>Ga0131853_10027939_pt1 | contig 10111 bp, 8 predicted proteins | sample TergutLab28metaG_FD_92764 | JGI IMG/M metagenome (GOLD analysis project Ga0131853, IMG submission 92764) | Labiotermes labralis P1 segment gut microbial communities from Petit-Saut dam, French Guiana - Lab288 P1 (version 2) (version 2) | ecosystem: Host-associated > Arthropoda: Insects >... | reverse complement strand
TGGCAGCACGGTACATTCTATGAACAGTGTAGCAGTATTGTGTATGTAGGCTGGGACAGCTGAATATGGCGGTACGGTACAGTTTATGTACAGTGTAGCCGTATTATGTATGTAGTGAGGGACAGCTGAATATGGCGGTACAGTACAGTTTATGTACAGTGTAGCTGTATTGTGTATGCAGTGAGGGACAGTTGAATATGGCGGTACAGTACAGTTTATATACAGTGTAGCTGTATTTTGTATGTAGTAAGGGACAGCTGAATATGGCGGTACAGTACAGTTTATGGACTGTGTAGCTGTATTGTTTATCTAGTGAGGGACAGCTTAATATGGAGGTACTGTACAGTTTATATACAGTAAAGCTGTATTGTGTATGTAGTGAGGGACTGCTGAAAATGGCGGTACAGTGCATTTTATATACAGTGAATCTGTATTGTGTAAGTAGTGAGGGAGTGCTGAATATGACGGTACAGTAGAGTTTAAGTGCAGTGTAGATGTATTTTTTATGTATTGAGGGAAAGCTGTATATGGCGGTACAGTAGAATTTATGTACAGTGTAGCTGTATTGTATATGAAGTGAGGGACAGTTGAAAATGTCGGTACAGTAGAGTTTATGGGCAATGTATATATATTGTGTATGTAGTGAGGGACAGCTTAACATGGCGGTACAGTACAGTTTATGTGCAGTGTAGCTGTATTGTGTATGTAGTGAGGGACAGCTTAACATGGCGGTACAGTACAGTTTATGTACAGTGTAGCTGTATTGTGTATGTAGTGAGGGACAGCTGAATATGGCGGTACTATACAGTTTATGTGCAGTGTAGCAGTATTGTATATGTTGTGAGTGACAGATGAGTATGGCGGTACAGTACACATTAGGTACAGTGTAGCTGTATTGTGTATTTAGTGAGGGTCAGCTGTACGTGGCCGTACAGAAAATTTTATGTACAGTGTAGCAGTATTGTGTATGTTGTGAGTGAGAGCTGAGTATGGCGGTAGAATAAAATTTATTTACATTTAAGCTGAATTGTGTATTTTCGAGAGGGAAAGCGGAAGATTTCGTTAAAATACAGTTATGGTACAGAGTAGCTCTATTGTGTATGTGGTGAGGAAGAGATTGACATTGCTGTACATTATAATTTATTTACAGTGTAGCTCTGTTGTGTATTTAGTGAGGGACAGACGAATATTGCGTTGGAGTGCAGTTTATGTACAGTTATGCTGTATTGTGTATGTAGTGATGTACAGCTCTATATGGCGGTACAGTACAGTTTATGCACAGTGTAGCTCTCTTGTGTATGTAGTGAGGGCAGCGGAAAATTTCGTTACAATACAGTTATGGTACAGTGTAGCTGTATTGTGTTTGTAATGAGGGATAGCTGAACGTCGCTGTATATTATACTTTATTTACAGTGGTGCTATATTGTGTGTGTAGTGAGGGACAGCTAAACATTGCGGTACAATACAGTTTCTGTACAATTAAGCTCTATAATATATATAGACAGTACTGCTGAACCTAATGGTACAGTACATTTTTTTGCGCAGTGCTGCAGAAACACATAAATCCATTACGGCTATCCGTCCTGAAGTAGAATTATGTGAATGAAATATTACCCATCCCCTAATCTAACATTTTGAAATCACACAGATTTCAAGGAACCCAAATATTGGTGACGTGACTTAAGATGACTTTTTTATAATTATGTTTGCCAGTGCAGAACGTAACATAAATTGTGAGCATACTGTCAATCAGTTTCTGACAATTTGATACTTCTCTAGCTGCAACAACTGCCATATGAAACACTTGAAGCCGAGTTAGTGACACTGTGCAATTAAGTGATGAACCTGGACAAATATTTGTTAGGGAATGCCTACATAATTATAGTAATACCAAATGAGTGGTGAATATATAAAAGCATCTATTCATACTTAAATACGTACATACATACATACACACAAATATACATATATAATAAATAAATACATATATACACAATTACATACATACTTAAATCCATCATATATACGTACATACATACATCTTTCAATACTTACGTACGTATATACATGCATGCATATATACACGAATACATATATACATAAATACATACATGCATGCGTATATAATTAAATACATGCATACATGCTTACATACATACATACATCCATAAATACATACATTACATAATGCATATGTGTATACCTGCATACATACTTATATATACGCATACAAATATATATTCACACATACATACGAAAAAAATCAAATTAATAATAATGTGAAGGAGAAAAGTAAAAGAACAAAATGAATTCGCCATATACTTGAACATCAAAACAGTTCAACGAGTGAATAGACTTAATTATTTGGGTATAATATATGACAAGGAACTTACATTTAAGGAACACATAAACTACAAGGCTAATAACTGTACGAAATTGATATCTTCGTTGTATAATGCAACGAAGCTAAATTGTGGCTTAAATCACAAAGCCCTAAATGATATACATATTAGGAATTTTACCAATACTCATGTACGGCCCTCCAGAATGGCGAAGTCCATGAAAATAGAAAGCTACGAATCAAAGCTTATAAGAGTTAAAAAAATAAAAAATATAAAAATGACAAAGGCTTACCGCACGGTCTCAAATGAATCGTTTTGCTTACTAACAGGAGTGACACACATAGCCATAAAAAAGGAAATAACACAACTCTATCAACTCAGAAAGGGCAACACAAATAAAGAAGCGAATGTAGACACAAACACGGGAGTTAAACACTGGCAATACCCCACCAACAGGATAACAATTATACTTGAAGAAAACAAAGAAAGGAGCCAGATACAAATATTCACTGACGGCAGTTGGTCAGAGAAAGGGGTAGGTGCATGTGGTCACCACATCAAGAGCCTCCATTGCAGGTTCTATAAGAGATGCACTAACATCCAGGCACAACAATTAGTGACACTGACAGCCTTAAAGTACACTGATAGCATGGAAACAAGGGAAAGGATAGCAACGGTATACACGGATAGCCAAATGACACTAGACTGTCTGCACAATAGCAATATAAACACATATGTTATAGAGGAAATAAGGAAGAAACTGAATGAGATGACGAATAGAAACTAGGAAATAAAACTTCAACGTGTTAAATCACATGCAGGGGTAAGAGGAAATGAATTAGCAGACACTCTGGCAAAGGAGGCAGCTGCAAATGAAAACATCAAAGAAAGCTACAAAGTGTCCCTAAAATTGTAGTGACAAGTGAACTTTTATATAAGAGAGTGGCGAAATGGCAAAGCGAATGGACACAATCTACAAAAGGCAGAACTACAAAAGAATTCTTCCCGCACGTAAATGAAAGGCTAAAAATGAAAATAAATCTCACAAAAATTTTCACAATCATGGCCACAGGCCATGGAAAAACAAACGCATATTTAGACGGTTTTAAAATAATAGAAGCGTCGATATGATGCTGCGGTACCATAGATCAGAATGTAGATCAACTACTGTTTGAATGCGAACTGCTTAACAAGGGGAGAGTCATTTTAAACGGGCAAGAGTAAAGAGAAACGACTGGCCAACCAGTAAACAGGATCTTCTAAGGGAATACTATAATGAATTTTCGCAGTTAACCATCAAAATACTTTTTGACGAAATAAGTGTAGAACAAATCAGATGTAAAGATAACTGTAAAATCGTTAACCTAACTGCATTAAAAAAACCAGGAATGTAAACTTAGTAGTATAGTTGTAGAGAGAACAGAAAGTTTGTCAAGTATCAACAAATGCGGAAATCAATGGAATGTAAAGATTGTAGCAGAGTTGCAAACATAACTGATAGATTTTTACACCCCTACTCTACACAACAATCAATGGAATATAAAGCTTGCAGTATATTATAATGTGTTATATTATAGTATAATATATTATAAAATTGTATAATATAGTATAGTATATTATAGTATAGTATAGTACAGTATAGTATAGAATAGTATAGTCTTGTATAGTAGGGTATAGTACAATAAAGTATAGTATAATATAGTTGTTTGTTAAACCTTACTAAATATAAAACAAATTTAATGTTAAACTTCCAGGAAAATTGCAAAGAAATCTGTAAAAAAATATTAAACCTGATTATATACAATATTTTAAGGAATATAAAGTTTGTAATGTAGTTGCAGTGAATAATATAAGATTATTGAACTAAGCAATATATAATCAAAGATAATGTAAAGCTTCTAATATAGTAGAAATAAATAGTGTAAGATTTTTAAACTTAATTACATAGAACAATGAAAGTGATATAAAGCCTTTAGTATTTCCGCTGTATTGGAGAAAGCAATAAAATATACATAAAAGATACATACATAGATAAATACATACATACATGCATACATATCTACACACATACATACATGCATACATTAATACATAATGGACCAAGTAGAAATGTGCATTTCATTGAAAACTAGTCTACTTTTTTTGACAAAAGATAATTTATCACAATAGAGAACAATTAATATTTAACTAAACAACAAAATAATGGATCAAATATCTGAAATTAATTAATAAGGAATTTGTTTTGACATGAAATTTGTTTCGACATACATGTAGTCTACAGTACAGGGAAATGAACTGCATTTATAAACTCGTTAGCAACATCATCGAAACTCAAGTGTGGTTTGGGTCATCGAGTACTGAAAGCTCTATATAGTGGTGCGATTGAACAAATATTGATATATGGTGGACCGGTATGGCAGAAAGCCGTAACAAAACGATGCAACATGACGAAATAACAGCGAGGGCAAAGAATGAAGATTATGAAAATAAACAATGTATTCACTATATTGTTATATGAAGCATCATGCGAACTGGCAGGTGTTCGTCTAATCAGGCTTGATTTGAAACAAAAGATATGAACATATAGGGCAGCTCAAAGCATCATATAGTACGATGCGACTATGGAAGTGAGATATTATACGGACCAAGTGGAAATATCTCTTATTAGGGCACCTATTTATGAACCGCATAATGTGATAAATGTATTCACGGACAGCAGCAAAATTCGAAGAAAGGTGTGAGTTGCTGCAGTCACAATTAAGGATGACAGAGTTCTGCATCAGTCTAAGTACACACTACATGACAGATCCTCCAATAATCAAGCAGTAGAGCAATCATAAGGGCACTGGAACATATTCAAAATCTACAGTAAGTAGAAAATGCAGAAAAGAGAGTAGTGGCTTACAGAGAATTTAATGTGACACGGGACACACTGCAGTAGAAACAGGTACAACATAATAATAGGGAATGTAATGAAGGAAATAGAGAGCCTGGAGGTATAAATATGGACAGTATTGTTTAACTGTGTGAAGGCACGTGTCGGAATAGAAGGAAATGAAACGGCAGACCGTCTGACCAAGAAGGTGGCAGCGGATGACATAGCGGAATTGGTGTAAGGTAAAATGTTGTAAGGGGCTATAAACAGAGAAGGGAGAGAGAACGAAATAACAAAATGGAAGGTTCAGTGGACAAGCTCTACAAAAGGAGCAGTAAGTAAGTTCATCTTCCCATATATAAAAGGGAGACTGAAGACCATGATACCAATCACAGCTGAATTTACGGCTATGGTAACGGGTCACGGTTTAAACAGATCGCACCTCCATAGATTCAAGTTTATTCCCAATTCAACTTGTGTAATATGAACTAAAATAATATCATACAATTAACCTATAATTTTGAACTGCACACAACTCGAAAGTGAGAGATGGACCCTACGAAATATCACAGTCCGAACAGGTGACACCTGGCCGGTCCCCTCCGTTTGAACAACTCACAAGTAACAACACCAAGACATTGACGAAGTATGTAAGATCAGGCGCAATAGAAGTCATTCTCTAAAATTTTGCAGATTGTAGCTCAGTTAGTTAGTTTACCTAATAATTTAATTAGTTAATAATGCAGAAATTAGAAGATTACAGACAATAAGTAATATATAAGGAACAGAAAATTAACCTGTTTTATGTATTGAAAAAAATGATTATAAATAAGTGACAAATAAATGTAAGCCTACTGTGAATATTTAACTGTAAATCATGTAGCATTGCTTGAAATTGAATATGCTGAATGTCCATAAGAGGTACATAATTATTACATACATATATGCAAACATGCATGCATATATACATTCAAATTTACATATATAATAAACAATTATATATATATACGTACATATACACACACATAAACAAGCACACTTGCACGTATATATGAATACGTGTATGCATACACACATAATATATATATACATGCGTATTCATGTAGATTTTTATGCACACATACGTATAAACATACACTCATATATGCACATATATATAATATACATTCATGCATACATAAAAATCCAAAAACGTAAAAAAACTCATATAAAAATACGAACATAAATATATACAAATATACATAACCACTTAATCGCATGCATAAAAATACATAAATACATACAATTCGTACATACATAAATAAATAAAATAATAATATATATACACACATAACTACACACACATATACATACACGTAAATCTTATTATACATAAACATATAAAATACATGTTCATATACTTAGATAAATATATATATATACATACCTACATATACATACAAACATACATACACACATATTTATATTTATGTATATATATACGTACATAGATAAAATATATAGAAAAATTAATGTAGTCAAACACATCATAATCACTGAGGTGTACTTAATGGATATGCGATGGAAAAAAGTATATGTTTCGGACTATATTAACCATCATTTTGCTAGATAACATACATACACACATTGCATACATGAATACGTATATTCATTCATATATACATACAAACATACATATTACTTACGTATGTACGTACGTACAAACATATGTATACATATATAAATATATATTTATACATACATATATCTAAATTTTATATCTTTTATATATGTATATATTGATACAAAAGTACGTACATAAATACATAATAAACACAATCGTAGTATATAATATACAAGCATAACACAGACGTACAAATTTATATAAATATATATACATTCAAATCTCTGTACATACATTCATACACAAATACATATATGCACACTCAACTGCATGCATACATACATACATATATACATACGCAGACACACATACATAAATACATACATACATACAAACAGACGAACATTCATAAAAGTTACATACATAGGTGAAAACATACAAACCGGTTATACATAAATTTAAATATATATTTACCACCTACATACATAGAAACAATAATAAACACTTACATACCTACATATGTACATACACCCATATATATATAAAATTAATACATTCATACGTACGTAAATATATATATATGTGTATGCATACATACATACGTACTACGTACATAGATACCTACATACATATATACATACATACGTACATACGTACTTATATAAAGACACACATACATATATACGCACATACATTCATACATACATACATACATACATACACACATACATACAAACATATAAACATACATACAAACATATATACAAACATACATGCATACCTACATACACACATAAGTACATACATGCATATATGTATAAATATACTTGTATACATATATACATACATAAATTCATCCACTGTAACCAAACAAATTCCAATGTGTCCGCTGAAAGTAACATCAATCTACATCCGCAATATGAGCGATGATACAACACAACATTCTCACTCTACTTAGGCACAAATTCTTTTTTTCCCCTCCGTTTGCACAGACAGTTCACAATTAACTCACCAATAAACACCACTGAACTGAAGACAGTTCCTACAAGCAGTACCACAAATGCCGGCATTATGTGAGAAACAGAGAATGCGAAATACACGCCTCCAGATGCTTCGACAAATCTGCTTCGACCCTTCAAAGAAGCTCGATGCTGCTCTCCTCTCCGGCACTTTTCCGCGAAACCGGCTTCCAAATATATTCTCATTAGTGTGTTGAATCTTTCCAGAAGTGGATTTCCCTTCATAAATAGCAATGTAATACCCAAAGTAACCAAGGATTCATCAAAGCAGCAGACTGTTTTACCGATACCTTCAGTCCCCATTTCTCTAGTGATAAGATCAACGAAACCTGCATTGTAAGGTGTAGCAAGGTCTCTTTTTGTTATCATTCGTTCAATACATTTTGTTCCATTGCTGCAGTCTTCCTTAAGTTTCTTGTTTTCAAGGATCCTAATATATTCCTTGTTCTGAACAAAATGTGTGACAATATTTACACCTGGATTGTCGCCATAAACTATATTAGAATCGAGGAGTTCTTCTAAATTTTCTATTTTCTTTTCATATTTCGGTTCCACCAGATATGAAACAAAGAATGCTTGGAATACAGTGCTAATAGCGAAACAAAAACAGACGTACAGAAAGAATAAAAGCCTGAGGTTAGAAGATGTGGGCTGTTGTGGAAGAGAAACTCCCACAAAAACAGACCAAACATTTTGGAAACAGTTGGACCGTGACCGATAAGTGTGTGTCTCATTAAACACAGACCGGTAGGGAACATTACCGGCACACCAGAACACCGCTGTGGTTAGCAGCAGCACAAGGAATGTTGTCAACCACACGGACAGCGAGAATGTTGACAGGATCTTTTCTGTTCCAGGGATAGGTTTTGGACACGGAAGAAAGATATCAAGTCTGGCAATTGAATAGGGTATTGTGGCGTCAAACGAAGACGTCACAACAATTTGAAGCAAACGTATTCATCCTGTTAAAACGTCAGATATTCCATCCTCCAATGCACCAAATTCTTTTGCATAGTTTTCGATATGGCCATCTACAGATGGTGGGGGAAAATTGTTGTCAAGTTCATTTTCTGGCAAACGAATTTAACTATCTCAACCTCCAAGTATGTTGATATATAATCAGTACTGACACCATCCTGTGTGGGTTTTTCTGTAATAATATAATTGCGGTCGACTCCTACTGCAGCCACTATAATGGGTAAACCCATGAAATTGTTTGGAACTCTTGCAGGATACAGATGTGCATTTTCTGAAAATCTGCCATTACTTTCAAAGACCCATTCGTCCAGCAGAATGACGTCTTGTACCTCTCCCCAACTTCCATGCTTAAAAGGGAACCAAATGTACAAATTCAGCCTGTCGGCTGCTGGTGTCTTCGTGGTGTTCACAGCATGCAATGGATTATAGGGAAATTGGTTTGGTGTCAAGACCACCAAGTTGACAATTCTGGCCACCTGCCACAATATGGAACATATGTGAGCAGCCAGTAATTGTGCCGGTCCATTGCTGTTGTCTTTTGCCACCACAAGAAACCTACCTCGAGGGTTCCACGATGTACCGTATTTCAGATTCTCCAGCTGATTCTCAAGCTTCTCGTTTAAGCTGCTCGCCTCTTCGTTCCACGCAAACAGAATGTAACTGTGGTGTAAAACTGATGTGTCTGCAGTTTCATCTCCGTTTGGTCGGAACAGTTCAATCGGCCATCTTGTTCCCTCGTGTAACTTTCCCAGTATGACATTCACCATCAGCAATTCGTCCCTCTGTGGCAGAGGATCACTGAGAGCTCTGCGGTTGACGTCCAGCGTCGTTCGTGGCAGCGAGAAGACGAGAGATTTTCCGGGTGCGAAGTGTCTGTGTGCCACAGTCCACACACACAAGACAGTGTGCATCTGGTCTGTGGTCAGCGTAATATCTCTCAGCGCAATGACAACTTGAATGAACGCATTCAGCAGCAGCAACATGCTGACAGCCAAGTCGGCTGTTGCCATCTGCAAAGGGAAGTGCTTTTGCATGTACAAGAACGATCGATTCATTTCACTTATTTAAGTAAAATTGCTTTGATTTATAAACCGTAGATATTTTATTGTAACTTGACGCAGTGCATTTTGTAGAACAATCTGAGGAAGGCACTGTTTCAATCTCCATCACTCTTTCCCAAAGTTGAATGTAGAATAATACGTTTTCGGTGACGTTAAATGTCTGCAAGTTTGCACGGCGTCACACCCCATCAAAAGGTTGCCATCAAAGTGAAAGGCAGCAGAAACTCGAAAGT
>Ga0131853_10027938_pt1 | contig 10111 bp, 9 predicted proteins | sample TergutLab28metaG_FD_92764 | JGI IMG/M metagenome (GOLD analysis project Ga0131853, IMG submission 92764) | Labiotermes labralis P1 segment gut microbial communities from Petit-Saut dam, French Guiana - Lab288 P1 (version 2) (version 2) | ecosystem: Host-associated > Arthropoda: Insects >... | reverse complement strand
GGGGAAGGAAATTGAAGGGGGGGGTAAAAGAATAGGGGGGTACGGAGAAAATTTGGAAAAAAAAGGGAAAAAAAAAAGGAGGCTGAAAAAAAGTTAAAAAAAAAAAAAAAAAAAGGAATATCATAAAACACTTTATTATCCAACAGATGCACAAATATATAATTTGTAGATACAATTATAACTATTATAAAATATTTAAAAATATTTAAAATTGCTCCAACATGTTTCGGATCGCAAGGTACCCATCATCAGGGAGCTCTATACAGTGCTTGGCTAAAATTACAGTAATGGTTCTTTCGTGTCTGTTGATATGGACATAGTCGGTGTTATGGCACCATATTTACCCGTGGTGCATGTGTGTACTGCACAGTCTAGACAGGCACTCTCGACTGTGCGGTACACACACAACAGAACCATTATTGTAATTTTAGCCAAGCACTGTATAAAGCTCCCTGATGATGGATCCCTTGTGATCCGAAACATGTTGGAGTAATTTTAAATATTTTATAATAATTCTAATTGTATCTACGAATTATATACTTGTGCATCTGTTGGATAATAAAGTGTTTTAATCGTCACTGATGCTCAGTACAAACGTGAAGGAATATCATAATTCACACTCTTCACAAAGATGGCATTCAGGTAATGGAAGGTGAGTTTGGTGGCACATGTAGCACACATGGGTGAGATTAAAAATATGTAAAATATTTTAGAGGAAAAACCTGGGGAGAAGAGACTATGTGACAGACCTACACATAGATGGGAGAGTAATACACTCTTACATAGGATCTAAGGGTACGGACTGGATTCATCTGGCTCAGGATAGTATCTAATGGCAGGAGTGGAGTAACAAACCTTCGGGCTCCATAAGAGGCAGACAATTTCTTAACCAGCTGAGTGACTGTCAGCTTATTGAGAAGAACTTTGCTATATGGAGTGAGGAATGAAATTAATGCTGCACAAACTGTCACAGGGAGGGCACATTATAGGTGTTGGTGCCTTAACTGAAGGAGAATGTGGGTTATTGTGTGGTGCTGCTTACCTGCATGTTGTTGCTTCTTCCTTCTTACAGCTGCCCCAACCAATGCCAGCAGATCGTCTTCACTGCATCCACTGCGCATTGCATCCCTACACATTCCATAATCTTGGAACATTCAGTGTAATTTGAAGTAATGTTTTATGTGTCACATTGTTTTATGTAAAATATAATAATACAGTAAAAGCTGTGATACTTGTCACCGGATGATCTGGAAAGCTGTATTAACCAGAAATATACTAAGAGGCCCACTACAATTGACTAGTCCATCTACTTGCATTACCCAGCACTGAATCTGAGAGTTCATTTGTGGCTGCATTCACATAACTGTGGAAAGTAATAATTAGCTGTGTCATGTCTGTCTGTCCGTCCGTCCGTCCTACTGTCCACATGGAGTAACAACTCAGCTCCCACTGGATGGATTTTCATGAAATTTGATATTTCAGGATTTTTTTAAAAATTCTGTCACGAAAATTCAAGTTTGATTATAATCGTAAAAGAACATGCACTTTACGTGAAGACTTACATACATTTATAATATCTCACACATTTCTTCTTAGAATGAGCAATGTTTCAGACAAAAGTTGTAAATGAAATCAAAACACCCATTTTATGTTCAATGATTTTTCTTTCAAAAATCATACTGTTTGATATAATGTGGAAAAATATGGTAGGTCCAAAAAGCCAGAGATGACAATATAATACAGCACAGAAAAGATGTGGTTTGCCTGCCAGAGAACTCAGGCATAACTACAGACACAAACTCATAATATTTAATAATTTTCCACGGCAACAATGGTTACAGTAAACTGCCTGCCCAAATGTTGCATTATTGATACACTGCCTGTCTTATTTGAGATATGTATGCACCATGTTATATAAGTGGTGATAAAAAGGGAACAGAAAGTATGGCAGGGAACACAGGAAAGGATATAAAGTGACATTGCTTTGGTCTGTCCGAGAGGTTGACGTATTCTCTAAGATACATGTTTAGATACAGCAGCATCCTAATGTCCAAAATGTTACAACATCTGGCAACCCACTGGTGCCGGTGGTGCCAGATTTTGCACGTTTTACTGGAATTTCTTACCTGAGAGAAATCTCTGCATTTCCAAAGAGACACACTTTAAGATTTCCATCAGCCGTAATTCGAAGACGATTGCATGAACCACAGAAGTGTTCACTCATAGATGTAATAAATCCAATTTGTCCCTTGAATCCAGGAACTTTATATGCCTGTATGTGATTAAAATATTGGGGAGAAAAAAATTTAACATTAGATATGTAATACACCGAAAATCTTACTGCATCTGTAATGTTCTACAATTATCAGTTACATTTAACAGTTCCAAATTTATCTGAATTTGTACCATATGACTATTACCAAATTATTAATTCAGATTAAAATAAAAAAGGTTCATTAGACCTATACAGTATGTAACTTTACTATAATGTTCATCATCATCTCATTTGTGTAATGCTACACAACTCCTGTAACAAGCAAAATGAGTACAAATTTTCCTATGGTCGCTTGTTTCCACTTTTGTAAAGCATAAATTCACCGGAACTAGTATGCTTGATAAGCAGAAACAAATATGACTATGTTCTGATGTTCCGATTAACAAGGAATTGTAATTTCACATTGCATGCACAACAGTATGTGCAACTTCTGAGTGTGGACTGTCCTTACCACAATCCAGTGTGTAATCTAAGTGTGTTATAGCTCCAAAGTTTTAGATGGTCAGTTCTGAATGGTTCTGGCATATAATGGCTATATGATGGTGAGGGAAGTGTAAATAAAATAGAAACAGCCAGGGTAATCAAGAAGGAGAATAGTTAATTCCAGGTTTCTCAAGCAAATGGAATTTCCCAGTTGATATGGTCAGACAATTTAAAAGAAACTGGCTTGTAATAAGAAACAGCCCATAGGAGGCAGGAATTGCAAAAAGAATGCAAGAAGCGAAATACTGAGGTTTAGGTGTGCCCTTATTATGGTTTGCCGTGCTGTAGCTAACAATGTTCCTGTGTTTGGTATGTTAGTGTAATGCTGGTTGAACAGGGAACAATATTAAATGAAGCAGTTGCATCTCACCAATAACAGCCACACAGATTGAGGTAACTGAATGCAGTTTTAATTAATTTTACAGGTTGTATGAAGGGCATCCAAAATGGCTGGGACAGGGGCTATTTCAGCAAATAAAAACCTTTAAGATGGTGTATGTTATAATTTGATAGTATGGTCTTAGTACATCATTCTGTTACTATATGTGAAGAACTGCTATGTCATCACCGAGTCTAGTGGTCGCAGCACATCGATAGCAGTCACATAATGGAAATTTCTCACTATATACTGCATCCTTGATGTTGAACAGGGTGTAGTCAGATGGAGCCAGGTTGGGTGAACAGGGAGGATGAGGCAACACAGTGAACCCTAGTGATATTAATGCCTCACAGGTTGTGTGACTGGTATGTACAGCTCACCATGTGCTGTGACATGGTTTTGCCTGACCACTTTCTCTCACATTGCTGCTGGATTCTGCACCTAAGTCTTGCTAGGGTTTCACAGTACCCATCCCTGATGATTGTCATGCCAGTAGAAAGCCAGTGCACTATCAAGATTCCATGCAAGTCACAGAAATTTTTTGGGTTGTGTATGTCTATGCTGTTTCCATTGCATTGACTGACTCTTCTTTTCTGGTGTGTGATAATGTAACCAAGATTTGTAGCCTGTGACTAACCTTGTGAAGAAATCTTTCTTGCCTTGAATGATGAATATCTAATGGTTTAATGTCATCTTTCGACACAAACCACGTGGTCCATCTCTGCCCTGATAATTGCCTTCCATTTTGTGACTGTTGTCCATGTGCTTCAACCACTAGACTTGGTAATGACAACAGCTTTTTTTCATTGGCATGCATGACTAAGACCATATAGTGGTGGAATGATATACTAAGATCATACTATCCAATGACAACCCCCACTATCTTATAGCTTTTTATTTCCCGAAAGAGCAGCCCCTGTCCACATCATTTCTGAATGCCCTTCATAAATAAATAACCACTGACTGGCAGCAGAACCTGTCTCCACCTGTCGGTAACTATGATTCCTACCTTGGATGTATCATTGGGGCCATTTTGTAAAGTATGTAATTCTGGCCAATGTGCTTTCAAAGTCTGGACCATCTCCTGGTATGACACCATTTTCTCATCGTTCCATTTATTTCCAGTAAACGGCATATATTCAATGAATCTGATATCCAGATTACGGTCTTCTGTTAGTTGAACAAAGTCACAGATCTCATCATCATTAAATCCACGCATCAGCACACAGTTTACCTATCACAGTGTGGAATTGTATGATTACATTATGGTATTTACTGCTCTTTATATGATGGAAGATCATGAGAAGAAACTGAATAGTAGTTCTGGGATGGTAAGTGGCAAGGTTCAATAATCACATTCAGCTGTTGCAATTTACACCATTGTTTGATGCAAATAAATGCAAGGCAGTATGTGTAATTTCTCAGCACTTGTATAGAATAAAATTAATGACAAGAGACTACAGTATGTCAGGAACAGAGCATTAACCGAACTTGTGTATAAGTAGTTTTTCATTTTCTTTACAAAATTATTGATCCCAGAAATTCAGAGATGTTTCCTGTGTTTTCTTCACTTTAGGCAATAAAACTGTACTATGCTTGGTCTTGCTGTTACTAACAGACTTGTAGGCTTAATATGTCAGGCTGATGAAATAAACAGAATGTATATATAGTGATTTTCCATTATGTACATTCAAAGATAATTACTTTATAAAACATTAAGTAGGTATTGCTTGTGTGCAACATGTTTCTTATTCATATGACAGTAATTTGATTAATAGTGGAAAATATTATGAAATTTATGCTCAAAACAAATATAAAGGCAGGAAGACAGTGCATCAATTCACACACACACACACAAGGAAGGTTTATGAATATCTCTCAAGTATTTATGTACCTTCTGTATTGTTAACTGCACATCCACAAACCTTAACAACACTGGAGAGGCAGAACTGTAATGCAGTACATGGAGTTTCTGAATGCATCATTTACACCCTTGTATTCTGAATTCTGTAGCTGTTCCATATAGCTTTGATGAAGCAGTTAACAGTATTAAGTATGACTTTGTTTTATGGTTGCTGTATCTCACAAATCTTGTGTGTCAACCATGTTGCATATTCATAATGAGCCTAATGAGTATATTCCCACTGCCTAGAGAGAATTCAAGATTCAAGTCTTCTGGATTTGTACACTGTGGCGACTAATAGATTTTAAAGCAAAATTCTGTTAATTTGACATCTTATGATTCAGAAATCCTGATATTCTGGCAACTTGAGAGTAGTTCCAAGACCACAAGTTTTGTTTTTTACCGGAAGAAAGCTTGAACAATTAAACAGGCACATCTCAGGGACAAGTTCAAAAAGGCCTCCAGGAGCATCTATAAATCAATTGTTGTGTCATCTGACCCCTTGTCTCCTATTCCATAACCTTCTTCAGCTATGAAGCTTCAGAAAACAAAGAAGAGGACCCTGATGACTCTGAACCAGCAGATGAAGGAGATACCCAAATGGAATACTCCTTTGATTAGTTTTCAGCCCCAGTATAGAAGTCATAACAAACTACCTGTAAGAACTTAGGTCAGTATAGACACTATCTGATAATCCAAAATATATGGTAGCCTGGCATCTGTTTGGTCCAGTGTGAGTCAAATCAATGGAATTTTGCTGTAGCCAGTAAATGCACACTTTATTGGTCGAAGTGGTGTAAAAAGCTGGAAGACTTGAATCTTCAACATCACCACTGTGAGAACTTCATATATCACAAGAAAGATGTCATTCAGTGTGCCTGTTCTTTGCTTAGGTTTATTGTATAATATAAACTAATCAAAATGCTTATTTCTTATAAGTCATGTGCAGCATATGTAGTCTCATTGTAGCGTTCCATTATCTATCACCACGGTGCTACACAGCTATCACTTCTGAAATATAAAACCATTATGTTTACCTACAAACCACACGAAAGATAAGCAAATGGAGAAGGCAGACAAAATGACTTTGCACTTGACATATACAATCCTTTAGTTTGTGTCATCTAATACTGACATGTGGTCACCTGGAAGAAATTTTTATCACAGAGCAAAATCTGATGAGTGCAAGCTGCTGATCTGGGGAATAAGTAATTTAGCCATTTATTTTCTTATAAACAAACACTTTGAGACAGTCTTTACCTTGACTGGACTGTAACCTAACTGGAGAGCCAAGTCTATTCCTGCCATTACTCGTTCCCAGCCTTTTCGCCTAGTGACTTGTTCGTAACGAGCTGGACTGAGTGTGTCCAGGCTGACGTTGAGAACATCTAGCCCTGCTCGCTGTAAGGCTACCAACTGACGTGTTAGCACTAGACCATTTGTTGTTATGGCCACTGTCTGTAGACCCTTCATTTTCTTCAGAGATGCTACAAAAATGGCCATACACATAAAAGGCATTAATTTTAGTTAACACTAAATTTGAGCTAAAAATAATCATTTTATATATCAAAATGATTAACTGCTGTTCAAAAATTGATCTGAAGTTATTATAACATTGCACAAAAGCATGCAATGCCAAGTGTGAAGAGAATAACGTGTGTCAGTATTGAATTAATCCCTTATTCTTTTTTTTTATTTTCATCACTTCACCGTGCATTCTCTAGTTTATTTAATTACACACACCAACACATGCACACATATAGATATATATTATTTAAGAAGTCTAAAATTTACATTAAAACATTTAAAACACTCCTACATGTCTCGATCATATGATCATCCTCAGGAAGCATATATTGTTCTTTGCTAAAGTTATAATTTAAAACATTCCGTGAATTACTTCGTTATGTTAACTTGGTGCTGTGGCAGCATGCCGTATTTTTGTGTGTGAGTAGTACGCTGTTTAGAATAAACCAGGCTGTGTGTGTGTGTGTGTGTGTGTGTGTGTGTGTGTGTGTGTGTGCTGATGTAATTAAATAAGCCCTATTCTTTATGAGTATATGTATGTCACCAGACATAAGTGAAACTTCACATGGAAGCATCTCAGAAATGTAGATTTTTACTTCAGATTCTGGAAGTGCCATAGTCAAAGATTTCAGACTTCAGTGGGAGTTTAATGCCAATGTAGCACTATACAGATGTCAATGATATGGTGAAGCATGTGTCAGGTACTGCGAACATTTTTAGATCTCTCTACATCAGTGGTAGTACAGCTTACTTCTTACCAGATGGTCTGTTGTGTCTCAAAGTTAAGTCTTACGAATGCAGTTCACGTGGGCATTCATTATGTCATCACTAATCTGAATAGTTTATTCCTACTAAAAACAAAGCTAATCATCACAGATTTTGTACTCTTGTATTATGCATATGCAGTTGGCAACAGAATGACCTCTGATTTAAAACATCTATACTGCACTTTTGAAAGTCTTCCATATGCAGTTTGCCTTATCCTTTACATACTAATACGTATCCAGCCTCGGTTTAGAATATTTCTGCGAAGACAGACTGATATAATTCCTGTTGTGGCTTAATTTGGTGCAGCACTTTGCTTCACACAACATTATACTGTAATTACAATAGCTAATAAGAATAACTGAAAACTTTAAACAAAGTACATTAACGCAGTAATTTCATGGAGTTGATTGTCTGTTGCATATAAACATTGCTGAGTTAGTCAAATCAGTCAATGGCTCATTACTGTGTTCCCAAGAACCTTCCATGTGCATTTCTCACCTTCACCATTCATTATACCTTCCCCATTGATCACACCCTTGATTTGATCATTCTAACAGTATTTTACAAAGCCTGAATATTATGATGAAGAGAGAGAAACCAACAAGATGCAACTAATCTGATGTTTATTATCAGACTTCTATCTCAACATGTTTCGGGCATCATCATGATGATGGGCATAATGATGCCTGAAACATGTTCAGATAGAAGTTTGATAATAAACATCAGATTAGTTGCATCTTGTTGGTTTCTCTCTCTTCACCCTACATCCATGATGCACGGTCACAAGAGCCTAAAATTTGAATGTTATGAATTATTATAACATGTTTCCACCATGTTATACCCTCCCTGTTGGGTCTAAATATTCTCTTCAGCACTCCTTTTTTAAATACTCTCACTGCATGTTGTTCCTGTAGGGTGACTGTTCTGAGCTTCTTTTTCATGTTGCATGTGCTTGTAGGTGGTACAGTTCAAAGGTGTCAGCAACCAAATGAAAGTGTTTCCAAAGACTGGTACCAGTCAACACTACGTCATGTCCCAGAATACAAAAATCTTCCAGCGAATGTTTTAAATGAGCATACAGCTGTAAAGCTACTACTAGCAATTTCAAGTAATGACATTTCCAAAAGTTAATGTATGATATAAATAATATATTTCTGTAAGACTGTGTGTATACCAATAATATCACAAAGGTCTTTCCGAATTGTGGGTTCTCCTCCAGTTAAGCGGATTTTGGTTACTCCTTGTTTTACAAACAGTTCTGCTAGACGAATGACCTCATCAGTTGTCAGGAGATTTTGCTGAGCTGTAAGTTTTACTCCCTCAGCTGGCATACAGTACTGACCTAGAATTATAATTATGCTCAAGTTATAGACATCAGATGCTGTATTACATTGTGATGCCTTCAAATTACATTAACAAAGCAGAATTATATTTTAAAACATAAATGATGACATGATGTAGCTGTCATCATATTTTTCCCATTACAATAACAGTTTTGCTACTTGCATCTCAGGTTGCAGCGTTCTGTGAGTGATATGCGCAAGTAAGTATGATGTCGACCAAATGTGTCAGTAAGCGCAACTGATTGCCCATTTGCCCTATCAGCTTCATGTACAATACAATGCTCCTTTGGTAGATTTGCCTGTAAAATAAATTAAGATGAAAATAAAAAGACAAGAAATGTACAGTTAGTTGGCCATTACACACATCCATACTTTCTACGGACACAAACTGCCGGGTCAAGAGGGGCACACAATTGAAATGGAATTACTTTTGGTTTCCGTATATTCCCCACTAAATGTAATGGCTTGCTTGTAATGAAACATCTGTTACCATTTTCTTCCTCTTACGGTCGAAGGGACCATTGAGAAAGAATGTTAAATGCACATTTTATCACTAGCAACTACCAGTAATCCATCAGATGAAATCCATCTTCTATGCGAAAGTACAGTCCTGAGTTTTGCACGTAACATGTCCAATATACGCACAACAAAATCGTTAATATATTTAGTGTATGCTACTACTGAGTTAGCGCTAACATAACCCAAACTTGTTACTCATTACTTTTTTTGTTCACGTGTACTACATATTGCGTGACGAACTGATAAAGAGACTATCATATGTTATGTAACAGCCTCTTTGTATTTTTTAAAGTTACAAAACATGACATTGCATTTCTTTTATTTTTCACAATATAACTCCCTGCGGGATTTATCTAATTATTTTGGGTTACTCGCCCATCACGGATTACAGTTCATACCACTCTTTGTTAGTCCGTGATATCGACGATCAACAAATACAGACTCTAAAATTGTAATATTACATAACGGCATTTCATTGTATTTTGTACATCGCATATATTCTATAGAATTACTTTTTCACCGGAAACACATGAACGTTACAAAAACATGGGCAATACTGGAGAATAGTGCCGTCACGGGAATGGTGGATCTTTCGACGCGACTCATTCCGGTATCAGGTACGGCTCCGTTCAGTACTGATCACCTTTAGGTTAGAGTTTTGAGCTTTTTTTTTCTCTCTCTTATAGCCTGACATCACCCATTCCGGTATCAGGTACTAAGCTACCTACTCGCCGGCCGCCATGTTGAAAGATCAGTAACGGCACTTATTTATTTATTATTTATTTATTACAATTAACCTTCCTTGAAATCTTACAGATATGGAAGCTGGTCATAAGTACATTAGATACAACAGTACAGTTCAATACAATTAATTAATTACAAAATATCATGCAAAGCACTTGTCACATCACATT
>Ga0131853_10027935_pt1 | contig 10112 bp, 7 predicted proteins | sample TergutLab28metaG_FD_92764 | JGI IMG/M metagenome (GOLD analysis project Ga0131853, IMG submission 92764) | Labiotermes labralis P1 segment gut microbial communities from Petit-Saut dam, French Guiana - Lab288 P1 (version 2) (version 2) | ecosystem: Host-associated > Arthropoda: Insects >... | reverse complement strand
TTCGGCGAACTGATTCAGGCAAACGTCGCAAGACCTCCACGTAGAATTCCTTGTTAATTGTTTGCCCGTCGGGAGCGTACTCGTGGTGTACGATACCCTCAGAATCAAAAAACGCCAGTAACATGACCTTTGTTTTGCTACGCACCTGGCGCCCCTTCTTTTGTCGCGGAGACGTGGGACCCTTCCACTGTGACGATTGCTGTCTCCGGGTCGTACCGTAGACCCAGGACTCGTCACCTTTCACAATGTTCTTAAGAAACTGCACGTCTTCACATGAACGCTCAAACAAATCACGGGCGATTGTCTGACGTTGCTGACGTTGGTCATCTGTTAGCAAACGCGGCACAAACTTCGCACACACACACACGTTTCATGTGCAGATCGTCGGTTAAAATTGCATCGCATGAGCTCACGGAGATCCCACAATAATCCGCTATATCTCGTACTGTCAGTCTCCTGTTATTGCGAACGGTTGTTCTAACTTTAGCAATTATTTCCTGGTTTCTCGATGTTGACGGTCGTCCCGAGCGGGGGTCGCTTTCAACGGAGGTTCTACCTTCTTTAAATCGACGGAAGCATTCAAACACTTGTGTACGACCCATTGCATCTTCACCGTATGCTTGCTGCAATAATTGATAAGTTTCCGTTGCGGTTTTTCCGATTTTAAAACAAAACTTGATGCAAATGCGTTGTTCGGTACTTTCACACATCGTAAAAATCGATATGACAAACGCACGTGTTATTTCCGCGACTTACTACAGCCAACTGAGCAAACGCAGCCACTTGCAACTTGTGTCATGAGTTGCTAAGACATGTACGAACATGTCAAGACTGGTTGCAAACACATCCCACGCAGTGAACAACCACTACAATTCCAATCCGGATACTATTTGAACAAACCTCGTAGCATTCTCCGGCACGTTAGTGTGTGTGTGTGTGTGACCGATTGACTTGGAGGAGGAACATTAAATTGCCAACTGTCTTTTTTCTCATCTTACCACGTGCTGTGATAACATCTGTTGGAGTGCGACCGCCCTGTTCTCAGGGCTCTGCGTTTAGGCCTGGCCATGAGCGCAGAGAAAGATCGTTTTCAGTCTTCCACTCAGTTACGTAGCAGGTGCCGGGATAGCTCGGTCTTTAGTTTGTAGTGACTAGGGTCTAGATGACGACTGGTTCGATTGCAGAAACGTAAATGAATTCTGTTCGCCACTGCGTACAGATCGGCCTTGGGGCTCAGCTGTCTTGTCACATCGGTATTAGGGGATCTGTTCGTGGTTAAAACGGCTGGAACGTGAATGAGATAAGTGACCTCCATTTAATATCGATGTTCATGTGTGGAGCTGTACTGCCATTCCGCCATACGTCTTCGTGGCGCGGCAACAGAGCGATTTTTCTCAAGCGAATTCGCCTGTGTATTTTATTTGGAAAATGTCAGGTTCGAATCCTTGCCGGACCACGAGCCATCTTGACTGAAGATGTACGTGTTTTCGATCGCCCCTCTAGAAACTTGTTTGGAAAGCAAAAGGTAAAGGTAAATCTCACCCTAGAACAGGCCACGAAGGCCCAAAGAGGGAGTAGAGGTATAGCTGTACTCTTTCCGTAACTTCGGAGATGAGGGTAGGTGGTCAACGCCACGCCCCGGCCACTTTACCGCCGGGAATGACCCGGTACCCATTGTACAGGAGGCTGGGTGGCCCTCAGAGCCGGTCTGGACGGGTGCGGAAAATCTCGCCTCCACCGGGATTCGATCCCCGGACCGTCCAGCCCTTAGCGAGTCGCTAAACCGACTACCAAATCCGTTCCAATTCCCTTTTCACTGATCACACAGTTCAACGCTGTATAGTTTGATGTAGACGGCGTGGTTAAATAAATACGTACTGCTTAAACTCTTTAAAACCCCAGTGGTTACTCTAGGTTGTGCACCGCCAGGGTTTAGGATTCAGCGATCCTACGTTCAGCCCACACAGTGTATTTGTGCGTTTTGTATGGTTCTCAGAACAGACGGCGATTATTTCCCTATACTGCATTAACTGACTGATTTTTATAACGGAGACTGAGTGTTTACTGCGCGGTACGGACTGGGTCTTTTATACCGCCAGCTTTAACATTCAGCAATTCTCCGTTCTGCCCACACAGTGTATTTATGTTTTGTGTGGATCTCAGAACAATCAGCGATTATTTCCCTATACAGCATTAACTGACTGGTTTTTATAACCGAGACTGAGTGTGTTTACTGCGCGGTACGGACTGGATCTTTATATACCGCCAGTTTAACATTCAGCAGTTCTACGCTCTGCCCACACAGTGTATTTTTGTTATGTGTGGATCTGAGAACAAACAGCGATTATTTCTCTATACAGCATTAACTGACTGGTTTTTATAACTGAGACGGAGAGTGTTTACGGCGCGTTACAACTGGATATTTAAGTATAATTGATATTAATCTTATTCTTTGAAAGGTTGATTAACGTAAGGCACAATTTCTTGGAAGTGGAGGAGGATTCTAGCTCATTTTTCTTTCGGAAATTCGGCCGACTGACTGACTAAATGAAAGAGCTAACAAGTTAATGTTTTTTCAACTTGTGAATGACTTCTCTACACTGTTTGGAATCCGAAGGTTCATTACCGTGTTCACAAGAGCTCGTTTTTCTTACGACAAAGGCATGAGATAACAAGAATGTCGCACGAATACAAAATTATTTTAGGATGTGACTAAAAGCCGTTGCCGTCACGAATCTAACACGCGTGCATTCCTTTAGGTATCAGGATCATGACAAATGTGACCAGTCTTGTGCGCATTTACGGGCCTTTTAAGACGTAGCTTACGTGCAAAGTTGTAAACCGAAGGTAGTCATTTTTATTGTATGCTTCTCCATTTTTTTACCCCAGGAAAATATTGGTTTCCTGGCTTAAACGACCACGTCTTACAATATTACGACTTGCCGTTGCGTGTACAGACCGACAAAGTACAGTGGAGTTCCACATTATAACGTTGATCAGTATTAGATGTGATGTTGTGTGTTAGATGCGTGCTTTTGTATCCGAGGGACTTGTTGCCTCCATCTACAGGGTGGAAGGTGAAAATATAGATAGTAGCATCTGTTCACGGATTGAAGTCAGGGATTGCTTGCTATCATTCGGTGCAGAATCTTTTGTCTTCCATGTTGCTGTCCAAAAATTTAAATATTAAGGTATACGGAAATATAATTTTGCCTGTTGTTTCGTATGGGTGTGAAACTTGGCCGCTCACATTGAGGGAGGAACGTAGGCTGAGGGTGTTTGAGAATAGGGTGTTGAGCAGAATATTTGGGCCTAGGAGGGACGAGGTAACAAGGGATTGGAGAAAACTACATAATCTGTAGCTTAATGTTATGTACGGCTCACCCAAGACTGTTCGAGTGCTAAAATCGAGAAGAATTGGATGGGCGGAGAATGTAGCGCGTATATGTGAGAGGAGAGGCGTATGCAGGGTTTTGGTGGGGAAAACTGAAGGAAAGAGACCACTTTTGAGACCTAGGCATTGGTGGGAGGTTAATATTAAGACGGATCTACAGGAAGTGGAATGTGGTGTTATGGACTGGGTCGAGCTGGCTGAGGATAGGGACAGGTGGCGGGCACTTTTGAATGCGGTAATGAACTTTCGGGTTCCATAAGATGAGGGGAATTTCTTGAGTAGATGAAAACCGGTAGCTTCTCAAGAAGGACTCTGCTCCATGGAGTAAGTAAGCATCTGTTCACTGGGTAATGACAACGTTGTCGGATTGGGCGTTGGAGGTATTTCAGAGGAATATCCTGTCTCCATCTGCAGGGTAGATGACTGTTGAGGCAGTACGTTTCGGCAGTTTTAACAAACGTCGTCGGCATTGGAGTTTACTATTGTTTCGCACGCGTATATTATATCCATCGTCAGGGTAGTCATAATAGAGAAGCAGTGTGTTCGTCCGAAATGTTGGCATCCCTTACGAACCTACAGTTTTTTTTTCAACTTACAAAACCTCACTCCAAATTTTAACCGTCTTCAAAATCTCATACTACAGTCGAACTCTGTTATAACCTCACGAAAGGGATATTTTTGTCGTTATAAACAAGTGTTGCTATAACCGAGGAGTATAATGCTATATTTAACTGAGGAATTAATTGGTACCACGGAATATCTGACGTTATGTACGAGGTGTCGTATAAAGCGATGTCGTTATAACCGGGGTTTTTACAATTCTCACAATGAACAGCATTTATTGGTTGTTATGGCAAGGGAGACGTATTGTTTTCTATGGGGTAGGAACTGAATCGTTAAATACTGAGATAAGCTCATGGATTCAGAGCGTTAAAAACGCAAAACTGGCCTTTGTTTGCATAGTGCGTGTAGTTACCTTCACAGACCGGCACCGAGATCGCTGGCTGGCTGCGACAGCTCATGTTGTTTTCATGAGCAGTATGTACTGCGATAATCCGAATGCTGTATTACGAAGCAGGCTGGAAAATTTCGCGATTCCGGTGACTTCACTGAAGTCATGTCGTCTGCGATGTGACGCCTGTAGTTTGGGACATACGTACGAACGTTTCGGACGAATATGCTGCCTCCATTTTCAGAACGGAGGACTTGATACCGTAATGCGGATGCGGAATGTTCTTCTTGACACGTTGGTGTATGTCTACCAAACGTCTCCGAAGCAAAATTTTGATTTTATTTATTGTTTTGCTGTCCGTGCTGTCGATCAACCTCGTCCGAGGGCAAATGCATGTGCTTTTGGCGCTGATTGTATGTCGTGTCAATGGTCAGTGGAGGTGGAAGAAACAAAAATATTTTTCAGATTACGAGAGTGCGTTTTTATGACTTGTGCGTGGTCATCAGTGTCAGTCTGGCGCACGTGCTAGCCTTGCAAGGCAGTGCTCTTATCACTCCGCCAGTTTTTTTCGCCCCCGGAATTTATACTGCTCTTTCCAAAGCTGCCGTTCTCTGTCAGTGCCTGTCCTGTCGCCGTGATTAGCGATGATATTGCTCATGGCAGTCCATGATAAATGGATCTCTGTCACCACGGCGTGGCGCGTTATCAGGTTGCGGGTGGAGAAACGGCCTCCAGTGTGGAGGGTACCTGCGAATATATTGAATGAACAGTCGCGGGCGGCCGACAAGGGGTGTTCCTCCCGCTTGGGAGTTGGGCGAGGTGCTAACGACTCCTCACCATGAAAGCCAATATTGTTACGAAATATTCATACAGAAATCCTCGGACCTGGACTGATAATCTGGTACGACCTATGCAGGATCGAGCTGGCTCAGGATAGGGATAGGTGGCGGGCACTTACGAATGCGGTGATGAATATTCGGGTTCCAAAAAATGCGGGGATTTTCTTGACTAGCTGAAAACCGGTTAGCTTGTCAAGAAGGACTCTGCTCCATAGAGTAAGTAATTGTTCAAGACAATGATGGTGATGACGGTGATAATAATGTGGTTCAGGTACTTACTATTAATGTGCTGACATTACAGCCATAAGGCCAGTTGGCATAGGAGCACAACAGAATACGTACGATAAAGAAAGTACAGACGAAAACACATGGCAAGGGGAATAAGAGCAAATCACATTGTTTTGACAAACAACATGAACAATATTAGAATTGCTACAGTTAAAGATGATTACGTCAGATAGTTTTTTATGAATATGTTGGTAGTTCGGTTCAGTTGAATTTATGATTATGATGATAGTAACATGTCGTTATGGTGGGCCGGGTAGTCCAGTCGGTATAGCGACTGGACTACGGGCTGAACGGTCCGGAATCGAATCCCGGTGGGGATGAGATTTTCCGCCGTTCCAGACCGGCCCTGGGGCTCACCCAGCCTCCTGTAAAATGGGTACCGGGTCTTTCCCGGGGGTAAAGTGCGGCCGGGGCGTGCTGCTGACCACTCATCCCGTTCTAGTGCCGCGGTCATGGAAGAGTAGAGCTTTATCTCTACCCACCCTCTGGGCCACACCGGGCCTGTAACGGGATCAGTTTACCTTTTTTTTTAACATGTCGTTATGAGTGAATTACAGATTGTTAAGGTACAAGGTAGACGACAATATGGTTTGGGTGATAAAATCGAGAAGAATGATATGGGCGGAGCATGTAGCAAGTATGGGGGAGAGGAGAGGCGTGTACAGGGTTTTGGTGGGGAAACCTGAAGGAGAGAGACCACTTGGGAGACTCAGGCGTAGATGGAGGATAAGATGGATCTTCAGGAAGTAGGGTGTGGGGCTATGGACTGGATAGAACTGGCTTAGGATAGGGACAGGTGGCCGGCACTTGTGAATGCGGTAATGAACATTCGGGTTCCGTAAAATGCGGGGAATTTCTTTACTAGCTGAAAACCGGTTAGCTTCTCAAGAAGGACTCTTCTCCATGGAGCGAGTAAGTACAAGGTAGACAACAATGCCGGTGCATCTATCTGAAAGTGTTGCTTGGTGTAGCAGTTCAGAACTTTCTGGTTCTGTTAACCGGTGAGAATGATGGAAACAGTGTAGTGATATGTAATTAAACACACGTAATGGCACTAGTTCAGAGCAGCGTTCCGGAGGGTCTTTTGCCTTTGTCTTCGAGGGAAAATTATGCCCTTATATCCCGAAGATGGAAGCAAAAGGTGACTACGAAAATCCTGTGTTATGCCCGACTGACAACAGCACCTTCCACCCCCCACGGCGCGGAACACAACAGAAAATGGTAATACTAATCCGCACTCACAAACGCAACCGCATTTCAGCCCAGCGTGTTTTTAACCGGAATACAACGGTTGCTGGTCATTGACAGCTGAAGGTCTGACTTTCGCTTGCAGAGCCACTGTCATTGTGAAAGTCGTTCTTGCCCGTCGACCACAGCACGGTGTCACTCTCCAGACGACGGTAGTCCAGCCATTAGAATCGTGATCGTTTGAGCAATGTTGCTGTCCGCTGCGTAGCTCTCTGGCGTCCCTTTCTGGGTATCGGTGAATCTGACTTGCTGCTCGCGGTTTTTTTTTTTGAGACCGTCGAGGCAGACACTGGGATGGGGGCTGTCTGAAATTACGCTACGACCAAATACGGGGCCGTAACTAGGATCTTGAGCGCCTGGGGCAAGCTACTGGACTGTTGGCCTCCCCCCCCCCCCAACCAAAAAACGATTAAACTCCTAACTTTCTAAATGTTTTACTTATGGCCAGTGGCATAACCAGGGTTTTTTGGGGGGGGGGGGGGAGTGCCGCCTGGGCCGAACAATCACAGTGACCGTCCCTAACAGAAATTATGAACTTTTAAAAAATCACAGTTAGTCGCTAAATTTTTGTGTATGTGCCTGAGTTTTCTAAAATTCGATGAGAGCAAGAAGTAAAATTTTTGTATTTGAAATATTCATTTTGACCCCGAATTTTCCGCCTCCTTGACCGCGATGCCCGGAGCAGCCGCACCACTCGCCCCCAACCCCCTCCCCCCAGCTACGCCCCTGTTCATGGCATATGTTAATAACTTGCATATTGAGATTGGAAATAGGTGGTCCTAAAGATATAAATGAAATAATAAGATGTATACATAGGCCTGTATGTTTTTAATCTATTTTCACTTTATGCTTTTAATTTTTCGTCTGGGGGCGAGTGCCACACTTGTTCTCACCCCCATCCTGCCACGCTTTATAGTGTGAGATACTGACACCGCCGCTATGTAGACCACAAACAAACAAATTTATGATCATGTGTACGTTTTTATTTTTGTGCCGTTCACCAGCTGCAGTTCAAGCTCAGGCACTTTATTGAACTTTTCCTAATATTGCAGTAACCTTCTCGTAGTATGCGCTTCTCCGGGAAAGCGTACCCTCACATTTCCGAGTGGTGGTTGCTAAGGAGCAGTGACTGGTGGAGTGAAGTGTCGTGGCAGTGTGGATCCGCTCACCCCCTTCTATAATTCGCCACAGCTGCGTTTACTTCATTTCTTTTCCTTGAACGTGTAATCCTGTCAAGTTGTTTTGATCAATTTGGTGTGCTTGTCTGTTTGTAGGAAGGGGGCATCTCCCCGCGGTCAGAAAATGGAGGCGCAGATAGCGGCGGCGACTCCAGTGGCAATGAGTCTCCGGCTGTTGATCAAGAGGCTGCTGGTACACCTGACCCGAGAGGTAGGCAGACCCATATACAGCTCTCTGGAGAGTTGGCCCCCGTATCAAATAAGGCTATACCGGCTTGTGCCACTCCTTGTGCAGGAGCGGACCGTGCTAGGTGCAAATGAGGAGTTGTTCTGAAACCGTACACGTGATGTTACACGTGTCACATTATGTAACCTGTCAAAACGACAGATTTATGTGCATTTGCTCACTTGCTGATGTCATGGCCTTGTTTGCACCGCAGCAAATGTGTCCGTCTTAATCACACCATTCCCTCGTCTCTTTTTTTTGTTTTGTTTTATAAGATCAAACAAGGTGTGCGTTTTCCAAACTTTTGAACTCCGTTGTCCGCTGACCACCTCGAGAGAAACCACACCTGACCCCCTGACCTTCTGACCCCCTGACCACTGTTCTGCTACACCTACCTGCATAGGCTATTCGGTTTTTAAATGAACGCAGTCACGTGGCTGTGTATATTATTTGGCCAATTGCGATATATCGTGCTCTAGGTTTGCCACTTAGGGTGACGGTCTTTAGGGATATGGGGCTGTCCAACATTGCAGAGATGTCTACCAAACCACACGGCGTCATATCCCAAAGGATCGTAATCTTTGTGCCCACCATCGGCAGAATCTCACGTCTCATCATTTGATTAATTTTTCGAGTGCTTTTGGCTTTTGTATGCGTGAGTTGAGAAACATATCTAGACATGAGAGGGAAGGAGTTTCACGGGGGTTGGGGGGGGGGTGGTTAGCGAGGAGCTTATGATTTGTACTGCTTGTTAGATGTCATTAGGGTGATACAGTGGAAGGGAGATGAGATTGGCAAGGGATGTGGAAAACATGGGAGAGAAGTTCAGAGTTGTGGTGGGAAAAGATGAGAGAGAGAGAGGGATAGAAACACACTTAGAAGATATAGGCGTAGATGGAAGGATACTATTGAAACGGATCTTAAATGAGACGGTAAACCGTGAATTGGATTAATGTGGCTTATTATAGGGACAAGTAGAGGGCTGTAGTGAATGCGGTAATGAACTTCCCGGTGTCATAAAACGCGGAAAATTTCTTGACTGCTTGAAAGGCTGTGACCTTCTCAAGAACGATTCTGCTGCAGTTTCATAGTTAGTTATTTGGTGCACGCGACGTAGTTGGGAAGTATGAAATAACTGTATAAACAGACATCAAATTGAGATTACAGTGGCGAAGGGAATGCAGAGAAGAATGCAGGCCTGATGATGATGACCCCATAGTGTCGAAACATGTAGCCAGTCTGTAATGTTTAATAAAGTAGTTGTGTTTGACGGGAACTTTCTTATTTTTATAATTCCTATAAACACATATCGGGATGGCTTTTATAAAAAAGAATGAATTGCCGCCCCCCAGAAACTGCAACGTGACTCACGCACAAAATGTTGATGGATAAGAAGTGGTCCGCGGACCACGGGTTAGGAGACGCTGATTAGGAGGTTGGGGGGGGGGGTTGAAAAGCAAGTTCTAACATTTTAACTTCGTATGCGCCGAGTGTCTTGTACCAATTAGTGGACAGTTTTTGCATCTAAGGCACATAGTTTATTTTGACAAGCCCAAATTTTGTTACGCAGCGTTTAGGCTAAACGTGGAATGGCCACCACATGAGGTGTGTGCCTGTGAGTGAAAACGTGGTGGGTACAAAACAGAAAGCTACCAAAAACTGTGTGTTTGCTCTAGATGCAAGAACTACGCAAAATTAATTTTCAAGCGAGGCAGCCCCATTGTGTTTTTCAGTATTTAAAAATATATAAATATGTATATGTAGTTTAACAATCTAACACAACTTTTTATTTATATATATATAGATCTATATATAGATGTATATTTTATACAATAAATAGTTGTGTTTGACTGCCAAATTACATATATATATATACCTTTAAATACGCTAATTGTATTGCTTTACAAAGAACATTTCTTGATTCTTGATATCAAACTTTCACCGTGTTCTGAATGTTGTGTGCTTTCTTCTGGTTAATTCTCCGGCG
>Ga0131853_10027934_pt1 | contig 10112 bp, 8 predicted proteins | sample TergutLab28metaG_FD_92764 | JGI IMG/M metagenome (GOLD analysis project Ga0131853, IMG submission 92764) | Labiotermes labralis P1 segment gut microbial communities from Petit-Saut dam, French Guiana - Lab288 P1 (version 2) (version 2) | ecosystem: Host-associated > Arthropoda: Insects >... | reverse complement strand
TAAAGGTAAAGTGATCCCGTTACAGGTCCGGTGTGGCCCAGAGGGTGGGTACAGGTATAGCTCTACTCTTCCATGACCGCGGCACTAGAACGGGTGAGTGGTCAGCAGCACGCCCCTGCCGCACTTTACCCCCAGGAAAGACCGGGTACCCATTTTACAGGAGGCTGAGTGGGCCCCAGGGCCGGTCTGGAGGGGCGGAAAATCTCGTCCCCCACTGGGATTCGATCCCGGACCGTCCAGCCCGTAGTCAGTCGCTATACCGACCGAGCTACCCGGCCCACACACACACACACACACACGTTTGTAGCCGCAATGAATGATTTGAAACCCTGAGCATTCCCAACTGCAACAGATTTTTGTCTTGAGATTCAGCAATTCCTTTTTCTAATACGTAATTTCCTTCGCAGGAAGTGATGGTGGACCTGCCGTCATCACCAATAAGGGTGCAACGCGTCACATTTCTGGAGCAGCTGAAATCAAATCTTGGCGTGCGGAAATAAAAGCTTCAGAACGACGCGCAGTGGGCTGTTTTCCAGATGCAAGTGATTCTGTTAGGCTAAGTGTGGGCCCACAATAAAGTGACTGCGTTCTTAGGAACGTGTTTTGGAGTGTCGTGCGAAAATTAGTGTTTTTTTTTTAATTATCCATGTTCCATACAGTAAGACCAGACCCCCCCCCCCACACACACACACACACACACACACATATATATATGTATGTATATGTATATACACTAACATACTAATATATTACATGTTTCGGCCTTTGCGTCCATCTTCAGGGAGGTGTAACTAGCCATTATTATAGTATTTTTCTTTGTAGAATACCTCCCTGAAGACGGTCGAGAAAGGCCGTAACTTGTCGAGGCTTACGACGTGTTTGTACATCACGCGTCCAGTTACAGTGTAGTTGTTGGTACGCGTGTATATATATATATATGGTGATATGTTTCTTCTTCTTCCGGTGCATCTTCTTCTTCTTCTGTTTCTTCCCCTATTCAGAACGATTTCTATCAAATTCGGAATGACGGGATTTTTTCTCATTTACCGTTGTCGAACCTGGTCTCGAGTCCACCCAGCCTGCTATCGAATGGATGCGGGCGGCTCTTTCACCCACAGTAAGGCGGCCGGAGTTTGATGCTCCTATACCTAGTGCCGATGTCAATAATGCGTGCAACTCCAACTCCACTCCCCCACACGCTAACATGGCGTCATACTTAATTGATGCACGGAAGGATTTACCTTCTTCCTGATCCATCCTGTATCACATCTTATAATTGTTTTGTTCTTCTTTCGCTCAATCCTACTCTGGTTCTTCTCCTTCTCCCTTCTGTAGAATACAATCATTCAATTCCCTCCCCCACCATTTCCCTCAGCCCAGTCTACACCGTCCTTAGCCTTACTACACAGTCACATACTAAGTCGTCATGTTTACATCTACACTGTGCCCACGTCGGTTCGACGCTGGGTCACCAGGTGCGCCACTAAGCGCTTTCTCGGTTACCGCATAGTGTATTGCGTCCATTTTAATAGTGTCGTGGCCTCCAATTAAAAAAATGCATTCTGTAAAAGCACAACGATGACAGTGCGTATTCTAACAGTTTACCTTGCGTGCTTGTACACACACGTGAACTGGAAGCTGAACTCGGTGCTTACTGACGTCATTTTTTTTTTTCAGAAATATGGCAGAACTTTCCTTGCCATATTCGTTTCGAACCTAGGCATACTAATTCTGTATTAATATGACCAGACAATTTGGATCAGGAACATGCGCACTGCAGATGCATTTCTAATCCGCCTGACAGTTGCGGGTCGGTGTGGGAGGCCGTAATCATAGGTCAAGAATCGTGAATCAGCAGCAGGTTTTCGGGGGAAAAAAGATAAAGTTCTCGAAGTGGTTGGGAATCAATCAAACTCGAGCAACTTCTTCTGCAAATAACATTCGGTTTATCTCACGAGGGCCTGAGGTCAATAGCACATGAATTACCTAAGGGTAATCGCTTCTTAGCCCTGATGCAGTAAGAACATTTTACGGAATTCACTTAACGAAGAGAAAGCGAAGAACTTTGAACTGTCTCCATAGTAAACGCTACTTATATTCAGATCGGTGGCGAAAGTGATTGCTAATGAAGACTTACTTACACGGAAATCAATACGAACACGCAGTTAGTGATCACATCTTAATTACTGTCAATATCGTGGCGCCGGTGGCCAGACACAAAGTGGGAAGTGCAACTGTGCCAACTGATCAATTTAAATTTACGATCACTGAAACTTTTAAAATCAATCAGTGTGCGAGTGTAGTTTGTCTATTCAAATAGACCATCACCCGCTTAATGAGGGCATCCTACTGTGCCAGCAAAGTCACATCTACCGGGAAGAGCTCACCCGAGGCAAGTAATGTTCGGGCACAGAACACACTGCACCCACCAGGAACATTCCTGTTGCTGCTGGAATCCACTCATGTGCCGCGTCCTGTTTTTGTTACAGTGATAAGCTGCAGTCGGAGCTGTGAGAATGCACGTGTTCTGGCAGCGGCATTGACAGGCTTCATCTTTTTTAATACATACAGCATACTGCAGACAGACGAGCCCTGCCCGAGGAATTTAACCCTTTAGAGGACACTGGTAATTATAGGCACCAACACCTTGAAATTAAACAAAAAAAAAACTTTACCCAACAGCTACATACACATGTTTTGTAAGATTCTCAAAATAAACAGCCACTATTCGCTAAACAGAATACAACGGCCGGACTTTCTAATGGAGATGAATGGTGTTTCTTATAACTCAGAAACTCCGATTGTACATGTTTGTGGTCTGTAACGCCTGCTTCAGAGGGTTCAGGTGCTCAGTCTGGGTGGACAATGGGACTTAGATTCGATTATCGATTTGGAAATGAATATTTGTTCCTTCATCTCGTGTACTAATGTCTGATGGTACAGCCTGGCGTTAGGTGGACCCCGCATCCAGTTATTCAAAGCACATGAACATGTTCCTCGCTGTGAAAGACATTTTAGAGCGTGCAAGGACCGAAAAGGTGGATGAATGTGAATTAGAGCCACACAGGGACACCTGGGTTTCCGGCACTGAGATCTTGATAGGCGGGAACTATCCTTGTTTGTGTACAATCGGTCTGAAGCACTTCATTGGACAGACAATATTTCCATCAGCGCCCAGCACTAGAAGACCCTAAAGCTAAGCTGTTTTCTAACGGTAACAGACATGCTTCACACCGCGTACTGTAAGGTGGCACATAACTATTGTGTTATTCAATACAAATGATTGTCACAATCAGTCAAAATGACATTATAATCAGTACGAATAAGGTTACATATTTCGGCTAAAAATGATCAGTAATCACCAGGCCTAACAGCACCAATAAAAAAGGGGTTACATTTTACAAACGCATTTCAGGTCTGCGTTATCAACCTTTGTAAGACACAATCATGTAGGCAGTGTGAAGTGTACAGTATATGTGAGACGTACAATTTTAAGATTGCAAAAGTTAAAAATATAAATCGGAATAATACGATTTAGACAATTAGATATAAACTGCTTGGAAGCGACGTATATGTATGTATGTACGTATGAATGTATTTATATGTATGTATGTATGTATGTACGTATGAATGTATTTATATGTATGTATGTATGTACGTATGAATGTATTTATATGTATGGTATGTATGTATGTATGTACGTATGAATGTATTTATATGTATGGTATGTATGTATGTATGTATGAATGTACGTACGTACGTATGTATGCATGTATTAATGTATGTATGTATGTACGCATGTATGTATGTATAAAAACCTGTACGCCTAGCTTCCAGTAAAAGATAACTGTTTGTGAAATTTGAACTTTTCACAACGACTAAAAGCAACAAAATATTCTCACTCAATCAGTCGTTTTAATCAGAAAACGGCTGTCCAAAGTTCACGTTTCTTCAGCCTAAACAGGATGCTCATGAAGCTGTTCACAACAGCAGGGCACTGGATCGCATCCTGATACAGATGATTCCAATCCAAAACCTCACGCCCTTTTCCTGTCAAATATGTGTTAAAACACGAACCAAGACAGTCCAGTCAGTATAGGCATTAGGCTAGCAGCACGGTGATCAGGGATCGAATTCCGGCAAAGGTTAGATATATGTCATTAAAGAGTCCAAACCGGCTCCGGGGACCGCCCAGGTTCCTAGTCAGTGGGTACAGGCACTTTTTCTGGGGAGCAAACTGGCGGGTTGTGAGCTTAACCATTCACATCTCTATAATGCCGAGGTCATAAATAAGTGGAGCTGTAACTCCATGGCGCGTATAGGGACAATTAAGCTTCCTATGTCTTCACATTTTAGTATTCCCCTTCCAACTACGACAACGTCTCTGAAGTAGCTCGGTTTCTGCACAGGATGTCACACTGGCTGTGCGACAAGAAGATGAGGTACATCACACGACAGTCGGTTCCTCAATAGACATTCAGCCAGGTGTGTTGTGAATATAAGGCAAAGTGTTGACAGTCAGCAAACATAATACGCCAAGAAAAAGTGGTCCAAGCCATCACCTTATAATCACTTCTTCTTTAAGACAAAATCGTAATTTCGTTAAATGCTGCTGTTAAGCATGAACTCCGGACTTTCAATAACACATCTTCTGCCGGTATTATTCGCTCATTAGCACCAGGCAATGCAGCGATGGGAATACGCATTATTGTAAAGCACTTAAGAGAAAAACAGAATAACAGAGAGAAATCTGAGCTCTGTGTTGCCAGTCGCACTGCCCAATGGGCTTACAGTTTGTTTTCAAATCTGAACCGAGACAAAACCCCTATTTGTTTTGTTTAAGTGTAGGTTTAAAATCCAAGCACTGAATAGGCCTGCCAACAGTTCCATGGCAAGAGGATTCAATCAATAATTTAGTTAGAAGTGAACAAACGTATAACAAGGCCTGTGCAAATTAAGTCAGAATTTCCAATTTTCCTCAGTCGTTGCAAACAATTTCTGTGACGGTGAATTAACCTTTCAAAGCTCTGTCGTTGCTTTTCGTACCTCCAGGTGCAACATTAAAAAAAATTTCCCCACACACTGTATTCACACATTTCTTATGATTCCTACAGCAAACAGCGAATGTTTCCACATACGATATAAACCGACCGCTGCTGCAAATGGAAACACACCACTATCTGTAACGCAGGAGCTTGGTATTTGTACATAATGTAAATTAACAGTGTTCACAGTGTTTAATTGGACAACGGTAGCTTCAACAGAAGAGCTCACTGATCATTCCTAAAGCAAGTGCACTGCAGTAAGAAGGAAAACTTGGTAAAGCGACCATAACTTAAAACTAGACGCTCATCTCTATTTTGTGGGCATGTTTGAATATATAGAGTACAGGCCCCAGGCAGTTTACATGTACTGTACAATGATACGCAGAATACATTCAACATCTAACGCAGTGCATGAGCCATCCGTCTTCACGGGTATGGTGAGTAGCGTAGTGAGTATTGTAGTCATCCAATACCACGAATTTTAAGAACTGACCTGCTACCAAGCAATGGGTGAACACAGTATCTACTTAAGCTAATGAAAAAGAACTGTGGGTGGGTGGTAACAGTCTAGTCGGAATAGCAACTAGTTATGGGCTGGACGGTCCGGGAATCGATTCCAGTCCAGACCGGCCCTGGGGCCTACCCAGCCTTCTATGCAAAGGGTAGCGGGTCATTTCCGGAGGTAGAGCGGCTGGAGCGTGGCCTTAACCACCCAACTCCATCTAGCGCCGAGGTTAAAAAAGAGTAGAGGTTTGGCTGGTGGGTAAGACTGCGTCAGGATCACGTCCAATGGCGAAAAAGTTTCTTTTTACGGACCATCCGCACTGGTGTAACATTCATAATGTGTATCGATATTTCCAGCCACACGCAACACATTTATAGCGATCGTTTTATTGTCTGGCACAAAATTAGCGATTTCGATTCTGCTAACCGTCACTTCGTTGCATAGTTAGTTACTTGATCGTTTATAAGAAAAAAAAAACTAAATTCGCATTTCGTCTTCAAAACGAGTGACAATACTAATTCGTATGTAAAGCCAAATGTTTTCCCTTGAAGCTTCATTATAATCCCTGCTATCAGAGTTGCTCAAAGTTTCACAGATTCAATGTTTCAACGGATAGCTGCAGCGAAGGTACGATAATGGAGAATTTCGTGGCACAACTCATTACGTCTTAGCAACTGACCAACTTAATGCACAAATTCTTGTTTTATAATTAGTTTATTATATTCCTCTGCATGTTTCAAGCACTATTGTGCTCATCATCAGGATGTCAAATTGTATTATACAGCATCTGGTATCGTCACACTCTGTAGGTGGCCGTCCGGTGCGCACCTGCACACCGGACGGCCAGTGTGATGATACCAGATGCTGTATAATACAATTTGACCTCCTGATGATGAGCACAATAGTGCTCGAAACATGTAGAGGAATATAATAAACTAATTATAAAACAAGAATTTGTGCATTAAGTTGGTCAATTGCTAAGATTATACTGAGATGCAAGATCAGCAAAACATCAAAATTCATGACGTCTGCTTTCTTAATGAACAGATTTGTGAATCTATACACACATCACTATTAATTAACATTTATATTCCCACCTGATGTATTTTATTTATGCGACACTTTACTATTTCAGCACAATTCAGTAAAAAGTTCGTATAGAAGGCTCCTATTCCCCTAGAAGGAACTAACAGTTCTACCTAAGTCTGCAAGATCACAGTCAAATATGACGTTAATGTTGGCTTCATTTGTTACAGTCCCTGCCTTCCAAGGTACAGCGCCTTCAAAGGTTTCGGGGATTCTCAACCAAAGAGAAATGCTTAACAAAATAATGGTAGCGCAAAATTATATTCCACCACTAGAGATAATTAATCATAAGAGAAGACGAATGTAATCTTATTGCATAAAGAGCTCTGAGCTCTTTCTTTTGAAGTTGGATAACACAGATCCTTAGCAGACGCTCCTCCCTGAACGGCCCCGTCTTATGCAATTACGCCAGAAACAAAGGCACCCTCTACATGCTGTAAGAAAGGGGGTTCATATTTGTACGAAGAGTGCAACGTATCTTAGGATTTATAATTGTGACTATTAATCAGTGTCCAACTGTGCTATTTTGGGAGGAAATATTTAATTATAACCTAATTAAAGTATCAGACATCATGGGGTTCGGCTGCGTACACGCACGGTGCAGTTGCGGTTAGAATTGTGTCTGAATTGGATGACTGGAATTTTCGTGCGTATATCGGATACAATGATCTGCCTGCGAAATAGGATATGTGGTGAATGGATTATCAGAAGCAATTCGACCGACGGGTTAGTCGCAGATATGTCGTCACAGACGGGTGGATATGGTTTCCACACAAGGCGTTCTATTTGTAAATCGTAAAGAAGTCAACGCCGATCCCAGTCGCCGCGCGGTTTATGGCGTGGGTCTGCGGCCGCTCGCCTGCTGAGATTGTGAGTTCGAATCCCACCGGGCGAGAATGGATGTTTGTCTGTTGTGAATGTTGTGTGTTGTCAGGTAGAAGCCTCTGCAACGAGCTGATCACTCTTCCAGAGGAGTCCTACCGACTGTGGTGCGTCGTTGTGTGTGATCTAGAAACCTCGTGAATGAGGGGGCCGTGGCCCACTGGGGGCTGTCGCGCCAAAAACAAACGAAGAAGTCAATGTCATACGAAAGTGGCTGCAACAAACAGCTCCGTTATGTAACGCAGTTAGCAGTCCTAACCAAGCTTCTACTCTTTTTTGGTTAGTGTAGGACAACTTCCTCTTTACAAATGAAATAAATACTTTTATACCCAACGCTCCTCGATTTCCGAAGTACCATGGATTTTTGGAAGGTTGCAAGGCTTCGCCCATTTTTCCTTCTGGTAACAGGCAACATGTTGCATGTAGATGTACATGAGTAATGAATATTGGTAAAATGATACTGAATGGAAAAACGAGTACTTGGAGAAAAAGCTGTCCCACTACCACATGTCCACCAAAAACCTTCAACAGATGTGCGTGATATCGAACCCAGGCGTCCACGTTGAAACGCCGGCAACTAACCGGCCGCGCCGTGACACGGCCCTTAAACACAAAAATGAAACTTCAATGTAGTTAACGATTCAGTTCGAAACGCGCAGTAAACACATTCCACCTCGGTTACACGATTAAATAAGAATGCTATGAACGGAAAAGTTCGCCGTTCTAAGAACCACACAAAATACAGAAATATAGGCTTATTATGTGAGCAGAACTTAAAATTTTTGATTGACAAATGTACTGGTATACAAAGTAGCCACTAGGCTTTAAAGGGTTAAGGCAGAAGAGAGAGAGAGAGAGAGTCCTACGTGCATAATGCAGTTTAACCACAATATCGACCAGTATCTGAGAACAGCAAGAAAATTAACCGCTTAACCACCCACCCCATCTAGCGCCGAGGTTACAGAAAGAGTAGAGCTATACCTCTAAATCACCTCTGGGTCTTCATGGCCTGTTCTAGGGTGAACTTTACGTTTAACTTTACATGTTGCGGCCACCAGAACTCGTTCAGAAATAGAGGCAGGGGATCGATACCCAAGAAAGGGGTCCGCATGTCTTTTCGTCCATTCAACCAGCGCTGGATACCTTCAGGAAGGGGGAGGGGGGGGGGGAAGAATACATTACAGTGTAGTTTAATTGTGTAATATTAATTGAAGCTTTTTTTTACGGCTCGACAACCCTAGTGAGCCTCCTCGTGGTCGAAGTTTTGAGATGACACACCACATTCGATAGCTTTCCTCTGGACGAATGATCGGTCCCCCGCACAGGCCTCTACCTAACAACACAAACAACACTCACAACAGACAGACATCCTTACCCCAGCGGGATTCGAACCCGCAATTCCAGCAAGCGGGCGGCGGCAGAACCACGTCTCAGACCGCACGGCCATCGGGTTCGGCTTTAACTGCAGTTACATAGCCATGTTGGCTGCTACCGCTGCTCCGAATTCCGACTTGCAAGCAATTCTATTCCCAGTTTAAATTACCACACCTATATTATTTTACTTCTAATATCGGTCCCTGCAGCAGGATGGACGGTAGGCAGGTTACACAAACGGACTGGACCCTTATAGAGACAGCAACAAACCAGAGTCACTTAATTAGCACAGGATTCTCTCTACACTTGATTTTAACGTTGGATGATTTTCCTCGGTTTCTCCAACTGTCTCGTGAAACACGTTACGGCATCTTCCAACATTTTTAACATTAATTCTCTAAATTTTAATGTGACCCAGCATTATGTAATGGAAAGTATCAATTTCTTCAAAACCATCTTGTAGCCGATCATTTTTAGTATAGTTGTTTCTTAGGATCGCTGGCGTCAGTTACGGACGTTTCATGGCATGCGTTGTACGTTAATCTGTCAGCGTATATTCAAGACAGTTGGTGATAGGTAGGAGGGGAGAGATTTAAATGAGAAAACGTTAGCAGCGGACAACAGACGCTAGCAATCCAGAGCGAATTCAGTCGCGTACGAGTGTGGTGCAAGTGGGAGTACAGAGAAGTGACTGTGTAAGTTTCCTAGAAATGATCTGGTTGTTTAACTGGATATAACGCTCCATTATTTTATATCAAGAATAAATTGAGTAAATAAAACAAGTAAAAAAGAAATAATTAAAACTATGTGTGATTTTGTGAACCACACCCGTTTCCCGAAAGAGGATCACCTACCAGTCTAAGCGTGTCGGAACAACAAAGTTACGAAGGGTGATGGTGTAGAACCTATTTGTACTTGGTGTTACACTGTGAAAAATACTCTAGCTACCGTCGATAATGTGAGTGCTAGTGTTTCTGCAGCACTGCCGCTGAGGATTCCATTCTTCCTGCACGCGACGCTGTAACAAAGGGCAAGCGGAACCAGACGTTATAAAACAACCTAGCGTCATGAAATTCAAAAGTCACAACAGATATTTCTAACAATATTTATTAAGACCAACTAATTGCACATACTTGTCAAACCATTAAAATCACATTATCTGATTAAAATGGATTTAAAATATCTCCTACATGTTTCAATCCCTCTATGGGATCATCCTC
>Ga0131853_10027933_pt1 | contig 10112 bp, 7 predicted proteins | sample TergutLab28metaG_FD_92764 | JGI IMG/M metagenome (GOLD analysis project Ga0131853, IMG submission 92764) | Labiotermes labralis P1 segment gut microbial communities from Petit-Saut dam, French Guiana - Lab288 P1 (version 2) (version 2) | ecosystem: Host-associated > Arthropoda: Insects >... | reverse complement strand
GGCGACGAGCGCCACGGCGCGAGCAGCGCCTACGAGGAGCTCCTCGGGGCCCACCCGCCCGCAGGTCGCATCGACCGATCGCCGGACGACACGTTCCTGTCGTGCACGGGCGGGACGACCGGCCTGCCGAAGGCCGTCGAGTACGTCATCGGCCGCAGCGTCGCGAACACCCGGCTGCTGGGCCGTCAGATGCTCGGGCTCCACGACGTCGACTGGGACGGACCCGCGGTCGAGCGCGCCGTACAACTGCACCGTAGCGATCGTTCGCCGGTGGCACTGCCGGCCTCGCCACTGATGCACAGCACCGGCCTGATCATGGCGTCGTTGCCGGTGCTCTCCGCCGGGGGCCGCGTGATCACCCTGACGTCGCGGCACTTCGACGCCGAGGAGCTCTGGACCACCGTCGAGCGGACGCGACCGTCCACGCTGTCGATCGTCGGAGATGCCTTCGGCCGGCGGATGGTGACGGAGCTGGCGCGTCGATCCGGCGAGGGCCGTCCCTACGACACCAGCAGTCTGGTGACGATCACCTCGGCCGGCGTCGCCTGGTCGGCGGAGGTGAAGGCAGCGCTCCTCGAGCACATCCCGCAGGTCACGCTCGTCGACGCCTGCGGCTCGTCGGAGGGAGCCACCATCGGCTCGGCCGAGGTCCGTCGAGGCATGCCGGTCGCGACCGACCGGTTCACCCCGGCCCCGGGCTTGCGAATCTTGCGCGAGGACGGCACCGACATCCTTCCCGGCGATCCCGAGGCCGGCGTGTTCCTGGTGCCGACCGTCTCGCGCGGTTACCGCAAGGACGCCGAGCGCACCGCGATGTCGTTCAGGGTCTTCGACGACCAGCCGTACGTGCTGCCCGGGGACTGGGGGCGATGGAATGACGACGGCACCATCACGCTCGTCGGACGCGGAACGTCGGTGATCAACACCGGTGGCGAGAAGGTCTTCCCCGAGGAGGTAGAGCACGCGATCCGCGCCCTCGCGAACGTCGAGGACTGCGTCGTCCTCGGTCGGCCTGACGAGGAGTACGGGCAGCGCGTCTCCGCGGTGATCCAGCTGAAGGATCCGGACGCCGAGTCGACCGAGCAGGCGTCCGAGCGCATCACCGCGGCCCTGCGCGGCACGATCGCCGGTTACAAGGTGCCGCGCACCCTCGTGTTCGCCGGCGTGCCGCGCGGGCCCAACGGCAAGATGCTCTACGCCGAGGCCCGCGAGGTGCTCATGGCCGCGGGAGCTGCTTGCTCAGCTTGAACTTCTGGATCTTGCCCGAGGCGGTCAGCGGGAAGGCCTCGACCTGGTGCCAGGTGCGCGGAACCTTGAAGCTCGCCAGCCGTGCCCGGGCGTACTCCTCGAGCTCTGCCGGGTCGAGGCGACCGGTGGTCGTACGCACGAAGGCGACCGGAACCTCGCCCCAGCGCGGGTCGGGTGCGGCGACCACGGCGACGTCGGCGACGTTGGGATGCGTCGCGAGCACCGATTCGACCTCCGCCGGGTAGATGTTCTCGCCGCCGCGGATGATCACGTCGCGGAGCCGGCCGCGCAGGGTGACGACGCCGTCGTCGTCCATCGCGGCCAGGTCGCCGGTGTGGAGCCAGCCGTTGCTGTCGAAGACGCTCGACGTCCCGGTCTGGAGCTGCTCCCAGTATCCGACCATCAGCAGCTCCCCGCGCAGGCACAACTCGCCGGCCGAGCCCCGGGGAAGCTCGGCGCCGGAGGCATCGAGGATCGCCGCTTCGCGATGGGCGTTGACGCGGCCGATCGTCTCGGCCTTGACCGCGTCGCTGTCGCCGGGCCGCGTCTGGAGGGACGAGGGCGCCTCGGACTGGCCGTAGCCGTTCGCGACCTCGACGTCGAACGCCTGCTCCATCGTGGCGATGAGCGAGGGGGAGACGGTGGAGCCACCCACCATCGTCATCCGCAGCGCCGGTAGGTCGACCTTCGTGCCGCCGCCGTGCTCGAGCATGGCCAGCATCATCGTCGGGACGCCGCCGAAGAAGGTGACGTTGCCGCGCCGCAGGCTGGTCAGCGTCTGGTGGGCGTCGAAGCCCGGCAGGACGACGTACGTCCCGCCCCGCAGGAGGGTGGCGAGCAGGGTGCACAGCGAGCCGCCGACGTGATGGAACGGGAGCGGGGAGCAGACGACGTCGTCCTCGGTGAGCCCGAGCGCGGCATGGGAGAGCGGCCCGACATTGCTCCCGAGCAGGTGGGTCAGCACCGCGCCCTTCGGGGCGCCGGTGGTGCCCGAGGTGTACTGGATCAGGAGCTGGTCGTCAGGGGAGACGGCAGGAAGGGCGGCGGGCAGCGCCGCGTCATCGGGGACCGCGGCCCACTCCACCAGCGGGTGGACGATGAGGTCCGGCTGCAGTCCGGACGCCGAGGCGAGCAGGTCTCGGCCGCGCCACTCCGGGCCCGCGAGCACGAGGCGGGCCCCGCTGCTGGCGACGATGTAGCGGGCCTCGGCGTCGGTGAGGGCGGGGTTCATCGGGACGAGCACCACGCCGGCGAGCGCGGCTGCGAGCTCCGTCGCCACCCACTCGGGGTTGTTGGCCGACCAGAGCGCGAGCCGGTCGCCGGGGACGAGCTCTTCGAGGAGCCGGCCGGCCAGGACGCGGGATCGGCGCGCGAGTTCCCCGAACGTCATCGAGGCCGGCTCGGTGTCGAGGTCCCAGAGCAGAGCCGGCGCCTCGGGGCGGCGCGCGGCGACCGCCAGGAACCTGTCGCCGACCGAGGAACGATCAAGCGAGGGGATGGCGCCGGCCGGCGCGTCAGCGGTGGTGCGCACGCGATCTTCCTTCCTTGCCCTACTTGGTGTACACGGCGAACCGGGTCGCCAAGCCGTCGTCATCGAGCGTCACGTGATCGATCGCGCTGAGGACGTACTGCGTCTGGCCGGCGACCTGTGCCTCGAGCTCGTAGACGCAGTGCGGCCCGGCCTCAACGAGAGAGGCGAGCCGGATGCGTGGCGTGATCGTCGGCAGGAAGGTCCCGTAGAACGCGGCGATCTCCTCCTGGCCCCGGAACTCGCGCCCGCCGGGGCCCAGGAACGATGCGTCCGGGGCGAACAGGGATGCCAGCTGGTCGTAGTGCCCGGCGTTGACGAAGCCGACGTACCGCTCGGCGAAGGAGCGTGCTGCCGTGATCATGTGGTGACTCTCCCGAAGAGATCAGATATCGTCAACCTAGCTACCTGATTAGGTCACATGGTCTCTGCGTGACCGCGTACGTGAGGAGTCCGCCACGAGAACGTCCACGGATCTGTCCGGCAAGCGGGCCGTCGTGACCGGGGCAGGTCAAGGCATCGGGCGCGGCATCGCCTTGGCGCTCGCCGATGCGGGCGCCGCCCTCGTCCTGGCGGGACGCACGATGAGCAAGGTCGAGGCGGTCGCCGAGGAGATCCGGACGGCGGGCGGCGACGCCGTCGCCGTGCGCTGTGACGTCGGTGTCGACTCCGATGTCACGGCTCTGTTCGAGACGGTCGCCTCCATCGGCGAACTGGACGCTCTGGTGAACAACGCCCAGTCCGTCCCGCCGAACCGCCGCCTCCAGGACATCCCGCTCGACGACGTCGAACTCGCCCTAAGCACGGGGCCGGTGGCGACGCTGCGCTGCATGCAGGCGGCGTTCCCGCTGCTGCGCGAACGCGGTGGAGCGATCATCAACCTCGGCTCCAACACGGCGATCGAGGGCGCGCCGCTCTTCGGGGCCTACGCGATGGCCAAGGAGGGGATCCGCGGGGTCACCCGGGTAGCGGCACGGGAGTGGGGGCGGTTCGGCATCCGGGTCAACGTGATCTGTCCCTTCGGCGACTCGCCCTCGGCGATCGAGTTCAACGAAGCGCACCCCGAGGCCGCCCGAGCCATCCTGCGTTCGACGCCCCTGCGCCGGATGGGCGATTGCCAGGACGACATCGGTCGCGCGGTCGCCGCCCTGGTGAGCGATGACATGGGTTACCTCACCGGTGGCACGCTGATGCTCGACGGAGGGTTGTGCATCCGCTCATGACGACGATTCCCACCGTTCTCGGCCCCGGCGTGGCCACCCCGCCGCGACGCCCCGGCTCGGTACGCCGTACCTCCTCCATCGATGTCGTCTGGCCCGACGGCTGGGGCACCTCGATGCATCTGCACGGGCACGCCCGCGACCTCGTCACGCCTGGCGACGGCGACCAGCCGTCGATCGCCGCGGAGGACGTGCTGCACGCCGTCGCCTCACCGAGCCGCACGATCGAGCAGATCCGCTCCGAGCCGGCCCGGGACCTCGTCGCCCTCATCGGCGCTCGCGCCGGCGGTCGCCTGCGGGCGGCGCTGCTCGAGGTCGTCCCGGAGGAGCGCCGCCGTGGCACGCCCCTCTACATGCTCCTCGATGATCTCGCCGGTGCCTCGCTCGTGGCCGGCTTCGCGTTCAGCCAATGGCCCCAGTACTGGCCCGAGCAGTGGAAGGGCGATCGCGAGCGTGCGTTCAAGGGCCGCAAGATGGCTGGGGTCTGTATCGGCTTCGGCCCCGGCTCCACAGCGCTGACCGATGCCGGCGAGGCCCGGCCCGTCGACAACACCCGGCCGGTCGAGCCGCTCCCCGATCAGGGCGATCCGGTCGGCTGGCATGCGCTCCCGGTCCAGGCCGGCATGTCGATGCGGCGGGCGCGCCGTACCGACGCCTGGCTTCAGGACGGGCTGATCGAGATCGACGCGATGTTCCAGGACAGCTGCACGACGCCGGCCGGCGGCCGGGTGGCGGTGCACGAGTACCAGGTCCGCGCGCGGGCCCGACGTGACACCTTCGAGCTTGTCAGCGTGAATGCGTCACCTCGGGTGCTGCCGTTCGGGGAGTGCCCCAAGGCCGTCACGGGCATCGGCGAGATGCTCGGCACGCCACTGCCCGAGCTTCGCGACGAGGTCATCGCTCGCCTGCACACCACCCATGGCTGCACGCACCTCAACGACGAGCTTCGGGCGCTGGCGGAGGTACCCGCGATGCTCGCCGCCCTCGACGCCCACCCGGTCTAGACCTCTCCTTCTCGGAGCGCCCCGAGTAGCGAGAGATTGAAAAGATGTCACATTGAGATCAGGTAGATGATTGACACATTCAGACGCTCGCGATTCACTAGGCGGCATGGTCACACGCCTGTGAGGTGTGTCACAGAGAGGAAGAGCTTGAATGCGGTCGAAGAAGATCCTTGCGCTCATCACCGCGGCTGCCGCGGTCACGGCGCTGGCAGGCTGCGGAAGTAGCAGCAGCGGCTCCAACACGTCCGGCTCGGGCACCGGAGCGTCGAGCTCGGACTGGAAGATCGGGACGATCGCCAGCTGCAGCGGCTCCCAGGCAAGCTCCGAGGGCGGCGCGTGCAAGACCATGCAGGCGTGGGCGGACTCGGTCAACGCCTCCGGTGGCATCAACGGTCACAAGATCGACCTGATCGTGAAGGACGACGGGAACAACCCGACGACGTCCACCACGATGGTCCATGAGCTCATCGACCAGGACCACGTGATCGCGATCGTCGGCGACTCGAGCGACGTCGACGTGACCTGGGCGTCCTACGCGCAGTCCAAGGGCGTGCCGGTGGTCGGCGGCCTGCCGGTCAACACGACGTTCATCACCAATCCCGACTTCTTCGGGATCGGTACCAACCTGCTGGCGCTGAACTACGCCACGATCCAGACCGCCAAGGACGCCGGCTACACGAAGGTCGGCTTCCTCTACTGCGCGGAGAGCCCGCAGTGCGCCCAGTCGGTACCGGCGTTCCAGGGTGCGGCCAACCTGCTCGGCGTGACCGCGACGATCGCCAAGGTCTCCGGTACGGCACCGGACTACACCGCGCAGTGCCTGCAGCTGAAGAACGCCGGCACCCAGACCTACGAGGTCGGATCGGGTTCGCAGGTCGTGCTCCGCGTGCTGGACTCGTGCCGGCAGCAGGGAGTCACCGCTCCCCTCGTCCAGACGGACGGCACGTTCCAGAACTCCTGGACCAAGGACCCGAACACCGAGGGCACGCTCGGCGTCGAGCTGACCGCGCCGTGGTTCGACTCCGCGATCCCGGGGGTGAAGCAGTTCCAGGAGCAACTGCAGAAGTACGCGCCCGATGTGTACAACAGCGACCTCTACGGCCCGAACTCCTTCTACCAGTGGATCTCCGGTGACCTGTTCGAGGCGGCCGCCAAGGCCGGCCACCTCGGGGACAACCCGACCGCGGCCGACGTCACCAAGGGCCTGTTCGCGCTGAAGAACGAGACGCTCGGGGGGCTGATCGCTCCGACGACGTACCAGCAGGGCTCGAAGGCCGCCCCCGCCTTCAACACCTGCTACTTCCCGATCCAGATCAAGGGCGGCAAGTACGTCATGGTCGGCTCGGGCAAGCCGACCTGCATCAACCCGGCGAAGCTCGCCCCGCTGATGCCGAAGAGCTGACCCACCCCCGTGCACGTGTAACAAGTCAGGCCGGGCCGCGCCACCCCGCGCGGTCCGGCCTGCTCCATAGATGCACCGACTCCGCTCGCCTGCATCGATCCATCTGGTCCATAGATTCGTAAGGGAGCTCGACCAGTCGTGTTGTCATTCATCATCGCCGGGCTGGTCTCGGGTGCCGTCTACGGCCTCGCAGGCGTCGGCCTCGTGCTCACGTACAAGACCTCGGGTGTGTTCAACTTCGCCCACGGCGCGCTGGCCACCGTCGCGGCGTACGCCTTCTACTTCCTGCACGTCCAGCACGGCCTCAGCTGGCCGCTGAGTGCGCTCATCGTCCTCGTCGTGGTCGGCCCCGTACTCGGACTTCTGCTCGCTCGGCTCGCCGGGGCCCTGGCCAACGCCAGTCTGGCCCTTCGGGTGACGAGCACCGTCGGCATCCTGCTGATCGTCCAGGCCGCCTTCACGATCATCTACGGCACGCAGGAGAACCGCGCAGTGCCGTCGTTCCTTCCGACGAAGACCGTCACCATCTTCGGCGCCAACGTGACGTACGAGAAGATCATCATCTTCGCCGTTGCGCTGGTCTCCACAGCCGTGCTCTACGTGTTCTTCCGGGTCTCGCGCGTGGGCATGGCGATGCGAGCGGTCGTCGAGGACTCGGCGCTGCTCGACCTGTCCGGCACGAACCCGGGTCGTGCCCGTCAGCTGGCCTGGATCATCGGCGTCGAGTTCGCAACGCTCTCCGGTCTTCTGCTGGCCTCGGCGGTCCCGCTCACCGGCACGACGCTGACCTTCCTCGTGGTGCAGGCCTTCGGCGCCGCCGCCATCGGGGCCTTCACCAGCCTGCCGATCACCTTCGCCGGCGGAATCGGCATCGGCGTCGCCGGCGCGCTGGCCACGAAGTACTTCACCTCCGGCGTCCTCTCGGAGGTCCCGGCGAGCCTGCCGTTCATCGTGCTGGTCCTGGTCCTGGTCCTCTTCCCGCGTCGCTGGCTGGCCTCCCAGATCCCGGTCCGCCCCACGCAGCGGGAGACCTGGACGACGCCGTGGCCGGTCCAGGTGGGCTGCGGCATCGCCCTGCTGGTCTTCTTCATCACCGTGCCCTCGTGGAGCGGGTTCCACCTGGGTGACTGGACGATCGCCCTGACGATGGTGATGCTCTTCCTCTCTCTCGGCCTGCTTGTGCGGACGTCGGGCCAGGTGTCGCTGTGCCACGTGACCTTCACGGCGATCGGCGCGGCGGCGTTCTCCCACCTCGCCGTCGACCACCACTGGCCGTGGCTGCTCGCCCTCCTTGGCGCGGGCGTCATCGCGATGCCGATCGGGGCGCTGTTGGTCATCCCCGCGATCCGGTTGGGGGGCCTCTACCTCGCCCTCGCGACGCTCGGCTTCGGGATCGCTGTCTCGCAGATGTTCTATACCTCGAGCTGGATGTTCGGTGAGCTCGGCCTCGGGCTGAACATGCCTCGGCCCACCGTGAACATCGGCATGGACCTGTCGTCTGACAACGGCTTCTATTACCTCTGCCTGGTGTTCACCGTGGCGACGGCGCTGTTCGTCGTCGTCCTCAACCGGAGCCGCCTCGGCCGGCTCCTGCGTGGCATGGCAGACTCGCCGGTCGCGCTCGCCACCAACGGTGCCTCCGTCAACGTCACCCGGGTGCTCGTCTTCTGCGTCTCCGCGTTCATCGCAGCCGTGGCGGGCGCCCTCGCCGGCATGGCGCAGCTGACCGTCACCGGCGACAGCTACCAGCCGATCGTGTCGTTGACCTACCTGGCGCTGATCGTGATCTGCACCGGGAACGCGCCCTGGTACGCGCTCCAGGCCGGCCTCGGACTCGCGATCGTGCCGTCGTACCTCACGTCGGTGAACACCGCGAACTACCTCCAGCTCCTCTTCGGCGCCTTCGCGATCCTGCTGGCACTCACTCCGCCGGAGAAGCGCGGTGCACCCGCGTGGGTGCGGAAGGGACTCGACGCGGCGTTCCGCCGCCCGCCGTTCGTCCGCGGAAAGCGGGTCGTAGTGGCATCTACCGGAAGCGAGCCGGTGAAGGTCGCCCCGCTGACCCTGGCCGTCGACGGCCTCCGGGTCCAGTTCGGCGGCCTGGTCGCCGTGGACGAGGTCACGCTGGAGGCGCAGACCGGTCGCATCACCGGCCTGATCGGACCCAACGGCGCCGGCAAGACCACCACGTTCAACGCGTGCTCGGGCCTGAACCGACCGAGCAGGGGACGGGTGTCCATCAACGCCACCGACGTCTCGCGTCAGACTCCGGCGTCGCGTGCCCGGCGCGGCCTCGGGCGGACGTTCCAGCAGATGGAGCTGTTCGACTCCTTGACGGTGCGGGAGAACGTCGCTCTGGGCGCTGAGTCGCGGCTGGCCGGCGTCAACCCGTTGACGCATCTGTTGCCCAAGCCGTTGGATCGTCGGAAGATCGGCGACGCTGTCGCCCAAGCGATGGAACTGTGCGGTCTGACCGAACTCGCCGACATGCCAGTGGTCGGTATGTCCACCGGCCAGCGCCGCCTCGTCGAGCTCGCACGCTGCCTGTCCGGTGACTACCAGCTGCTTCTCCTGGACGAGCCCTCATCGGGGCTGGACCGAGCCGAGACGCTGCGGTTCGGGGAGATCCTCGTCGATGTCGTTCGCCGACGTGGCGTCGGCATCCTGCTGGTCGAGCACGACATGGCGCTGGTGAACGACATCTGCGATGACATCTACGTCCTGGAGTTCGGTCGGCTCATCTTCTCCGGCACACCGGCGGAGATGACGGCGTCGAAGGAGGTGCAGGCCGCCTACCTCGGCACCACGACCGAGGCGGCGGACGCTGTGCCGGAGGCGGCGACGTCGGCTCCGCATGAGCCCGACCTTCACACGGAGGCACAGCGATGACCGAGGCACGGCTTCGATTCGAGAACGTCACCGCCGGCTACGGCGCCAGCACCGTCCTCCGCGACGTCCAGCTGGAGGTGAGGAGCGGGCAGGTGGTCGCGCTTCTCGGCGCCAATGGCGCCGGGAAGACCACGCTGCTGCGGGCCGCATCGGGCCTGATCCGGCCCACTGCCGGCGAGGTGCGGATCGGCGACAGGGTCGTCAACCGCATCGCGCCGTACGCTCGCGCCCGCGCCGGGGTGTGTCTCATCCCGGAGGGACGCGGTGTCTTCAAGGGCATGACGGTGCGGGAGAACCTGCTCATGCAGATCCCGCCGTGGGAGAAGGAGAAGTCCTTCGAGGTCGCGCTGGAGGCGTTCCCCGCCCTCAAGGCGCGGCTCGGCGAGCTTGCCGGGCGCCTCTCGGGCGGCCAGCAGCAGATGGTCGCGCTGTCCCGGGCCTACTTGGCGAAGCCGGATGTCGTGCTGCTCGACGAGGTCTCGATGGGTCTCGCGCCCGTCGTCGTCGACCAGATCTTCGAGTCGCTGCGTGCGCTCGCCGCCCGGGGGACCGCACTCCTGGTCGTCGAGCAGTACGTCGAGCGTGCTCTGGAGATGTCGGACCACGTCTACATGCTCAACCATGGCGGAATCGTCTTCTCGGGCTCGCCGAGCGAGCTGGACGAGGAGGCCGTCATGCGGGGCTACCTCGGACACGCGGTCGAGGACGCAGCGGATGGCGCGGTCGGTGAGCATGAGCCCATCGGTGGCTGACCGCGTCGCGCTCGTCACCGGCGCGGCCCGAGGTCAGGGCCGTGCCCACGCGCGACTGTTCGCGGAGCG
>Ga0131853_10027931_pt1 | contig 10113 bp, 4 predicted proteins | sample TergutLab28metaG_FD_92764 | JGI IMG/M metagenome (GOLD analysis project Ga0131853, IMG submission 92764) | Labiotermes labralis P1 segment gut microbial communities from Petit-Saut dam, French Guiana - Lab288 P1 (version 2) (version 2) | ecosystem: Host-associated > Arthropoda: Insects >... | reverse complement strand
TATATATATATATATATATATATATATATATATATATATGTGTGTGTGTGTGTGTGTGTGTGTTGGTGTGTGTAATTAAATAAATTACAGAATGCACGGTGAAATAATAAAAATAGACAAGGTAGCAATTTAGGTCAGAATAAAATACCTAGTTAGTCTCCTAAGACTGGGTGGTATCGTGAATGAGAGAGAGAGAGAGAGAGAAAAAAAAAATTAGAAAGAATAGCCGTTATTGCTGTTTGGACAAAACACCGATATTCATTCTCAGAATCACATGAAAAAACAAATACATTGTGTGGGCAAAACGTAGTCTTGCATGTAACAGAAACTGTTATGTACTTACGATTACAGCTGGTTTTAAAAGATTTATCTAAGGGTGGGCATTCTAACCGGAGCACTGCGTAACCCTGGCTATTGAACGAAACACAGAAGGCGACATAGAAATGTCGCTAGGAATGATGGAATATTTCAGATGACTGGAAGTAAGAACTGTGCTGAACAGGGGAAGATGGGGGGAGGGGATTTATACCATTCAGATACTGTACATATATATCACTTCTTCACACTTTGCTTCTTCTGGTTGATATCAAATTTCCTATAACGAATTTCATCTGTTCCCGAAATAAAGGGAGGAAACATTCCTTTGAAAAGAGATTAATTTAAACACTGCCATGCTTATTTCCAGTTCAGTTAAATCTAGTCTGATAAGCGCAGCATTGTAGAGGCGAAAAACATTTTCTCTTCTACTTGTCACTGTAAATTTCTTCGTGCAAACTTTTCTTACAGTAATTTCTTACACATTGTTATGTAAAAAAGCGGCAAACAACGACAATACAAGAGATTCCTAACTTTAGCTGACAACAGTCGTGTAGCAGCTCAAAATATTCTCGGATTTCACGGAACCCCGTGTTGTATCCTGCGCGGTTCCGGTGGAACGTAACGTGCATATTGTTCCGGGAGGGACGGAGCTCGAACCTCAGGTAAGACGGGGAGTTGGGTAGGTTGCACAGACTCGCAATAATCCCCCAAGTCCAGTTTACTCGAGTTTATTGTTCATAAACAGTGAATAACGCTGTTACAAGTGAACTGTATGATTTCAACTGTCGCGATCTTGGGTCCCTTCGTTAATATTAACAATAGCTGATCGTCCGGCTTCATACACAGCTGCTTGTCACCATTCGCGATACTTATGCGGAATGCAACTGGAGCACAAGGCAACTACTATTGCACTTGACCCTACAAATTGCTCGCGCGATAAACATTTAGCGCGATCACATGTAAACAAAAAGAAATAGAAGGAAACTACCTTCCTCCCATGCCTGGTCTGCTCATTAAGAAATAAAAGTGTAAACAAATAGTAGGAGTTGCAGAAAAGCGAGGACTCAGCACAATGAAATAAGCTTATGACTAACATAGAGTACATACTGCAATCCTGCAGGAAAAAAACAATGTCTATCAACCACACAGCAGTAATATCCATCAACTATACAACACACGAACGCTCACTACCTTCTTTACAAAATCACATCATAGCCCTTTCTGGAATGCAGTACGTGTATAATCCAGCCCACATCTTCCTACACCTTCCGTTAAGATAAATTTTAATAACATGCCCTTAAACATGACCCCTTCTCTTCAATCTTCCTCCTAAAATTTGTTATGAATTAATAATGTCATTGAGCCTTCAACGTTTTCACCTCGACTCTCCCTAAGAGACTTCATAAGTATCAAACGTAAAAGGCTAATGCTTCTGTAGTCATGTAGGTAACAAAGTAGCAATGAATAAGAGCAAATAAAGTCAGCACTTAACCTTTTGACGCCTAATGACAACTATAGTTGACGTACCGCACCGCTAACCTCTAAAGTTGCATTTTATATATTTATTCAACAAATATAGTTACTGAATATTTTAAACATGATATATACTCTCCGTTTTTTTATCTTCAAAATGCAGTTTGTTTCATAATTCTAACGTATTTGGTTCCTGTATTATTCACATTTTATATACAGTGTGTGCTAAAATAAAAAAAAATAATTTCGGCGCCAATAGGTTAATGGCTACGTCGGTACTGCGAAGTTTATGTTTTCAAAAAAAATATATTCTACTTCCAGATATCAGAACTGTTTATTGCATATTATTAATTGTATGAAGGTCAGCACCGTAGAGTTAGTATGAATGTTTCTTACTTGTCAGAACTTCCAAAATTCTTAGCATGCACATTCAGTGATATCGTGACTTCAGATCATCCGTGAGTGTCATGTTGATAGTCACTTCGTTATTTGCATCGTGAACCTAAAGATTACATAATTTTGTTATATAAATCTTCCACAAAACGTATATTCGATAGATCACGAAATTAGGACACTTAAGGAGATGGCTTTCAAAACGTTTTAATGAACCTAGGCACTTTTCAAGAATGTTGATTCTTCGACCAAAAAATTGCACATGAAGTTCAGTTGTGGTCTCAATAGCCATTATGCACCGAATTCAATATTCACTAATTCCCGGTTGAAAGTTCCTGCGAGATTCTTCCTGCTAAAAACAGTATTAATGAATCTTTACATCTACATTAATCTAAATTTTCTTAGCACCATTTACTGTTAGAAATGAGCAGCCGGAAGTCTCACTCTGTAAGCTCATATTTTAACGTCCACTGTTAACAATAATGCTGCCCACATATTTCTGAAAAAGCGTTCGGTACATCCACTGCCACATATGCCGTCTAGGGCAGGACAGGAACAAATTACATTTGCCTATTCAAAACCTTAATTTGTCGGGCGCAATCGTTCGGTCCCTTCTATACATTTCGGCTGTCTTAAGCCAAGACGTCACCGGCATGGGCTCATATCTATGTATCCTTCCCCAAAGTTCATAACCGACCGCCCACCACAAACCTATTAGAAATCAAGAAATTACGCCCGATATTTTTGGGTTAATCGCAATACAAATATCAGTATTTCCACTTTCATGTGTAAGAACGCAGACTGTAAAATAAAGGAGGAATTATTTAAAATTACTTTTTTTCAACTGTGCATTGTGATGTACCTGTGTAATAAGAACCAACAAAATGCGCACTTTTATATTCATGTCTCAATTTAATGAGAGTATCTTCCAGGTGCTATATAGTTTGGCGTTAGCTGTTTTTGCCTGCCTGTTTTGTTGTATACTACAATATCGCTGCATTGATTTTGAACAGTTTTTCTTTCAAGTTCTTGTACTGATATATTTGTTTCGTCTGTTGGGCATTAGCAAACTTCACTTTTTTGAACCGTGTACTGTGATATACAGAGTGGGGCAAAATAACCTCCCTAAATTTTAAGGTGAATAACAAAAACACTATTCGAGATACAAACATTTTACTTCTGGATTCTGAAACTACAACATTGGACGTTTTACATCACGTAGTCTTAGAAAGACTATCTTGCAAGTGGTGGCCGTTGTTTGCGTGGTGTTTGCGTGCAGAGCGCCTGGGAGACTGCAAAACGGACAGTCTGACCGCCTCGATGTTCTCTGGTGTTCGAGAGGTCCGTGGTCGTCCTCATCTTTCTTCAGACACACTTCCCGTTTCCCTGAAGTTCTCAACCCACAACAGAATAGATTTTCGGTCCGGTACTCGGTCCCGAGGGGTGATTTGGTAGCGAGTACGGAAAGCACGCTGCACGCTAAGATAGAGTGACTTTGCGAAAAGTAGGTTTCGACGGCAAACACGCGCTGCTCGTTGGACCACACCATCTTTACGACTGCGGAGTGTTGTAACGGGAACGTCCCAACTACCTGCACCTTTCGAGCCCAACCCCACCCTTCTACGGCCTCCCCTCCCTTCACAATGCCCTACTGAAATTAGGGAGGATATTTTGCCCCATCCTGTACCTATGTAATAAGAACCAACAAAATCCACACTTATTACGTTAATGTTTTAATTCCCTTATATTGTCTTCAATTAAAACGTTAATGTAAAAGTGTGCACTTTGTTGGTTCTTATTACATAGGAATTATTCACTTACTTATGTTGTCAGTGGCTCAAGTACACAAGTCGATAGTTGGGATGACTGCTGAACAATGGTGGAATGAGGAAGGAAGCAGAAAATTATACGTCACTTAAGTGTGTAGTTGTCCCGTTACATGTCAAAAAGGGCACAGAGGGGGTGTAGAGATATAACTCCACCAATACTTGACTCCAGCGCTATAAGGAGGCAGGTGTCGCCGCACCCGAACCATTTTACTCCAAGAAAGAGACCTGATACAATTTGCATAGGACATGTCGGCTCAACCCGTAGCTCGCGGAAACATGTTGCTCTTGGAGACATTTGAAACGAGAAAAATCTGTTAGACCTCGCCGAGAAAAGCCGAGATAGAACACCGGGGCAGTTTTCAGACGCCTTTGTTAAACTGTGAAAAGCGACTATTAGTTTCGTCATCTCTATCTATCTGTCCGTCCGTCTGGTCGTCCGTTCATCCATCCGCGTGGAACAAGTCAGTTCTAACTGGACGAATTTTGATGTTCTGGTGTTTTTCGAAAATCTGTTACCAACATTCAAATTTCATTAAAATCTGCCAAGAATAATAGGTCATACACTTGAAAACAAATATATATATATATATATATATATATATATTATCACTTTTTGCTCAGTTCTTCTTAGAATGAGAAAAGTTAAAATTTGTAAAGGAAATCAAAATACGCATTTTATGTTCCATAATACTTTTTTCCGAAAATCATGCTGTTTATGAAATAATGTAGAAAAAATATGGTACATCCAGACAGACCACAAACGCTTTGCATTACCCTCATTAATTTGGCTACAGTCACACACTCACGATATGTAATACTGATTGATTTTCCTCTGCGTCAGTTGGTACACAAACGCACCTCAGTGTTATGTTGATACGTACATTGCCTGTTTTCTTAAAACTTATGAACTATTTATTTGTGGAGGCATATAAACTCGTATAGTTAATATTTAATTTGCAGAAATGTGCTCAAAATAGCGACATCTTAGCTGAAGTTGTGATTTGCTTTTTCGCAATTTTTTCCTATTAATATCAGTATATCTTTATTGCACTTTATGTAGAGGTGTATATACAGGCAATACAGTGCGTATAATTATACATATACATATACATATACATATACCTATCCATTCTTCATTCTGTTTAGTTAATTGCACTTGCGTGTTGCTATATCCACCAACTCCCATTTCTAATTTTTATCGCGCTCTGCGTATATCCTGTGTGTTCGAATAACCTGTTGTATGCCGGTGATAAGAAGGTGTTACAGGTGTTAGATAATGTTCACAGGCACTGCGCTGCAGGCCGGAAGGTCGCGGGTTCGATTCCCGTTTTAGTCATTGGGATTTTTCCTGGACCCAAACCTTGAGGACGCACTATGACCCTGGGGTCGACTCAGCCTGTCACAGAAATGAGTACCAAGGACATCTCCTGGGGGAGGGGTTGTAAAGGAGCCCGGTGCTTTGGCTGACAACCTTACCACCTTCACGTGCCGACTGTCTAGAAATTCTGGGAGCCTCAGCCTCCTGCAGGCCTCAGGATCTGTCCAGGCCGTTAATGGAATAGATTTTTATACTTCCTGCGTACAAGTGGCTAGTACATATCGCAAATGTAGTAATTTACTTTGTTATTATGAAAGACTAGAATAGAATAGAATATATTATGGGCACGAGCCCTTATGGACCCGATACACCAAGGCCTTGTTACTTATCAAAATCTACGAAGAAACTAAAATTTACTAGACCGAAAACGATTGTCACCCTCAGGTTCAGCAATAGGGGACAGACCTTATCAGGTTCATGGTGACAATATAACCCCTGACCCAGAGAAGTGACAGGACAAATACTGAAATCAATCTATTTAATTAGATGAGATCTTTGTTAAGTCCTATCAGAGCTTGAATCTTAATTATGTCACTGTAGTAACATCGCATTTTAATTACACATATCACTAAAATCCTGACATACACTGTGATTCGTGATGTCACACAGGCCAAATCTGTTTGTAATCTCGACGGAGTTAGCACTCAGTAAACCGTACTCTTTGATCAGACTGCTGTAACATCTATCACACCAATCCTACCATCACCTACTTGCTTCCGCTTGGCGAACTTTATACTTGTACCAATCAGGTTCGAAGATGCATCAGTTGTAGGTATCCTAGAACTCAGATACAACAAACCACGCAAGATGAAATGTTACTTTCTTATGAAAATGGTCTACATTCTTTCTGTTTCACATAAATCCACAGTTACATCAATTTAAATTATGTGCTGCAAAAATGAAAGCGACATTTAACAGAGTTGGCCGCAGACACCAAGCATGTGCGCTGAAGTGTTAATGTTTTGTAGAGTGCTACATTAGCACGTTTGTTGATATTAAACTTAGTTATGCTGTTCTAGATCGAGTCTAGTAAGAGATCCATTGCTTTATTTGTTCCTGTAACTGATGTATAAGAACTGCTTGACCCCACGCTGACGTCCGTGTCGTTAGCACACATTTAATGGCTACATTCTTACCATTTTTAATTCATAAAATATCATTAACTTAAGTGATAAAAGACGTAGTAGTAGCGAATGAACTGATGTGGGGTATCTATAATGGAACGATGTCTTGATAAAGTATTACAGGAAAAGAACACTTTTCAAGTAATTCTGAAACACACTGAGTGACGCTTAAGTTTTACTTTTGTAGGTATTTCTATAAGCCCTATCGCCCATAATTCACTGAGGGCTCTTCCAATGACCGTGAGTGTGGCGTCCACGGAATACCAGGAGTCACGAATGATGAACCATTGAACGGGGGGACAACATGGCGACAAAGCGATCAAGCAAGTCCGACCGTAAACGAGCAGTAAACCAGTACATATCAGTAGGTATTGTTCGTAAATGGAAAGAAGTGATTATAAAGCAAAGGGTTGAAGAGACATGAGCAGTTCGTTAAAAATTCAGTGCTACAAGTTGTAAGAAAAGTTCGGTCCAATTAGTGGTAAGAAACTATGCATTTTACAACATTTATCAACAGGATACCAGAGAAATTAGCAGCCACTGCTATTTGTTATTATTTAAGTCGTGGACAATGCTGTGTATATTCGTGCATTACATCCCGTAATTCCCTCGTCTAAAGACATATTCAACATCTCCCGTGCCCTTTCTCTTCCGAGAGAAAAGACTGATTTTTAAAGACAATCCCCCCCCCCATAGATTTCTCAGACATTTAATAAACTTATTCTTCTATAATTAAACAGGTTGGGGGGGGGGGAAGCTGGCAATTTTAATAATTTTGAGAACATTAATAACTTTTAATTTACTTGGAAATATTTTAGTGTTCTTAGCAATTTCTGGCTATTTTAACGTTTCATCGAGTCCAGGTGATTTGTGTGGATTACGGCGGCAGACAGCTCTTTCGATCCCAGACAAATATTTCGGCTTGACACTTTCCATCAAAGATTTCGACTAAATTCATTTTCCACTTGTTAAGTGTTAGCAATTCATTTGGAATTAATATCAGAAATATTAGAGATAATTGTCTGTAATATACCGGCGAAATATTGCGTTTTATCTTCATTTATTGCCGCGTATTTTCGATCACGAAAATATATTTTTATTTAAACAATTCTTGAAAATGTATTTCGTGTTGCATAGAAAAGACACGTTCCCTTTCGTACAAATAACCAATCCGTCAATGCTGTTAGAGTAAATAATGGTTTCTTATTCACTAGAAAAACAACGGATCAATACTCAGCATAGTTTCTGAATATCGGAGCAAATATACAAGTGGAAGCCACGTCACATAAGCTGAGGTACATGTGACATAGAAAGATCAACCTTGTCTTTAAGCGTCACGGCACGAAGAAGTATAGGGGACGTGGAGAGAAACTCCATGCAGTTTAGGTCTCTGCTCTATGTGTAGGTGAATGTTCACATTTACCCGTGATGCGTTTGAAAGTTACGACAAACAGTGCAGATGGCAATGACAACTACTTTTGTTTCGTGAATCGAACACCTGTCCCACTCACTGTGGCCTGTGACCGATATCTGAGCCCTTCTGAATATTAACGTGCAAACTGAAAATTAAGAGAAAAAAGATTAATAGGCTGTGTCGAAGTGAACGACGAAGGCAAACGCGTCAGATATTACACAGAGAAGCCATTAACACCCAGACACAGCCCTGCAATTAAAAAGATGACGTAATTACAAGATTTGTATCCTTTAATGAGGAAGGAGGGCAGAATATGCAGGTAGCTCGTAACGTTACAAAGAAATTAGTTTTCGCACAGAAAAAAGAACATACATTTTTTTTAGCCTTTGATAACAGCTGTCATCACAACATCCCCAACCGTGCGGCCATGAGCCCAATTTGTTTACAGTAAATAAGCAGATTAGAGCCGAATATTCTTCGTCCCTTTAATGTCTGGAAAAATATGAGTAATTTTTAATGCGAAGAATATTATTTTCGGAGTTGCGGTAACATTGCTAAATGTTTGACTGGTATTTCACTCCAGGCCGATATTTTATGTGATCCGCGGATCGAGTGTAGGGATCCTCAGTACCACATATTGAATATACAGGGTTATTCGAAATGATTGTCGGGATTTTAACAACTTGTCATACACAATACACTTGAGATAGCAGTATATGTGTTTTTGTATTTAATAGAACAACACTCCAAGCTTTTGTTACATACCTTACAGGTGCTCTATATGTGCATTCTTTGTTATTCTACAAACATCAACACGATAGTCGAGTTCGTTCCAAATGCTGCAAACAGTTTGGAACGAACTCCATTATCAAGTTGATGTTTGTAGAATAACAAGAGTGTACAAGTAGAGCACCTGTAAGGTATGTAACAAAAACTTGGAGTGTTGTTCTATTAAATACAAAAATACACATACTCATATCTCAAGTGTATTATGTTAAAGTCCCGACAATCATTTTGAATAACCCTGTCTTGAATACAGCACTTCAAACAGCTGACACACCAATTCGTATGTCGTGTCAGTGTTCCACTTTAAACAAAATATGCTTGTCATTTTTCCGGTCATATTCGAAAGCGGAAATCATAATCAAATTGCAGTGAACACATTAACAGCACTGAGCTGCAACACGTACTGCACAGTATCAATCAAGCAGTGTTCAAAAACAGAAACTAAACCTTAGGCCAGTACCGTAAATCAAATTGGCACATCTGACCCTCATGTTCAGGCTAGGCTCCGTCCTACAGTCACTGTGCACGTGCAGTTCGCTTTGTCGTGAGCCCTGCCTGTCACCGGTCTCCGCTGTGCCACGAGTCTCGACACCAGTCCACTGGTACTCTAGCTACTGGCACAGAGCACTGTCAATAGTGGCAACTAAGGAAACGCCGCATTAAGACAAGTTATTGTTCACTGGAACTATGAAGCTAGGTACACACACGCGCGTCACTACCAGTCTGGGATCTGGAAGATGTTCACAGTTTAATTCTTGTTGCGCAGATTGTCAAATTGCTTCATACGATTAACTACAGCACCTAACTAATACATGCATATGTATATATGTGTATACACACATATGCGTAAATACATACATACGTACATATGCATGTATACTTACAAGTGTAAATACATGCACACATACACACACATATAGATACGTAACTACATCCATATATACATACATACATATATACATTAATATATACGTACATACCTGCATACACACACACACTACCTACATAATACTTACATACATATATGCGTACATACGTACGTACACACATACATACATACATACACACATACATACATACATACATACAAACACACACACACACACATACATACAAACATACATACATACATATATACATACATACACACATACAAACACACACACATACATACATACACACATACAAACACACACACACATACACACATTCATACATGCATACATACATACATACATACATACAGACAGACATACACGCACATACATACACACATACATACATACATACATACATACATACATACATACATACATACATACATACATACATACATACGTGCATACATACATACGTACATACACATTTCCTAGGAGTACTGTCCTTCGTCAGAACCAC
>Ga0131853_10027929_pt1 | contig 10113 bp, 8 predicted proteins | sample TergutLab28metaG_FD_92764 | JGI IMG/M metagenome (GOLD analysis project Ga0131853, IMG submission 92764) | Labiotermes labralis P1 segment gut microbial communities from Petit-Saut dam, French Guiana - Lab288 P1 (version 2) (version 2) | ecosystem: Host-associated > Arthropoda: Insects >... | reverse complement strand
TTGTGGAGATTAGTATAAACTAGAGACGCGAAGGCAAAAAACGGACAAGGATTGAAGGAGAAAGAAGTTGGATATTGTGTGGAGGGGGGGGGGGGGTGGTAGGGTAAGAAGTAGTTACAAACAGAAATAAAAGATGGCAACAGTGGAAAGGTATGCTCAAGTTGGTATTATTGTGTCCAACAGAGCCAAACAGATTGTCTAGATATCAGCACTGCCCAGTGCATATTGTTACTCAATTATGTTCAGTTCTGGGACAGAACTTGAGGTTACACATTTTTGATACAGATTTTGCTTTTAACAACTTCTCACTGAAACTTCTAGTGGTTTTTACACTAGTGGCTAGAACGAAACCTGGAACATAACGCAAAAGTTAAGATACCTTCCTTTTATGAAATAAAAATCCTTCATGATTTGGAGGTACAAAATTAATATCAGAGAACCCATGTTCAAAATATGCATGATCAGAACAACCCAAACTGTATACAAATGTCAATCAAGGTAAAGTTCTCCTTGTGCGTAATGAAGCACAGTGTCATGAAGATGTATGTGACAGCAGAGGTATGGCTCCAATGGCTCCACACACATTAACTTCAGCTGACAGCAATCAGCTCAAGCTCCAGCCATTTTATCCCTTTTACCCATAGGACAGGCGGATGGGTGGGCCACAGAACTGATCTGGGTATGGTGGTGGCAAAAAGAAAAAAGTCTGCCCCTCTTAGGATTCAAACTCAGGCCACGACGCTCCCGCCCAGTCACTATGCTGACTACGCCATCTCCGTGCATACCAACACTACACCAAATTATTCTGCCTACGTAACACTGTCCAAACCGCCTTTCGGTTTTTGAAACTTGTAACAGGCATCACATGATCTGACACTGAATTACTGGATGAATTAAAACACACCTCAAACATCCCTAGTCAAACTTGCGTACTAAATGTGCAAAGTAATTTGAAACACACCAAATGTAAAATCTGGGCTTACCCGGGTCACTGTTCAACAGCACACACATGTAGATGTTATGATGAAACAGCAATTCTAGGATTTTGCTATGAGAACACCCAACAGCTACCCTCCTGTTATTACTGCATTGTTCTCCACTATGGAATTAAGCTGGTCACTATTCAACTTCTACAATCTGCAACCTGTACCATTAACAAATGACCCACAAGAGTGTAACATGTGCAAAGTAATTTGAAACACCTGAAAATTAAATTTAATGTTTCCTTCAGTTGTTTCACTAAGTCACTTACCTTAAAACATTCACTGGAAACAGCAATGTTTTACTTTCCTGTTAACACCTCTGCCATCTCTCTTTCCAGCTGACATTTCATTGCACTCAACATTAAAATTACCTGTCAGTCGTTCAGTTTTGAACTTCACAACTTTCCATCCTAGAATCTACGGCCTGTACCACCGGCAAATGCCCCAAACAGAGGTTGTGAAGGTGGAGTACCAAGGGAAGAAGCAGTGGTTGTTGTAGGGGTGGAGGTTGACGAAATCTTGCGCAGCAGATCTCCCTGGATGAGGCTGTCCAACGCTTTCTGTACCGTAGGATCATTTAGCAATGGTGTGGGGCCTGTTCCCGTGGCAGCGCCCTGGGGACCGACAGCCCAAGGGCCAGTAACAGGGGCGACTGGTGCTGGTACCGGTGCTACTGGAGCAGGAACTGCTGTAGGAATGGCTGCAGCGGCTGATCCACTTGTGCCTGATGTATTGTTCAGTATGTTGAGGATGCGATGCTGAAGGTCAACCTGCTGTTTATCTGCAACAGAGGTGAATCTCAGATATGACCTGGCGTCTGACCATTGACTAAGACTCACATCTTTATTATAAGAAACTGTCCGGATATGTTAGTAAATTGAAGAAATATTTTTAATTTAGTGAGACTGAAGACTTTACTCTGCTGTGTGATGGGAGGAGATGTTGTGTAGCCTGGTACAAGTATGCTGCTACACGGTGTCACAACCCAGAACTCTACAATCTGCATGTCTTACATGTTTGCATGTGCTCCAGGCTGATGTGATTACCTTTGGGTTTAAGACAATGATTCTCATTCAGAAGGTTATGAATTGAATCCCTGGTCTGATCTGTGTGCACACTTTTCTGCTTGAACACTAAAACATTCATTTCAGCTACAGATACAACTTTAAGAATGTGAACAACACTAGCACAGGTGTTCTTTGATACATCTTTAGTCTCAATTAGGTACAAAGAATGTCAGCAAGGAAAAGGTTAAGCTGTATGTTAACTCTGCTGACAATCCTTCTCATGAGTGCCCTATCATCCTGTGATGTGTCACAGTGACACTATAAAACAAAAAGTCATGGAGTGTACATATACTATATTAAATGTGAGGATCGTTTTCAACAAACAAATATGATACAAAACATTGGGTATAGGTGTTGTTTAATTCAGAGAGATGGCAACATGCAGGATACACTGTCCAGAATTATCCACAACTAAATGAACTGTGAACGGATTACAATTTATCCAGAAAAGTCCATGCCAGTGGGGAGTTAGTTTAGCAGAGACCCGTCACTCCGCACAGCGTAAGGGGGTGAGCCTTTAACCATACTAACTTGTCCACAGCACAAGGACATGGTTGGTCTATAAAGTCTATTGTACTTGTTCTCCACTTGGTGACTGGATAAAGATTCTTTCCGCCCTCATTCCACCCACAATGGATGTCTTGTGATGTACAGTTGGATCCTCCATATTCAACCAATTCATCCCTGATGAACTCATTCACGATCGAAATACAATATCAAATTCAGTATTCTGTGTGGATTCATGGGTTGCCATATTAAGCATCAATTGTAGTCAAAGCAAATTCTCCTTTCACATGGTTTGAATGTCCATGTGATAAGCAACAGATGCTGTCCACAAATTAAGTTACATCTCCACACGTGATGGCTGTGGATACTATGCAATAGGCACATGCTTTGTCCTGAGATTGAAACAAAACATCTTAAATTTCCTTAAAAACAAAATATTCAGCTTTGTCAGAGACAAAAACCTCCAGAATGGCAAAACTTGTGAACATCCTGTCCCTTAAAATCACAGTGGTGTTCTGTGTGGTTGCTTCTCTTACGGGGTTCAACCTAACAAACCCGGAGAAAGCAATCACACACACCAACAATATTCTGCTTACAGGCTTGCTGTGAGAAAACTGGCCCATAAAATTGATAAATAATTTTTTTAAAGGATAGTGTAATACCTCAGCAGACGAAGAACCCTAACCTGGTGTTCTGTGTGCATTTACAAGACTACAGGTTCTAGAGTGCTGCACCCTCTCACAGATATCTCTATCTATTGATTTCCTGATGAAGATCTATCTAACCTTCTTTATTGCCATGAACGCCCCCCCAAGTGTCCTCTGACAGAATATGTGTGGAAGCACTCAGAGTGGGTACAATGGCCCTTGGCACCACAGTCTGTGACCTGCAACAGGCACTTGCATGACAATACAAGACCCCTTTCAAACGAGAATATTTTGAAACATTCTCGCCCTTCTCCAGTTTGGCAATGACCTCTGTTAATTCATCACCCTGGCGACGCAGGTCAATCAAGTTCTGAAATGCTGATGGTAACATTGTTGAATGTGAAACCCTATTCTCAGACAGTCCGTGCTCTCAAACATTCTGAAAAATGTACCTGTTGTTCTGTTCTGATTGTTTCAGTTTGTTAAGACTTTGAATTTTAATGAAGAAATCTTCAGAACCCAGTGCCTTATCTTTGCAACTTAGCTTCAATGTGACAGTAGCCATGAGAGAGGCTGGTTAATAGTTTCCAAAATAAACTCTTGGTGTCTGCTTAACTCCTAGACTTATCTGGGCTGAAAAGCACTGCCAGGCACCCCACATCATATCCAGAAAACATTTTTATTTTCCTAACTTGTCATGGCCCTAAAAGCATAAGTTGTATGAGGTCTGTCCGTAAAGATTCTGAGCAATTTAGATACATTGTTTTCTCATTTACTTTGGAGCTACTGGTCTCTGTCCCCTTTTAAGTACTCTCCTCCACTTTTTATGAAATGCTCCCAGCATCTCTTCCAGTTTTGGAAGCATTCCTGGTATGCCTCTTTTGGAATTCTGTGTAGCTCTGCCAATGAATTTTTGTTATCTCCTCAACAGGCTCAAATTGTCATCCCTTCAGCAAAGATTTCAGCTTGATGAAAAGAAAGATGTTGGTTGGTGCAAGGTCTGATGAGAACGGAGGCTGGGGGATGAATGTTGTCTCATGTTTTGTGAGAAAATAATGAATCGGAAGGGACGAAAGCACTGAAGCGTGGTAATGATGCAGCAGCCATTTTTCCCCCCCTCCACAAATCAGTTCTTTTTGTCCTCACTGCCCCTCTCAGCCTTTTTGTGACCTTCGGATAATAATCCTTGTTCTCTGTCTGGCCACAAGGCAGACATTCATGGTGAATTAAGCCCTCACAATCACAAAACACAGTCAGCATCACTTCTACATTGGACCAAACTTGCAGCGCTTTTTTGGGTATGGGTGATGTTTTTCACTCATTGTGAAGACTAGGGCTTTTGTTTCGACACCAAAGCTTTCTACTCATTGCTTCATCCCCAAATGCTTGTTTTAACATTCTGAAAGTCTCCGAAAATGTTTTCCCTAATATGAAACACAATTTCACACAAACACATTGCTCATGAAAATCACCCAACCTCAATCTCTGAAAAATTGTTGAACAAGCAAGACACGCATTCACTCTAATAGACACAGCACAATGACTAAGTAAAACAGAACGATTCGGTTTGTGGCATTCGCCTAGGGAAACTCACTCCTACACAGTGCAACCAGCAGGAACGCGCTCCACCTTCGCATTGGCACGCTAATTCAAAAGTTCAGAAACTGTACGGACTGACTTCGTATGCTGGACACCTATCTACTTCCTCCAACATGACCGCCAATGAAGTGTCTGAGGAATGTACTGCTTAGAAACGTCCATCACATGTAGCACAGGAGGCTGGGCTACAACAGACAATTTCAAACTCTCAATGGCTTTTGTTGTTCCTGACAGCACATCTATCTTGTCCCTTTATTATGAAGGGCATTCAATGGAGCAGCCACATTAGCAAACTCAGATACAAATTTTCAACAGAAGCTGGCTATGCCCATAAAACAAGCTGCACCTTCAAAATCTTTTGGTAGTCTCCATTCTAATAGGATCAATCAAAAGCCAGCTGGTGACACAGGATATCTAAAATGGGAATCTCTTGCACAGCAAAAATTGCCTTTTAAGGGTTCACAGTTAATCCTGCCTCACACAAGCAGCTCAAGACATCCTTCACAAGATCAAGATAGATTTAAGTCTCCATTATAAATTAAGACTGTCCAAATAACAGCAAACAAAACTAAACTTAGTATCATGGAAAACACAACTAAGCAGTATAGTCAGAACTTGAACATCTTTTGTCAGACCAATCGGTACATATCGGAAATGATACAGGATCCCATCTGAACACCGCAAGTGGCTTCAACTCCTCTGCCAGAGACATCTTGTGGTACGCCCTGACTTCGTGGTAAGAGTGATAAAATATTTAGTCTTTGCAAACCAATAAAATCTGCATGAATGAATATGAGGTAAGAAACAGAATGAGTAGAGTATGTTTCGATTCTGTTATGAGGTATGATGCTGCCAACATTATCAGAAATAATGGACACATGTTTAGAAAGGACTGTTCATGTTATGTAAGTAACTGCTGTTCATCGTGACGGATTCCTTTCAGAAACCACTGGGACTCCTAAGCTCATCCTCTTGTGTGGGGACGGAGTTTGAATTAGTGTGGGATTTTATGGAGGTTTGGGCAAGGTACATCAACACTGACAGTATCCGGGCATCAAATAACAATTTCATAAAACACTAAACATGCGTAAATATCGCGTAAAAATCTAAAGTTTATTATGTTGTGTGGTGCACTGCACTGCTGTCAAAGCACAACATTCAGGTTATGGACATGTCCTAACCACATTACAACACGAGACACAAAAGTATGTGTAATATACCAGTGAGGCATGTTCATACAACCACTGTTGCAGTGCAAAAGAAATAAGTATCATACATTCCGAGTGTGTATGTGTAGCCTTAGGTATCTGGCATGCAAAGCACATACACAGTATCATATTGTCATTTCTGGCCCGTCTGGCTCAACAGTATTTTACCACATTATCGCACAAATGTTACGATTAATGAAAAAGAAAAAGTTATTTAACATAAAATGTGTTCTGGTTTTCTCTACAACTTCTGTCTGGAACATTTTTTTATTTTAAGAAGGAACAAGTGAGATATGATAAAAAATGTATATTGGTCTTAGTGCAAGGTACCGCTATTCTTGCCCAGTTTTAATGAAACTAGAATCTTCTATACTGATTAAAAAAAAAAAAAAAAATTCAAATATCAAATTTCATGAAAAGCCATCCAGTGGGAGATGAGCTGTTCCATGCAGACAGATGGATGGACAGACATGACAAAGCTAGTTGTAACTTTTTGCAATTTTATGTATGTACCTAAAATGGGATGAAGTAACGTTAGCAAGCATCTGTCAGACAAGTCACATATACATCCCAACCATACCTGTAGATTTAACAGGTGGTAAGTCCTTGGCATCACCCAGCTCTAGCTGTAGCTGCATCTCACGCTTGTCCTGTAGGTAGCGTATAACACGATCATACTGCAGTACCGTCAGTTGCCGATTGTCACCTAACAGGTTCAGCAGCACCTAAGCAGTAGGCACAAAATATCATTCACAAACAGATCACGGACACATGGCCATTAGGAAGTTCCTGGTTTCAGACTTTACAAACTGTTGAGAGTGATACTTATAGTGCAAAAAATAGCAATTACTACTGCAGTAACTCCAGCATTATGAATGTTTTCATTTCATTTCTTTCCAATATGGCAATACAAATCACCAGACACTTTGCAGAAGAGAAAAGTACCTTCTCTCTACTGGGAATAGAACCATGATTCCGCAGTCGCCCGTCTTACCCTCGTCAGTACACCGACTAAGCTACCCCCAGTTCTCTGTCGTTGACTGCGCACAATTTGTGGTACTAAGATAAAGCGTTCAAAACCAAGGTCTTTGACTCTCAACACTATATTAAATATCATAAGTTCATAAAGTCGCAGGACAACTGAAGGATATTTCGGACAATTATGCTCGAAAGACACCTAGAAAAGTACGTTATGTCTTCATGTAGCGCTGTTGTTGCTGTGTTACGATTTTAACCATAACTGGAATATTAAAAAAAGTAGAAATGCAACAAAATTCCGTTACTCTGACCCACAAGTGGCCAGACAGTTGCCAAATACTTGAATATTGCAGATTATCGGATGGAATCTATACTGCCCTAAGATCTTACAAGTAATTTTTTGCTCCTGTTTCTATACTGGGGCTGTACAGCTAATCAGAGTATTCCATTCTGCTATCTCCATAACCTGTTGGCTCAGTGTCATCAGGCTCCTCTTCTGTGTTTTCTAGAGTCTTCACAGCTGCCAAGATTGATGGAGCAGATGACAAAGGGCCAGGAGATACCACAACAGCTGATGTACAAAAAATCTTTGTGGCCTTTTTGCACATGTCTCTAAAATCTGCCTTTCTCATTGATGAATGTTTTTTACTGGCAAAAAAACAAAAAAACTTCCGATCTTGGGACTACTCTCCTAAAGTGCCAGATTATCAGGATTTTCAAATTATGGGATGTCAGATTAAAAGAATTTTGTTATTCACCCCAATATAAAATTTTGTAAAACCTGTCCACTTCTTGAGATAATACGTGGACACACATGCTATCACATTCGGAACACTGTTACGAATACACCCAAATGAAATAATGGAGCCTGAAAATGTGTTACAGCAGTGAGATGGCAAGCGAATGGAACTACAAATGATTTCATGAATATATATCAAAATGTACCAACAGGTATGAAAAGCCCTTACAATTAGATGTTATAATGTGTTTGAGCTTTTAGGTTCTCACAGTGGTAAATACAAAAATCAAGGCCTTCCAGGATGTCAAGACATAGCGTCCCATCCCAGGAGACATGTTACAGGACTAATCCTTTAAGAAGACAATCATGCAAAACATATTCCTCTCCAAATTCCAGTTCCGTTGACACGTATTTTGCTCTGCTGTGGTCTATAAATGCGATATCGCACATAAGTGATGGCTTCTGCTGTTCCAAATATGCTGGTGCTTGACGGTGACAGTGAAAATTCTGCTGCAGCCTTTAACCAGCAGATATGGAAACACAACGAGATTGCGGATCATCCATTCCACGACTCAGTGCAATGACTCTACCCAGGAATTATTTACACTCAAAATGTCATGTCGTTTTACCATACACAAGTACGTGTAACTTCACTTACGTCCTGTTGAACGGTACAGCCTTTCCTGCACCAATTTTCACAAAATTCACATACACTGAATAGCATTATGTGCAAATCTCTCGTGCAGAATTTCACCAAAACTGGACAGCATATGTGCAAAGTATGGATACAAATTCATTTATGCCCCTCAGTAAAGTATGGCTTTCACTGCACCAATTTTCATGAAATTTACTGTAACTCAATGAAGTTTTGTGGACAAATCCCACATTGAATTTCACCCAAATCAAAGCAGAAAACAAGGGCAAAATTTCACTTATGCCCTCAAGTAAAGTATCATTTTCACTGAGCTGATTTTCACAAAACTCAATCCTGCTTAACAACTCTTGTAAACAACTCCTACACCAAATTTCATGAAAATCTGGTAAACAGTTTAGTTGCTGTTATCAGTTCAAAGACCAATTGGTGGATGACTGGACAGATAGACGGATGAGTCGAGAGGTCTCATTCTCTTGTTACTTCACAATGAACGACTAAAAATGGAGGGAGGCATGGCATAAATATGCATCATTAAAACACGCAAATAACAGGTGACACATTTGGTTTGATAAATGCAAAACACAATAAAAGATTTTATACTACTATACAGCAAGTTACACTTATAAAATGATACAGCACATTAAATTTGAGGAATTCGTGTGACCATTCAGTAAAGAATCTTTACTGCACTCTTTTCTTTGCCAAAACCCCACACAAAAATATACAAATCCAGCTACAGTTAGATCTTTGTACCAACTTGTCTGCTCATAAACTGAAACCTGAACCAAGAACAGGTTTGAGCATGTGAAGACTCCCGATGCCAAAACGGCCCGCAATACTGCCCAAAAAGTTTCTCATGATGACTCTATCATAGGGAAAATCCACTCCATGGGTGACCCATCTCAGAAACAGATACTACACCCTTGCATAGTTGGGTAGAGGCCAGAAATGCCCAAAATACCGAACCTGGAGTCACTGGATGAACAATCAAATATGCAAATCTGTAATGGTACCAGATGCTCCATACAGGTATGGAAGTTGGCTTTTGATAATTCAAGGAGGGTGATGTGGGTGGATTACGTATGATAGATGGAAAGAGAAAATGTACAAAGGCTTAGTCTGAAAACCTGAAAGAAGAGACCACTTTGCAGACCCAGACACAGAACAAGGATGACGTTAAAATAGATCTTATACATGTCTGAGGATGTGGATTGGATTCATCTGCCTCAGGAAAGGATCCAGTGGTAGATCCTTGTGACCAAACCTCATGGATTCATGAAAGGTGGCAGGCTAATTTGTCTGCCAGCTTAGTAACTATTGATGTCTCAACTGTACCACTTGGCAATGGAAATGTCTATACCACACTGCACCTACTGCAGTGGTAGAAACTTCCACAAAGTCCAACTCACAACACCGTAAATGAAACGGCCTCACTGGGTAAAAATATGGCTCATAAAAAGTACCGTTAAGTATGCAAAGTTTTTGGTATCCCTAGGAAACTTGTAAGGTTAATAAAGATGAGTCTGACTGAAACATATAGCAGAGTGCGGGCAGGCAAGAATGTGTCTGACAGGTTCCCTAATAGGAATGGTTTGAAACAAGGAGATGCTGTATCACCAATGCTTTTTAACTTTGCTTTAGAGTACGCCATTAGGAGGGTTCAGGTAAACCAGGATGGCTTGAAACTAAATGGTACACATCAGCTTCTGGCTTATGCCGATGATGTTAAT
>Ga0131853_10027928_pt1 | contig 10113 bp, 9 predicted proteins | sample TergutLab28metaG_FD_92764 | JGI IMG/M metagenome (GOLD analysis project Ga0131853, IMG submission 92764) | Labiotermes labralis P1 segment gut microbial communities from Petit-Saut dam, French Guiana - Lab288 P1 (version 2) (version 2) | ecosystem: Host-associated > Arthropoda: Insects >... | reverse complement strand
TTTCTTGGTTTCCCTGTGCCTAAAAGCAAATGCTGAGATGGTTCCCAAAATTCCAAGTTGCCACTACATGCTTCTCATGTAGCCCTCCCAACTTAAATTTATTAGTAACCAATTTCATATTTTATATACATGTAAAATAACCACTGTCACCGGATAACAACATAATTGCAGTTTATTATTATTATTATTATTATTATTATAAACAGGACAGTCTTCCCCCTCACCTGCTTCAATTCTTAAAATTGTACAAAACCTAAATATTAAATAATACTATTATTTATTTTTGCTAATTTCTGACATATTAATTTTATTTCTTTCAATCGTTTTGTGTAAAATCGATATTCCCTTAAACATTAACCTTTTGTAGGGTTAACAACTAGCTTGCTGTTGTCGCAGGCGTTCAAATTTTTAAGTGGACTTCCTGTAGAGAAAAGGTGCTGTACACAACTCTAGACGGATATAAAGCAGTCCCGTTACAAGCCTGGAGTGGACCAGAGGGTTCCAGGAAGTTAATTTTCCCAGATTTCGTGACAACGGCACAGGATGGTGGTAAGGTTGTCAGCCTTACGCACCGGCCGGCTTTACCACCAGGAAATACTCCTGGTACTCATTTCTGTTAGAGGCTTAGTCGACCCCAGGACCGTAGTGCAATCGGAAGGATTTTATGTCAATGGAATATTCCAATGACCACCAGCTGGAATCGAACCAGCGACCTTCCGGCTTGTAGCACAGCACCTTAACCACTGTGCTACCGCGGTCCACTCTAGACGGATATAAATACTGCTTATTGTGAGAATTATACTCAACTTCTAAATACACTGGTTAGGGAAAGTGCTGAGATATTTTTTTATTTGAATTCCTTGTTTGTTACAATCTGTCCGGAGACATTTAGTAACCGTTGTGTAGATAGCGCTAGAGGCATGTAGGAGATACTTCCAGTGAAGTTCCCCCTTCTATTCTCATTCGCAAGGATTGATGTTGTCTCTGGTGAATGTTGCTGAGTTAGTTAACCATTAGTGACGAGGTCAGTAGGATACAGTCTCTTAAGTCTGCGAGTTCCGAATTGCTCTTTACATAATGTATTTGCTAGGTTGTTGGGGTGAGTGTCGAGTCGTTTTCGGTATTTTGCACTGAATTTTCGTACTTCTTGTTTGACCGTTGCTATTTGTAGATCACGTTTGATTATAGTATTAGGAACATACCGTGGAGCATCTGTTATTATGCTTAGCACTTTTGACTGGAATCGCTCTGGTATCTCTAGATTTGAGTTCGATGCAGTTCCCCATAGTTGGATTCCGTAGGTCCAGACTGGTTTTAAGATTACTTTATAGACTAGAAGTTTGTTTTCAAGTGATAACTGAGATTTGCGACCGATTATCCAGTACAATTTCCGTAGTTTGTGGTCCAGTTGTTTTAGTTTAGCGGTTATGTGTTTACGCCAGGTGAATCTCCGGTCTAGATGGATACCTAGGTATTTTACCTCGTCCGCTTGGGGTAGGTGATCATTGTTTAATTTGACAGGAGGACATGTCATCTTATTGAGGGTGAAAGTGACCTGTACTGATTTTGCTTCGTTCGCCTTCATTCTGCATGTTTTTAACCATGATTGGATTTTGTTTAGGTGCATCTGTAGTCTATGCGCAGCCATTGTAGGGTCCTCATGGACTGTTAGGATAGCGGTATCATCAACGAAGGTGGCAGTTGTAATCTTTGCCATGGTGGGTAGGTCAGCAGTGTAGATCAGGTATAGGAAGGGGCCAAGTACACTGCCCTGCGGAACTCCAGCGAGGATTTGCCTGAGGGACGAGTAAGCCTCCCTGTATTTTGTCGTAAAATATCTATTCGTTAGGTAAGATATGCTGAGATATTGGCGTAAAATTGACTAAGTACTACGCATTTAAACTTATAGGGAACATCGTATTTATTTCAAAGTCATACGGATTGAAAGTGGAACATTTAAAAGCAGGATAGATGTCGTGTAAAAATCTATTACTTCTTTCAGTTTAGTCCAATCTGTTCTGGGCTTAACATCACCCGAAAAAACTCATCCCACAGAACTCTCATATATTCGCCGTGTGTAAAATCCTCGCGAAATCTGAACACTAACCAAACACGTCCGCTCTGACGATCCTCGTTCCATAACCCAGGGAAAAATAAACGGTGTCTGATTGAACTTTTATAGAGGGCATAGTTTTACATGGTTCGTGTTTACACTGGAAATTAATTTTATTGTTAGCTCTCTCTCACATATTCGTCATATCGTTGCAGATATTTCAGTTGGTTTTGGCGAAACTGAACCTTGAAATGGAATACGCAGTTATTGGTGAAATAAGGGTGAACCCTGCTTTGGCCATCAGTAAATGTCAACGTGTTTTGTATATATTCAAAGCGGTCAAAATTTATACAAATTTTAATGTTGTAAATTGTTTAATTAACATCTCCGAAGGTTCAGACATAATTTAGACAACGCGGGGTTCGTGTTGGATTTTGAAAGTTTTCCGGTGGCAAATTATTCTTACTTGGAGACCATATTTTGCTTGACATGTGACAGCGGACAGGATGTACAATCAGATTCTTATAATAAAACCAACTAGATGCAATAATTTCTCAAATTTATTTTTGGAATAAAAAATTTACATGTTTCGGACAGTTCCTCTGTTCATCATCAGGAGTTTTCCACCGTATACACAGCAATGGTGAATGTCATAGATGTTTACTGACAGCTTGCGAGCAGGATCAGTTCCATCCTGATCCTGCTCGCAAGCTGTATGACACATACCATTGCTATGTGTACAGTGAAATAAATCCTGATGATGGACAGAGGAACTGTCCGAAACATGTAGAGGTTTATTCTAAAAATAAATTTGAGAAATTCGTGCATCTAGTTGGTTTTATTGTAAGAATTTGTCACGATGCACGGTCACCTGAACCTCTAATTCGTACAATTAGCTATTTTTTAGTTAAGTACCTACAAATTTACTCGCATTTCCTGAAAAAATTAAGCTTTTAAATCTTAGATTTCGATTGTCGACTAGATATTTTGCTGCCATCTTCAGGGTAGATGCCGCCGTGGAGACTGGTAAAGAGCCCCCGTACAGTTTGGTAGCGGTACCTCCATCGCCCTCCATACGCTAAATGAAGATCACGTTACTGTATCACGTGACATGTGTAGTAAGGAGTAAGAGTGGTTTAAGTCGCAGTGAGTGCAAGAGTGTAATAAGTGCATAATAATATTATCGAAAAGGATCGGTTTTCGACTGTGAAAAAAGCTGCCATCATCAGGGTGGTCGCCCCCGTGCAGTCTGGTAGTCAAGAAATGGGTGAAGGCCCTAAAAATTGGGGGAAAAAAGCCGCCGTGCAGTTTGGCAGTGTGCCCCCGTACAGTCTTGTAGTCATAGAATGTGCAAAAGCCCTCAAATTTGGAAATAAATAAAGCCGCCGTACAGTTTGGTAGCGTGCGCGCGTCCCCCTTACAGTCGGGTAGAGGAAAATCTCTTTGGACCTCCCTACGCCAATTGTAGTGTAGCGGGAGGAGGACCGGAGTGTGTGACATACAACATTTGCTATGTGTACAGTGAAAAAACTCCTGATGATGGACAGAGGAACTGTCCGAAACATGTAGAGGTTTATTCTAAAAATAAATTTGAGAATTTCGTGCATCTGGTTGGTTTTATTATAAGAATTTGTCACGATGCACGGTCACGTGAACCTCTGATTCGTACAATTAGCTATTTTTTAGTTAAGTACCTACAAATTCACTCGCATTTCCTGAAAAAATTAAGCTTTTAAATCTTTGATTTTAGTGTATGCTCTACCCTGAAGGGGTCAGAATTATGTCCTAGCAGTAGATTTATTTTTTTAGGAATATTCTTACAATAAACAATCTTTATTTCGGGATACAGCAATTATCAATTTGTCTTTCTAATGGAAGTACCCTCTGCTCTCTGTGAAGTAAGAAATTAGTCTTTCTATACAACATGTTTTAAGTCTAATTTGTGACTGGAAGTTGCTTAGAAAAGAAGGGACTTGAAGATGGCTTGTATGAGGTCAAAACTCGTAGCCGAATTGTGTTGCATTGTGGTGATTTGTGTGACAATGTTCTGTGAAATAAATATTTGAACAAGATGTAACGGGAACCTCCGATTAAAACGTCAAGTTTATGTTTTTTCTCACATATTTTCACAATTTTTGTCAAGAGAAAATCAGCATCTCCTACCAAATTGTAAGAATCACGAATATCAAATTAAGGTTCTATGATATGAATACCTGTAATAACACTTTGAAAGAAAAAGCCATTCCAATGCAATCCATGGAGGTCTAATAAAGAAACAAGGTAACTGCTCCACTAGTTCTGAAAGTCGACGCTGGGAAGAGCTGATTGTTCAGTTTCATGCCGCTTTAGCTCCAGTAAACAGCCTCCAGTAACTGCTGAAGTTGGGAGAGAATCAAAGCCCATCCAGAAGCTTCACAGGAGAAAATCTCATGCGCCAACTAGGAATATGACGGTTTCTCCGATAGTGAATACTGTAGTCAGTTCACTACACTTGCTAAGCTATCACAGTTGCCCTCTGTACACCAGCTGTACTTGAGATTTGTTTGTAATTATCCTGACAAAAATATTTTTAGTTGCAAATGTTAATAAGAATATTCTTTCATATAAAAGTCTGTCTTACGACAGGTCCAAAGCCTCTTCCAAAGCCAGCTCTCCACACAGTGCGATCTAGAGCTTCCTCCTTCAAATGAGAGTATCCTCTCCTTTCCTTAGGGTCATCCAGTAGCTTCCTACATCTTCTTCCTCGTCTTCCTGTCACTTCTATCCCCAAAGCCAGCTCTCCACATCGTGCGATCTAGAGCTTCCTCCTTCAAATGAGAGTATCCTCTCCTTTCCTTAAGATCATCCAGTAGCTTCCTACGTCTTCTTCCTCGTCTTCCTGTCACTTCTATCCCCAAAGCCAGCTCTACACAGTGCGATCTAGAGCTTCCTCCTTCAAATGAGAGTATCCTCTCCTTTCCTTAAGATCATCCAGTAGCTTCCTACATCTTCTTCCTCGTCTTCCTGTCACTTCTATCCCCAAAGCCAGCTCTCCACACATTACGATCTAGAGCTTCCTCCTTCAAATGAGAGTATCCTCTCCTTTCCTTAAGATCATCCAGTAGCTTCCTACATCTTCTTCCTCGTCTTCCTGTCACTTCTATCCCATCTTTTATCTTTCCTTCAATAACCCGTTGCAGAAGGCAGTTTCTACACAAAATGTGACCAATCCAGTTAGCCTTCCGTTTACTTATTTCATGTAGGATATTGTTCTGCTCATTGACTCTAAGTAATAATTCTCATTTCTCAAGAATATTACCGAGTTTAATTACAAATGTAAAAACTGTGGACAGTCAGTAGTTGTAATTATAACTATTCTGAATGAAAACGATAAATATTATTTTGATTTTGGAAAAGACCCAAACTTCTTGTTCTCCTCTCTTGTATGCTGAAACATTATGGTTAGTGGGAAATAGAAAGTCTCTTTTATACGGCTTAAGTACGATATTATCTAAAGTTGTCACAAGCTTTGGATCACAAAAATAAAACCAAATGAATTACTTTAATACCCCCATTTTTCACTACAGAAAATACAGGGTCATTCTAAAATATCGAAGGAATTAATATTAAATTCAAAACTTACAATTTCTAGTAGTATAAAAACTTCAGATATTAAAACCTAACGAATTACTTTAGTGCCTCCATTCTTCACTACCGAAAATACAGGGTCATTCTAAAATATTGCAAGAAATAATATTAAAGTCAAAATTTATAATTTCTGGTAGCATAAAATCTTCAGATATTAAAACCAAACGAATTACTTTAGTACCTCCATTCTTCACTACCGAAAATAGATAAAGAATTCAGATTTCTTCAAAGCCTTGGACTAGTAGCACAAATGTAAAGTCCAAATTTTCGCGACAGATCGACCGTTACGTTCCCTTCTTTACACACGAAAACCCTTTCAAACTCACACCGCTCCTGCAATTTATCTCCTTGGGACATATTATTCTTGAGATGCTGACAGTCTGTTAATAACTTAGGAAATCCTCCTACCTTATGGAACACTAAGACAAATTGTTCTTTCATACGGGTCATGCCATTAGTCCCTATCCTAAGCCAAATATATCAAAGTCAAAGAAATATATCTTTTACTCAGTACCAGTTTTAATATTATCCTCCAACTTATACTTTTCCCCAAATGGTCTTCTTTCCCTGCCACATGCTGTGTAAACTTCAATATCAATTTTGATGTTTTGCTGACCGTGCACATCGGTGAATTTATCTCAGTAATTAACCAGCTTGATACACAAAATTTTTGTTTTAGGGTAAGTTTATTTCATGCGTCAACATGTTTCGAACATATTTTCTCATCATAAGGAGGTCAAAATTGCATTACACAGCCTCTGGTATCATCACACTTATAGATTTGATGATACCAGAGGCTGTGTAATGCAATTTTGACCTCCTGATGATGAGCACAACAGTTCTAGAAACATGTAGAGGCATGATATAAACTTATTGTAAAACAAAAATGTTTTGCATCAAGTTGGTTAATTACTGAGATAAATTCCATATAAAAGTTTTTATAATCTTAAACAATTAATTAACGAAGTTTTAAAGAAATTTTAAACTGCTTTATTTTCTGTATTTAATTTGAAGTATCTGTCCATAAAATAAACATCATAATTAACGTATGAATTTAAAATAATTTGACGAACAAAATGCGACTTTTCTGTCTGTCACTATTTTAAGTGGATGCACTTCTTCCCGAAAATTTCCTGCCAGTAATACGTCGTTAAATGTGACTAACCTGCAAAAATTCCCTTGGTACATAAAGTAAAAAATGGTAAATTGCACCCTTGTACAGGTACTGAGGCTCTATACAGGCCGTACGGCCCATAGGGGGAGTAGAGGTATAGCTGTACTGTAGAGGCACTGAGGCGCTGTACAGGCTGTACGGTCCATAGGGGGAGTACAGGTATGGCTGTACTGTACAGGCACTGAGGCTCTGTACAGGCCGTACGGTCCATAGGGGGAGTAGAGGTACAGCTCTACTGTACAGACACTGAGGCTCTGTACAGGCCGTACGGCCCATAGGGGGGTAGAGGTATAGCTGTACTGTACAGGCACTGACCTCTGTACAGGCCGTACGGCCTATAGGGGGAGTAGAGTTATAGCTGTACTGTACAGGCACTGAGGCTCTGTACAAGCCGTACTGTCCATAGGGGGAGTAGAGGTATAGCTGTACTGTACAGGCACTGAGGCTCTGTACAAGCCGTACTGTCCATAGGGGGAGTAGAGGTATAGCTTTACCCTTTCTTGATCACGGCATTAGAAGGCGATGAGAGGCCAGCTTCACTTCGCGGCCGGTGCTTTCCCCTGGAAAAGACTCGGTACCCATTGTACACGAGGCTGACTGGACCCCAGAGCCAGTCTGGACAGATGCAGTAAATTTCGCCAACACCGGAATTCGATCGCCGGACCGTCCAGCCCGTAGCCAGTCGTTATACCGACTGAGCTACCGGGCCTTTCTTGATATATAACGCGTTTTTTATTTACGAGGATAGGGTAACATATGTATATACAACTGGCATTAAATATCGTCTTGTTGCTAGTAATGAGCCACTCGAGGTAATGGGCTGTTGTATATAACAGACCTAGAAATAGGCCCAAACAGATATATTTAACATAAATATAAATTTGCACATACGGCAATCAACGGAGGCGTCGCATTTTGTAAAGAAGCTGTGCTGCAGGACGGCTGGCCGAAGGATCAATTTAGGTCTCCGCCAAGAAAAGAATTTGGTCTCCCCTCTCGAGAGCCCCCCACTAAATCAGAAGGCCACAAGGTCTTCTTGTAAAATTGTTACCTAAGGCTCTTTCACGGTGGTATAGAGGCCGGAGTACGAACCTAACCACTCACCTCCAGCGACTATTCATGTTAAAAATGTGTGGAGCCTTTCCCCTACTCCCACCATTTGCCATCGTCTTCTACGCATGGACTAATGTAACTATACGAGGGGGTATTTGAATTGTATACAAACGAGCTGGAAATTACGGAAATCTTTGCTGCAGGACATTCCACTTCTCAGAAGATGCCTTGACGGGTTCTCGCCGCACTTTACGCCCCCCATACAATTTAATATTTATCTTAATATCATCATCCCATTGGTGATATTATATTATAGTTTCGTTTATATTTATTTCATTTTTATTGGTTACTGTTGGTAATATTAGTAATATTAGTGCTAATGTTAATATTTTGTTTGATGGCGAGAATATTTTTTTGAGGCTAGACTTGTTATGTTTATAAATAGAACCAATATACCTCCAATTATAATTACGAATAAGATATATGAAAATCAAAATCTTCTATATATTATTCCTATGATTAAACATACTATTGTTGTTTGTATTAACACTATTATTCCCATGGCTATGGGGTGTTTTATTTGTGTAAATATTAACCTTGCTATAGTTCTTATTGATATAAGTAATTTTTTATGTCAGGGGGTATTTTATTTAAAATGTTAATTTTGGGGATTAATGAAATGGTGTCTTACCTTTCCTCTGAAGTTTTAAAAAGTTATTCCTAATTTTTGATTCACAAGACCAATATTTTTGTTAAATTATTAAAATTCAGTTTAATGCCAATGTGAATATATATATATTTTTTTGTTATTTATTTTTGTGGTATTTGGGCTTTTTCTTCTAGTCGTAAACATTTATTGATTACTCTGTTCAGAATCTGGTCTTTCAATGTAGTGACTTTCTTGATTTTTTAGCGCCGAAATCACTTGATAATCCAGTTTAAAAATTTTACGTTTTATTAAGCCTTAATTCTTTCACGTTTCCAACCAAATGTCATTTTCTGGCCCCAAACTTGTTCCACCCCTCACCATTTTAACATGCTCCTGTACTTGAATATAAAAAGGGTTTGTAATTTTTCGCTCGAATGTCTCCGAGAAATGACACCTATACAGCTGTTGATGGGCACTTGGTTAATTAGCGCAGTGAAGTGCATGGGCAGACGTGAAGGGAAGAGCAAAAGAAAATGAGGTGGATGTTGAGTTGACAGAGGTGAAGAACTGTCTAAGTAACGTTTATAGTGCACGTTCTTAATTACGAATCGATAAATCAGTCATCAGTGACTTAGATACTCAGGGTTTTGTCAGCGAAAAGGACATATTTAAGCCCAAAATCTTCTGTCTCCAAAATCGTAGCTCATTTATTTTATCTTCTTCTTCTTCTTCTTCTTCGTCTTCATGAATGCGGAATGTAATTCCGTCAAGTATGCCCTTTCTCATTATTTATAATTTACAAGTAGGGTGACATGAGTTCCTAACGCCTCTGCATTCACTGCATGTTTCATTCATAATTCAGTATGAGTTTCGTGTATGGTAAGGAGCTTGGAAATCTGCCGGCGTTTCTGAGCTACTTGGGTTGTTCCCCGACACTACATGACTTTTCTTATATTTGCAAGTTCTTGTAAAAGCAGACGAGAATTTATTGAAACAAAAATGCACGGCGTTCCAAAATTCCATAATGTTGTAATAAACTCGTGCTTTGTGAATTTACGTCTCTTTTTAAATATTTATATCTACGAGACTTATTCAGACAGTAAGTACCGTTTCGCTTTTAAAAAAAATCGAGTAAACTTTCGTATAAAATTTTATTGCTATTAGATTCTACATTCTTCAAACTATTTTTCCACATATTCGCCGCCATTATTGAGGCACTTATCGTAGCGGGTCACAAGCTTTTGTATACCCTCCTCATAGAATGTGGCCGCCTGCGATGTTAGCCACTACTGAAAATGCCATAGAGTAGAGTCCTTGAAATGTGAGGAAAGTGCAGGGACAGATCAGAAATTGTAAAACGTCTGTCGTCACGCACTCTTTCGTTGACCTTACGCACCAAATTATCATCCAGCAAAGATGGACGCCCACTTCGCACCTCATCGTGCACGTTCTCTCGTCCTTCATTGAACATCCGAACCCATTTCCTAACCATGTCATCACTCATCGCATTGTCACCATACACTTGACAGATCTGGTGATGAATCTCACTTGGTAGCA
>Ga0131853_10027926_pt1 | contig 10113 bp, 3 predicted proteins | sample TergutLab28metaG_FD_92764 | JGI IMG/M metagenome (GOLD analysis project Ga0131853, IMG submission 92764) | Labiotermes labralis P1 segment gut microbial communities from Petit-Saut dam, French Guiana - Lab288 P1 (version 2) (version 2) | ecosystem: Host-associated > Arthropoda: Insects >... | reverse complement strand
ATCCGTGATAATGCAGCCATAACCACACCTTACATGCCGGATGATGAGGCTTCGGGCGGCGGCGTGAGCCTTTTCAATGATGCTCATTTCACTATGCAAGGCGGCGAAATCCGCAATAACACAACCATTCGTGATGATATTGGGCGCGGAGGCGGAGGCGGTCAAGGCGGCGGCGTGCATATGACAATGGACAGCACGCTAACTATAACCGGAGGCAGTATCCACAATAACAGGGCAACCGCAGGCGGCGGAATCCAAGCTGCGGCTGGTTCTATGGTCACTATGAGTCTGGGTGATATTCACAGCAATCACGCAACTGTTGTCGGAGGCGGTGTAAATCTGACAACCGGTGCTACATTAACTATGTATAGCGGCGAAATCCGCAATAACACGGCCCATAATGGCGGCGGCGTTCGCCCTATGGTTAATGCCACCTTTACAATGTATGGCGGAGCCATCCACGGAAACCGCGCTGAAGGCGCAGGTGCTTCGGGCGGCGGCGTGCATATCGCGGGCTCTCATAACTGGAATAATCCGAACGCAGTATTCAACATGCGCGGCGGCGAGATTTTTAACAACAGCGCGCAAGCCGCGGGCGGCGGAGTGTGGGTGCAAGCCTGGACTTCTATGTTCAATTTTGAAAACGGCGTTATCCGCAACAACGCCGCAAATAATGGTGCGGGCGTACACATTCAGGCCGGCGGAAACATGATTATGACAGACGGAGAAATCCACAACAATACTGCTGCCATAAATGGCGGCGGCGTAAATATGGCGGTGCGCAATCCATTACGGATGGATGCGCAAACTCGTGAGCTAAGTGATTTTGAAATGCGTGGCGGCATTATCCGTGACAATACGGCCAATCATGGCGGCGGCGTCAACATGCTCGATGGTATATTCACACTTGACGGCGGCGCAATCACCAACAACACAGGTCGTAACGTTGGCGGCGGTGTCAATGTTGGCGGTAGCACGGTAGTTCAAGATCACGGAGCAGTTTTTAGCATGATTTCGGGTGTTATCCAAAATAATAATGCCCCTAACGGTGCCGGCGTTGCAGTGAGAACGGGAGGCATAAATGTCGCCTCGACGGGCTTACGCCATATCAGCAGAGCGGAATTCACCATGAGAGGCGGCACAATTTTAAATAATACCGCAACCGACAATGGCGGCGGCGTATATGTCGTCGGCGATCAATTCGCTGATGCTATCCTTAACTTAGTTTATGGATTAATTTCCAACAACACAGCTCAAAACGGAGCAGGTGTAGCTGTAGCTGACAACGCCATATTAAATATGACTCAAGGCTTAATCACCAACAACACAGCTCAAAAGGGCGCGGGTGTTATGGTGGCAAACGGCTACCTCCATATGTACACCTCGGCAGTATTTTCGGCGCAAGCTAAACAAGCTGTACAAACAGGAAGCTGGGAAAACGCAATGCCCGGCCCTCCGTTTAGTGCCGTTGCGCTATCGTTATCCGGCAATAACAGTATAATTTCAAGCAACACAGCCGCAAACGGCGGCGGCGTATGGGTCGGCAAAGGCGGAACATTCGTTATGCCTGATGGTAACATCACGAATAACCGCGCCTCTCAAAACGGCGGCGGCGTATATGTAACAGGTGAAAAAGGCAGATTTGTAATGCTTGGCGCAAGTACTATCGAAGATAATACCGCCACGCGTGGCGCGGGTGTTGCTGTAACTGACAACGCAATCTTCTCAATGAATAGTGGTTTCATCCAAAATAACACATCGTCTACAATGGGCATAGGCGGCGGCATTTACGCGAACTTATCCACAGTCATCATAAATGACGGTACTATCAGCAGCAATTCGGCACAAAGAGGCGCGGGTATCCACGTAGGGGCTGATTCGGTGCTTGTTATGCATGGTGGCTTGGTCACGGGCAACAATGCAAGCTATCGCGGCGGCGGCGTAAATGTCGGTATGTTTGATGCATTTGCGGATCATCTTAACGTAGAGCACTACAGAGCTACATTCCACATGTACGGCGGAGTTATTTCAAGCAACACAGCCCAAATCGGCGGCGGCGTCCAAATAGAAGGTGCTACAAATTACGGCCCTGCAAACGCTATTTCGCCAACATCAAGCAGATTTGAAATGCATGGCGGAGAGATTATTAACAATACCGCAGCCAATCAAGGCGGCGGCGTAAGAATCGGCACTCGAGGCGTGTTTGAAATGTTTGATGGGAATATTTCAGGCAACTTTGCCAACGGCCCGACAGGCACCGCAAGCGGCGGCGGCGTACACGTGGGCGGCGGCCAGCACAGACCGGCTTTCCCGGTAGGTGGCGGACGTACCGTTACCGCTAACAGCCACTTTATCATGCATAACGGAGCAATCAACGGCAACTTTGCTCGCCAAGGCGGCGGCGTATGGGTCGGCGGCAATGGATATGCTATGTTCGTGATGAATAACGGTAAAATCCAAAACAATATTGCCAACACACGCGGATTTGGCGGCGATGCTGAAGGCGGCGGCGTAAGAGCCGGCGGAAACGGCACATTCACAATGCATAATGGCCTCATTGCCAATAACCAAGCCATCGCAAATGGCGTAGCGGTAGGCGGCGGCATCGCTGTTGTCGGCTTAGACAGCCCAAGCCATCTCAACCTGCTCGGTGGCCAAATCATCAACAACCAAGCCGTTGCCTACAATCTCAACACAGGCATTGAGGGAATTACTTACGGAGGCGGCGTCCATTTCAGACATTTCGGATTTGACGCACCCGGTTCAAGCTATATAAGGATCGAAGCAGACGTAGTAATCCAAGGCAATACCGCAAGCGACATCGCCCCGGAGATTGATGCTCGCTTGGTGGCCAGATATACCACGGACCCGACCTCAAACAACAGGGCCTCATACGTAGCGGCAAACCACCGTTTTGACAACCACGAAGTAAATGCCAGAAACGGTGACTTCCTCATCAGCATCCAAAATGTAGGGCTGCATGAAGCAGTGGGCATACCACACGGGCAAACCGTACCGTCGGCATCTGTAGCTGACAGATGGATCAACGCAGTATTCGGTGAAGTGGAAGGCTATGAAATTGTTAATGTAACTTTCACCCACTTTCCCGAATGGGAATACAACGGCTGGGACTCATGGGACTTTTTGATGCCTGCCGAAAATGTTGTCATTACTGTATATTGGAAGGCTAATGGCGAAACTCCAACAGAAGAGCCAACAGAAGACCCTGCAATACCAAATGAAGACCCTGCAGAATCTACCGAAGAGCCTACTGAACCTACAGAAGATCCCACCGTTGACGATTACGAGCCAGCTCCTTACGAGCCGGGCTACGAGCCAACAGAGCCTGCTCCTTATGAGCCTATCGTAGAAGCTCCTATGCCGGTTGAGCCGGAAGCGGCTGCTCCCCAGGCTCCTCCCGCAGTAGAAACTCCTGAAATCGAGTATATACCGGGCTTTGAGGGAATGTTCGTAGAGGACTTGTTCGAAGCAGGCTACAGCCCGAACAACTTCGCGCAAATACCGAACCCATTCCTCTCTGCTCCATTTAGAGGAGACTTAACCGTAGCAGACCTTGTTCGCATGGGGTACGGCCCCGGGCACTTCGCAAATAACCCGGGTAACCCGTTTAACTCTCCGGCATTCAGAGGCATGGATCTCGCTCAAATCGCAGATGACATCAACCCGCAAACCGGCGATAGCAACGGCTTGATTTCCGTGATAGCTTCCGCTGGCGGGCTCGTCCTGTCTGCTGCTACTGTTGTGATGGCCGTTAAGAGAAGAAGAGTTTAGGGTCTGTTCACCAACAACTTCCCCATTTCCCTTGTCTTTTTGCCAAACTGCCGCGTCAGCTCCTCCCAGCGTGCCTTTGGGCACGCGTCGTCGTCACTTCCTTGCATTTTGGCAAAAATACTGCGGGAAATTTGGGGAAGTTATTGATTCACAGACCCTTAATGTAGCTGATCAAACAATCCCCCTGCGCCGATAATAGCGTAGGGGGATTGCTACAGTCATCCCATTTTTTTCAATTTATTATAAATCTCTAGACATTTTTTAGCATCCGCCTCTTTGGGCGTTTTTTCTCCATAACGGCTGTTTATATAAATTTCCCTAAGCGCGAAAACACTTTTGCCTTCTCCATAAGTGATTTTGAAGATTTTGGCGATGTCCTCTGTAGTGTGGTGCGGCTTTAAAATTATGCCCTTGACTTTGCATAACTTTAGAAATTGTCTGTAGATTTGCCTTATTTGATTGTTTGCGCGTGATACCCTTCTGCTGCTGCGAAGTTCGTCGCCCTTAAGAGGCATTCGCTCAACTCTCTCAAAGCTCCCGTTTTTCGCAACCCATCCTCTTTTTACCAGAAGTTTGATTGCGGATCTAAGCAAAAGCAAGAGCACTAATGCGAGCATAACGAGAAGAACAATATCGGCTATAGTCTCAACATTTATCCCGGAATCCGTCGCTCCGATAGGATCCCCCGGTGGCAGCCCAAGCATTTCATCAACATACTCCCCGTAGCCGGCAAGATTAACTTCATCAAAAGTCTCCCAATCCGGGTTGAGAAGCCCAATAAGCGCGCCTACATATGAGGCTGCATAAATTCCGGCAGAAATAATTGTGGATAAAAAAGGTATGAGTATCGCTGAATAAAGAAAAACGGCAAAAGCAGCCATAAATTGACGCAACTGCACAGAGCCAAGCACGACACCAACAAAAACAACACTTACAACATTTATAATATTCATCACCTTAAATCTCGCTTGAGAAAGGACTTGGCTGTCGTGACGGACTATTCTCATAAGCAGCATTGAAGACATCGAAAACATTATGATATAGGGGGCAAGAACCGCGTTGTTAATAAGTACAACCTCATAAACCCCAAGTAGCAATGCGGAGATAAAAAAGAAAAGCAAGGCTATACATACATACAATACAAATATGCGCCTGTAATCTAAATTTCCTACATTATGCGGATATACCTTTGCGTAATAAATAATATAGACGCAAGCAGGAAGCAGAAGAATGAAATTAAATATGCCGTAATTAAATGCCGTCATAAAAAGAGCTGAGATAAGCGGCATCACAGCCAGCCATTTAAGCCTTTTGCGCTCGGCAAAATAGCCCAACAGCACGGCGCTTAATGCCAAGAAAGGCAGTATGCTCAAAAGCCCGCCGTATCTTGCGGCCTCTGTTTGCGTGCTTATCACCGCTCCTGCGAATGTCATGTAGAACAGCAAATCAGCATACAGCTTCAGAGTGCGTATCAAGCTCATAACAAAATTCCTCCGCGCTCATAACAAAGACTTTCCCGCCGATATTGTTTTCAATAGCTGCTATCTCGCTTGAAACATCCGCTTTGCTTTTAACTGTTACGAGAATAACAAAACGATCATAAAGCCTTTTTTCTACGAATCTTTCGGCAAGCCGGCGCAGGCTTCCTGTGTGATTATAATCCGCTCGCCCCAATCCCTCCATGATAACCGAGAAATGGCGCAAGCCTATGCTTTCGGGCATGTATGACCATTTGGAGAAAGCATCTGCCGTTGTCGAGTTAGTTATAAAATCGTATTTCATACCCTGGTTTTCTAAATTTTGACAAACACTTCTCGTCATACTAAAGGCAAGCTCTTTTCTTTCCGCGCTGCCGGCTCTTATTTTGTCTTCAACATCCAGCATGATTGAAATGGCGGGGTCTATAGTGTGATCAAACTGTCTTACCATGAGTTTGCCGACTCTCGCGCTGTGATTCCATGAAATAGCCTTCATGGGCTCGCGCCCGCTGTAATCCCTGAAGCCCGCAATCAAAACAGGGTCTTCCATAACAAGCCTTCTTACCGAAATATCCCCCATTATGCCGCCCATCACAATGTCGACATTGCCGACATCAACAGCCTTGGGATAAACCACAATTTCGCGCTCGGCAGGAAATCTTCGAGGATGCTCGCTAAAGCCCATAAAATCACCGCCAAGCAGATTAGCCCCTTGGAATGTATGGCAGCCTCTGCGCGGCAAAACTCCGCTCACTTTTCGTATGTATTTGCTTCGGGGCATAAGATACAGGGATGCCGAATAATAGCTGTGGTCTCCCATATCACTCACCCTGTCGGGCAGCAGATTCCTCACCTTGATGCTTGAGGGGAATATTTGATTCATCTTTATATACGGCACAAAACGGAGCTTTGTGTTAGTGATTGTGGTAACTACTTCAAACTCCTCATCGGGCTCCACAAGCAACTTTGAGCATTGATAATCAAACTTAATCCCATCAAACGGGTTGATTGTAGACCTATATTGCACTATAGCCAAAACAGCGATCAAAACAATCAATAGCACTATCATGGCATATCCTCGATTGGCACGCGGACTTTTGAGATTATTGATTCAAGTAAGCCGGTGCTTGTTTGCGAGCGCGTGCCACTGCCGATGTTTAGCCTGTGTATAAGTACATAGGGTGCCACAAAACGCACATCTTCCGGTGTTATGTAATCCTTGCCGGATAATGCGGCCTTTGCTTGTGCGGCCTTGTGCAGGGCGATTGCACCCCTCGTGGAAACTCCCGATATAAAGCTGGATTCATTGCGTGTACCCTCGATTATATCCATTATGTATCCCTTGACATCATCAGAAACTTTTACTTGTTGATAGGAGGATCTGATATATTCAGTCTCCTCGGCGCTTACTACCGCCTCTAAACTTTCGACTATATCAATGGTTGAGCGGCGCGCGATTACGTCCAACTCTTGCTCGCGCTTCATATACCCCATAGAAATACGCATAAAAAAGCGATCTATTTGCGCATCCGGCAGGGGGAAAGTGCCGTATGATTCAAGCGGGTTTTGAGTAGCCATTACCATAAATGGGTCATCCAAAATAAAAGTCATGCCGTCAACGGTGATTTGCCCCTCTTCCATAGCCTCCAACAGACTGGCCTGCGTCCTCGGTGTGGCGCGGTTTATTTCATCGGCCAGCACGATATTTGCAAACAGAGGGCCTTTTTTAAACTCAAATTCTCCTGCTTTTTGATTATAAAAATTAATGCCTGTAATGTCCGATGGAAGCAAATCGGGCGTGAATTGAATGCGCTTAAAGCCGCCGCCGATCGTTTTCGCAAATGCTCGAAGAAGCATTGTTTTGCCCGTTCCGGGAATATCCTCAATTAAAACATGCCCCGAGCATACAAAGCAAATGAGCGTCAGAAGTATTGATTCTTCTTTGCCTAATATGACCTTGCTGCAAGAGGCCAGGATTTTGTCTCGGTAGTTTGTGAATTTGGTCAACTCCATAGTTGTTATCCCCTGCCTTTTATATCGTAAGTGCGCAAATTATCATGTACATTATTGCAATATTCTCTGTATTAAGTATATCATATAAAACACGAAAGTCAATATAGCGTTTAAAATTACCACGAAGGGGTTGCGACAATAGCTTTTTTATGGTAATATTGACTAAGGGATGCATTGCGGGAGGTATTTGTGCGTGAGAAATAATGTATTTATCAAATCAATATATCGACAGCCCATGCGCCTGGCTCTGCTTTTTGTTCTTATTGCACTTGCTGCCTTTGCGTTTGTTTTGCGGACTGTGGAGTTTATGGTGGTGCGCAATCAGATTCATGAAATTTCTGAATACTATCAAACCCGCGGTTTCGTCAATCATCCAGAATGGTTTGGAGATGTATCCGGAGGCATTGAAATTTTGACCCAAAGCCCTCTAATCGGATTTGAAGACGGGCGCAGAGCCGCCCAAGCCATCTTGCACGATACGTTAAATGCTGATGTGACGGGCACGGAGCTTCGGGTATCAACATTCAGACAGAGGCGCGTGGACAGCCCCGTCATAACAGAGGCCTATTTTTACGGGTATTTGGAGAGCATAGCCTGCATAGATGACGGATCTTTTGATAGCGTTGGGGCTTATCGTTTAACTATAATGGTTGACAGGGTGATCGTTGGTCATCCCGAATACATAATTGAGGGGCAGCGGGTATTTTTGGAGTACCGCCCGCAGATATATGAAGTAATGGGGCACAGGCCTTTGGCCAACATGCAAACCGGAACACGATTTTTTTTGCGCGCAGCCTATTTTCAATCGAATGCGGTGTTTGGGCCTGTGATACCCCGAGCGGGGGATCCGCAGAATATTTTGCGGATATGGCCCCTATATGATTCGCGGAATTTTCGCGAGAATATCTGGTACGCTCCTGTGCCAACGGGGCAATACATGGATTTTTCGCATCCTCAATTTGCCCATATACCTGATGAAATCGAAATGTTAAGACGCAGCCAAAGAAGCATTCAGCTGCAAAGCACTAAAGATATGTCCGAAATACCTAACATAGACCAGGTTTTGCAAATCACATCGGGGCGGCTTTTGAATTACGACGACCATGCGAATGCAAATCAAGTTATCGTAATTAATGAGATATTTGCTCGCATGAGAGGCATAAGTGTGGGCGATACTTTGCCTATGAGCATCCCGCTTGCGCAAAATTATTTTGGCAGAATCGGAATTAACGTCTATTTCGCTCCACATATCAGAGTTGACAGAAATCATCCGGACAGATACCTCGACGCCATTGAGGTGGAGCTTGAAGTAGTTGGAATCTATCGCTTCGGGGGATTTAGCTCTTCGGGGGCGCAAACGCTCTTTGCCTTTGTTCCGGATTCTGTTTTGCCTGCCGGTCTAAGCATAGAGTGGGCTCAAAGAGTGTTTGCGGGCGGAGAATGGAGGTATTTGTCTTCCATTAATTTCGGAGAGGAGCACAGGCCCGACGCATGGTACAGCTTTGCTCTCGGTGATTCCCGTAATGAGATGGAGTTCATTCAAAATTTTCATCACGCCATAGCTGCATTGGGTTTTGATTTGGTGGTATTTAACAGCGACTCCAGTTTTTTCTGGGCCTCGGCAGAGCCTATTTTGTTGTCAATCATGTTTAACGCGGTGCTTTTTTGGGTTGTGCTGGTGCTGGTGCTGGCACTTGTAGCCTTTTTGTATCTCAAGCAGCGTCAGCGAGATTTCGCAGTCATGCGGGCTTTGGGTGTACCAAGCGGCAAGATTTTTGCGGGGCTTGCGCTTTCGGTATTATTATTCGCGTTACCTGCCGCCGCTGTGGGCGGCAGTACAGCATGGTTTTTTGCACTAAATGAAGCGGCGGGCACTTTGGCTGATTTTGAAAGTGCTTATGCCGAGGCTCGCCCCCCTTCAGGGTTTGAGCTGGCATGGGAGATGTTTTTTGGAGATAGGCCTCTGCCTTATAATCTGGACGAAACACGAAATGTTAATGTGACAGCGGCTTTACCCATGTATTGGTTGATTATTTTGCCGGCCATAACCCTCGCCGTCGTGATGGTGATGATATTGGCAGGAGGCAAGAAAGCTCTGAGCCGGCCTGTTCTGGAGCTGCTTCAGGGTAATTCGGTCAAGCCTGCTAAAGAGTTTGCCGGAAAGGCCGCTTGGGTGCCGCTTGGCTCTTTACCGATATCGGCCGCGCCGCGCTGGGTGCTTTGCCATATTTTGCGCTCACCTGCCAAAACAACACTAAGCCTGCTGTGTACTTTGTTTTTTATAGGTGCTTTGGGCTGGCTAAATGAATCTGTAATCCGCACCAATGATGAAATTGACTTTATGTATGACAATATAATAGTGCGGGCGGAGATTGTGCCAAATTATCGGGCCGCCCTTGAGCATCTGGCAGTGCATATGATACAGACCCAGTTCGGTAACATGGGCGGTGATATGCGTCCTGCTCCCGGGCAACATATAAACCCTCTGTCCGTCAGCAGAATATTGGATTCGGGCTTTGTGCATTCATACTATCAAGAATTTGTATACTTTCGCTCTTTTTTGAATAATCCGGTGCGGGGCACTTTAGATCGTTTTTGGGAAGGGGACATTATGTTTGTCGCAAGCACACCCAGGACGTATATACCATTTAGCTTCAACTATCGCAGAATGGATTTTCTTTTATCAACAAACGATTTAGAGGCTTTTATGCAAAGGCATACCGTCGCCCAAACTAATCTTAATCTTTTGGGGTTTGTACACAATGATGATACGGGCGGCATGATGGATGTGCGCATTGATTTCGCCTCCGGCTTTGATATCACAGCCTTT
>Ga0131853_10027925_pt1 | contig 10114 bp, 4 predicted proteins | sample TergutLab28metaG_FD_92764 | JGI IMG/M metagenome (GOLD analysis project Ga0131853, IMG submission 92764) | Labiotermes labralis P1 segment gut microbial communities from Petit-Saut dam, French Guiana - Lab288 P1 (version 2) (version 2) | ecosystem: Host-associated > Arthropoda: Insects >... | reverse complement strand
TTAAATTAAACTAACGGAACTGTTGAAAGCCTGCAATATAATGGAGATTTCAAGTGATGACTAGACACAGTGTAGATATTGTACAATTCCTGTGAAAGCAGAATATTAGTATTACAAGGGCAGTGTGTTTTCAGACTTTTCAATTTACGTCACTACAAATGGCTTTAGGTTCCTGTCCTCTTAAGTCCAAAGGACAGATGAAAACAAAGTCACTGCGACGACGCTTTAGCAAATTATACTCCCAGAAAATAATCCAATAATATATTATAATAAGGCATTCTGATTTCCAGCGGCCGGTATATTGTAGCGAGGACGAGATTTTCCACAACCCCCTAGCTCGGCTATGGGACCAACCCAGCCTCTTGTAAAAATGGGTATCGGATTTTTCCTGGGGGTAGAGTTGCCTTGCCGTGGCTTTACAACACACTGTACTTCTCCTCTGTTTCTTAAATGGCATCTTACGTGGTTATATGTACCTTTTAATTCAAATTCTACTTTATCATTATAAGCCACATTTATAAAATATGTAACAGAAGTTTAGTGTCACAGTATGAAAATTGCGATAGTAGAATTTGCCAAGTTCAGGCTTTGAAGACTAAACTTATTGTACAAAATACGTGAGGCATAAATAATCATTTCGCACCTCTTATAGAACACAGTGTGCTTCCATTATTTTAAAAAAAACCCTATCTTAGAAAGCTGTATAGTGAAAGAGATGCTATTTATTGCGGGAATAATGCAGAACGCATAAATTTCAGTACGGATAAAATGAAGGCGATACACACCACCTGTACCAACTAGTAGGCTGTAAAGGGTTAAAACAGGTTTCGTGTGAAAATGTATGCAAGACTGACAAAATTATTAACCTGCTACAAGGACCGTGCTTCGTAATATTATTTCTATAGTAATACCAACTAGATAGATACTGCTGTCTGCTTGCTAGCAAGCAGACAGCAGTATCTGTCTGACAATTCCTGTTGCTGTATGTACAATTCTGAACTCCTGATGATGGACGAAAAGACCGTCCGAAACATGTAGAGTGTCATTCCAAAATAAAATAAATTTGATGCATTGGTGCATCTTGTTGGGTTTACTACAGAAACTGCTTCACATTGTTGCAAGACGGGGAATTCCATTAAAAATCAATAATTTAGTGAAGTTCGTCACTTTATACTCAGTAATTAGTGCTTTTGATTAAATCTGAAAAGGTTAATTGAATTATTTTTCCATCCAGCAGCATGAATAATTCAGGTGGCATTCTGGCTTCTTTGACGTGCGGTCATTTACGAGTAGCAGGAAATGACGTGACTGTAACTGGAGGATGTTTACATTTAGACAAAAAACAGCTAGAAACTCAGATATTAAATTAATTATCATACACCATTGTACTACTTATGTATATAACAGAAGATAACATCTCAATCTTCTATCAGCTTCTTTTCTAAATCCAGTCAATCTAATCACAGGAAAATTCATAATATATGTTTGCAATATCATCTCATAATCCCGATATAAAATTTTTCGGTTCAAAATGGTGTGTTACACACCAATTCTGCGTTTCATTGAAAAAGTTATCAGGGAGAAATAAGGACATAAATTGCACTAAATGACACTTAATGAATAAAATATTCAAAAACAAAAAAATCTACAAGAATAAAAACTGGCTAAGAATTTTACGTCATCTGCAAGGCGTGTAGAGTGATAAGGAAGGGGAAAATTTCAAGTTCTCAATTTGAAATGTTTCTTGTGCTGCCACACACATAAAACCCACTGACACGTCTTTCATTAAAACACCATGCTGGAAAGATATTCCACTGAAATTTTGAGTAAAGGCCGAAGGATAGGAAATAAATATCTGTTTCAGCGGAAACAAAAGCTGGTAAAAACTGCACTTCATTTTAAACGCATATATTTGCCCTAATCATCATAAAAATATTTCAGTTTAATTATATCTTGTAGCGAGTTATACTATAGTCCATTATATACAGGTCCTCAAATATTCTTCTAAGTTCAGTATACTGCACGAGTAGTTATATATAATGTTACCATAAGAGAACCATATTACTGCTATAGCAAATGATTTATTGTAAATTTTAACCGTTGTTTTTACGACATTGTTCTGTAAATACTCAAAGCCCTACGAGCAGCGATCAGCGCAGATCTGTGGTATTATTTCTAAAACATAACCAATCATGAAACTAAAAGTGTTTATGTATTTGTTAATGATTTTAAGCAGAAAATTAAAATGAGCGTGCCATTCCTTCCATATTTATGTGTAATCTGTTTGTCATTATTGTGGAATGAAACACAGCAAATAAATTTATGTGTCAATATAATCATAAGAAGATTTCTGGTTTTTGTGTAAACTATTTTTTTCTCTGAACAAATAAATTTAGGGACAAGTCTGTGTTCTGTATCCTCAACATTCCAAACCTGGAACGTCATATCTATCAGCACTGAAAGACTTAAAACTTCAGAAGAGCCAAACTTTGTCTTGACTTCCCGCCGGAGAAATCGGGTCTCAAAATTTAGCTAACTGAGAACGGATTTTTTTAAAATCTACTTTGGATGAGGTATTTAGTAGTTAGTTTTAAATCTGCGCCCGTCCGTCCCTCACCACTGCAAAATAACACCCGTTTTCGTGTTGAATCCTAAAGAAAAAAAAGTTAACATGATCTAGCGCAGTTCCATTTACATGACGTGAACCTACTTCCATAAAGTGGTACCACTTTCCTATCTCTTTTGGTTTTCCAAGAAATGTCCTCTGAAATGATACTCTTTATTTTGTGTACGTTACACTGTAAGTAATTACGTTTAATTACCTTACACGCTATTATGAGATGGTTATGGAAAACACACTTCCACGCTGCTTTCTTTCATGCATTCCTAAAACTAAACTTCCCCCTTAAATCAAAATATTTTCTTCACAAAGCCAGTTTCCACCAAAAAAAAAAGAATTATTAAGGTGGCCAAATTAAGAAAGATGATAGTAATGGAACGTGCAGCAAGCACGGAAATGAATGAAAACACGTATGAAATTTCAGACTGAAATTATGAATTAAAAGGTCCACTTGGAATAACTAGGCTGCAGTGGAAGGACAGTGTTAAGTGATGGGCACTTTTGAAAATGCCTTTCAGCCATAATAAAATATGAGGTTCAGTTGTATTGCGTACATTATTAATAGACCCATTCTTATTGTTGCAATAGAAACCAACAAAATGCACACAATCTCTTGCAATTACAACAGTGGAAAATTGTATGTAGTCAAACACAACTGTATCACATGAGGTGTATTTAATGACTATAAAATGGACAACAACATGTTTCGGCCTGTACTGGCCATCTTCAGGTTGTCTTAGGGGAACTTAAGATCCTACTATAAGCATGCACACGCACGTGGTGTAGAGATCTCTACATACAGGCTTTATTAGCAAAAACAAAAACAAAAACAGGAATCTAATAAAAACAATACAAAACAAAAACAGATACAGAAAAATAAAGCTGTTGTGGGGGTGTGCACACAATAGCTTTATTTTTCTGTGTCTGTTTTTGTTTTGTGTTGTTTTTATTAGATTCCTGTTTTTGTTTTTGTTTTTGCTAATAAGGCCCGCATGTAGAGATCTCTACACCACGTGCGCGTGCATGCTTATAGTAAGATCTTAAGTTCCCCTAAGACAACTTGAAGATGGCCAGTACAGGCCGAAACATGTTGTTGTCCATTTTATAGTCATTAAATACGCCTCATGTGACACAGTTGTGTTTGACTACATACAATTTTCCAAGTTTCACACATACAACGGGGATGACACACTTCCTAGAATTACAACAGTGTTTCAATACACATAAACGCCTACATGTTTCGGGCCAGTGTGGTCCGAAACATAAGGGGTTTATGTGTATTAAAATATTATTGTAATTGTGAGGAAGTGTGTGCATTTTGTTGGTTGACATTGTAACAATTGTATCATAATTCACGGAATGGAAGATGTAAAAAAAATTACATTCTTAATGATCCAGTTGAAAATGATTGGTATTACGAAGCTGTTATGATGCATCTTACTTTTCGCAGATAATTACAATACATTTTTCCGATCAACAATTTTTTACAATTTCGAAATTTTCCTTAATGTTTTCGTAATTCATGCTTACATCTTATTGCAAGTCTGGGTGAAAAAAAATGCTTACTTATAGATGAAATTCAGGAGACAAAATAAAATATGCGTACTATCCCAACACAAAAAGTGCCAGAATATCTCAGTATAGTGACTAGAATTCAGCCGGGATGACCCACAAAAGGGGCTGAGGTTTCCGGCATGCACACACATTTTTATTTTCCGCAGCATCCAGATTTTCCGCAGCATCCAGACCGACTGTGGGGTGCACTCAACTTCTTACTCAGTGAGAATCAGTAACGTTTCACTCGGAGTTTAAGAGACCGGGACGTGAAGCTGACGTCACAGTAGGCCTATATCTAGCACTGAGTTCAAGATTGTGTGAAGCTATATATCCATCAATCCAAACGTCTTCATGAAGCGTTAAATGACCAGGGGCCAGCTTCTACCTCACTCAGTATATGATTTTTTTGGTGTTTCTTGAACACTTCTAAAGTAATAATAAAATAAGGACAGAAATAAAGTGATAACGACAGTATAAACTCGTCACAAAGGCAACATTTAAAAACTCCGAGAATAATTTTTGGAAATTTGAGGGTTGTTTGACCGCGCATCTTCATCATAAAATAAAGTGAAATGCCAACTTGATGAAATTAGGCAATTTTATTGAAGTTTCTTTAGCTCAACATGTTTCGGGCGCATACGCCCATCATCAGGAGTACTAGATGTTAAGTTACAGCACGGCACCATCCGAACCGTACACACGACCTACGCAGCGACTCTCAGGACCACCACCCATCTACAAACTCGGTGCAGAAAACCATATGCTGCAACTGAACATCTAGTGCTCCTGATGATGAGCGTATGCGTCCGAAACATGTCGAGCTAAAGAAACTTCAATAAATTACATTCTTGCATAAAGTTGGCATTTCACTTTATTTCATGATAATTTTTGGTTCGCATAATACTTTGCTTCTAAATTTAATTTGTATTTTTTTCTTTGAAGAAGAGGTTATTATGAAAACAATAACTTTGCAACCAATGAACTACATATTTGCAGCCAAGAATCAGGAATTATATGGGGTTCGTCAGGTACTTTGTTATGGTTGGTAGCAGATCGATTCAAGCGAAACTTCCCCGCCTTCCGAATCGATCAATTGCAAAGCAGGCGGCTTGCTGTCTGTCGTGTTGTTCAGTCAGTACGAAGCTGCCTGCGTGAATGGAGAAATGGCTGGGTGAGCGGCGCCTTTGGCTCTTCGGCAACCATTTGCCACTGCTGCCTCGCAAGTAAGTACACTATACTTAACTATCAGACATTTTTCCTTACACAGTCCAACTGTTTTGGTTGCTATCAAGCGTACTTGATCATGAGTACTGTTCACTCGTTTGGTCACTTAATTCATACATAGACTATTTATCAAGTGGGACGAGATTCGTAACTCCGTCAACTTGATTTGTAATAGTTCCATCGAGAAATGTGTCTTCGGGTCTCCAATTTTTCGCGTCTTCTCTTACAATCTATCTGCTTAATTTTTATAGAAATATTCTACTATTTGGCTTTTGGATCATAGACATTACTACGTATATTACAATGCACATGAACTGTTCAGTGAGAAGAAATATAGGATTATCAGCGCCCAGGTTTGGGTTACATTGCAGAGTTGTGCTGATAAATTTGGTAATTAAAACTTTCGATTATACAAAATAATTTTTCCGAATTGTGTTTAAAAACTGTGGTAAATAAATGTATATAACACCTTCTTTGTTTATTCAGATTATATAGGTACTTCATTAATTTAATCTTGGTCTTCATTCACCATAGGCACTAAATGCCTAGGAGCAGATTAGTCTTGATTTCTACATAAAATTAACAAGGAACAGTTAAAAGTACGTCAAGTTTCCTAACGTAAATTCATATTGTATTACGGGTATATTTTTGTAAACGTGATTAGCGATAATTTTTACGTACATCAACTACATTATAACATTGACGGAATTTATGAACCAAATATTATTCAAGTTTAGACACTGTAACATATGACCTTCATATGTGGGTCACGGATTATTCTGTTAAATCATTATAAAAAATTAAAAAGTCAGAGATTTGGTACAACTAATTTTTTGAATCATGAGAAATTCTGTCCGAATGTTTGAGCAAATCTGTCGTTGTCAGATCATGCTATCAGACATTATGATGTGTTGGTCTTGAATACAAAATAAACGTCGCAATATTTCCTTTAAAAACACGTGTCGAATATTGGCATACCTCTGTGAGATTTATTTTAAATAAAAATCGTTATTTAAGCACATTTTCCGTGATTTTGGCACGTATCCGTAGTTACAAAAAAGAAACAATATCTTCTTTAAATGACTTTTTCGCTGTTTCTTAAAAATGTAATCTTGAGTTTGACATATTAAATTACATTATTGCAAATTAAAATGCTGAAAACCTAGCTCTTAACTGAGGAATTTATTTAAACGTACTGATTAAATTTTACCTACAGATGTAGCATTTCTCTGTTCTGTTTCTATTTCGCCCCACAAAGCAGTTATCTATCACAAGTTTACAGCCTCAACGCAGGACTGTTTATGGGGTTCGAAGAATCATTACTGTGTTTACAAGAACTCAGACCAGCCACTCGAACCCAGTCCTCTGCTGTACACGCTGTTCCCATATGCTCCATATTATCTTCCATTCCACACTAAAGATTTACAAATAACTTCATCACTTCAGGTTCTGAACTTCCCAACTCTGCTTCGTGCCTCGTTCGACTCGTCCTTTTCTTTATCAGCCGGGTAAGAAGTGATGTAAAATTACTGTGTGAAATCTGATGATCCGTGGTTTTATCCACCTGCTCATTACTTATAGCGTAAGGCCAAATATTCTTCTCCATAGCCCATTCTGAAATATTTGCACTTTACGTCCTTTCTTAAAATCAGAGATCAAGATTCACTCCCGCATACAATACAATATGAAATTAAATTATGCAGCTTTAAACTCTGTAATTTTTAGGTGTTTGGACACTAGTTGGAAAGGTGAAATATTTCGGTTCGAGAAGTATTAAGCATTACAAACGTAATTTATTTTGCTTCTTCGTGAAAGTTATTCTGAACAGGTTATTACTCTCTCCTGCAGAATGGAGTCATGTGGTTTAGCAGATCGATATCGACATTTCGGAGGAAGCTACTCTATCTACTTTATAACTTAAAAAGAAGGAAAAAAGTTTCTCCTAAGCTGTTATGTAATGCGTATTCACCAAACCACCTGATATCAAATCCAGATGACATAAAACGCCTATACATACATCCAGATTACACCAAAACCGCGTATCCACAAGCCCAAATGACAGTAAACCGCATATCCACAGACCCAGATGACAGTAAAACACATTTCCATAGACCCACATGACAGTGAAACGCATATCCACAAACCCAGATGACAGTAAACCGTATATCCACAAGCCCAGGTGGCAGTAAACCTCATATCGACAAACCCAGATGACAGTAAAATACATATCCACAAAACCAGATGACAGTAAACTGCATATCCACAAACCCAGATGACAGTAAAATGCATATCCACAAACCCAGATGGCAGTAAACCGCATATCCACAGACCCAGATGACAGTAAAATGCATTTCCATAGACCCACATGACAGTGAAACACATCCACAAGCCCAGATGACAGTAAACCGCATATCCACAAACCAAGATGACAGTAAAGTACAAATACTCAAACTCAGATGACAGTAAAACCGCATATCCACAAACCCAGATGACAGTAAAACGCACATCCACAAACCCAGATGACAATAAAACGCATATTCACAAACCCAGATGAGAGTAAACCGTATATCTACAAGCCCAGATGACAGTAAATCGCATATCCAGAAATCTAGATGACAGTAAACCGCATACCCACAAGCCCAATGACAATAAAACGCATATCCACAAGACCAGATGGCAGTAAAACGCATATCCACAAGACCATATGGCAGTAAAACACATATCCACAAGCCCAAATGACAACAAAATGCATATCAACAAACCCAGATGACAGTAAACCGAATATCCACAAACTATCAAGGCCTCGGATCGCACAAGTTTTTTTTATCTTTTACTTACTGTCCCAGTTACCCGAACTTCGCCACATTTTAGAAATTTATATCTTTTACGGTTTTATCCTTCTTTCCGGTTAGGCGACATGAACTTTCTCCTTTAACAGTTTCCGTTGCGTGTATTTTACATGAACCTCTGTATTATCCTTCATTATATTTTGTGTTCTGATTTATGATTTTTGTTAGCCTTGAATGTGTTATTTTTACCGTATTGCCTATTGGAGAACGTCATGTTTTTGTATCCATTTACGTAATAAATCCAAAATACAGAACCGAAAAGCTACATCATTATTTCTTTGGTGCAAGGAAAACAGCTAAACAGCACATTGATACATACATACGCACTCCTTCTTGCCCTTGTATTCTGGAAACAAATCGAATCAATCCATCGAAGCTACGTCACTACATGACGTCATTAATTCCATGGTGTCGTGCATATCTGCTGACGTTGACAGAAACCTTACACAGTGTAGGTCCTCTGTTTCTTTCTCTTTCTGGTTTATGCCTACTGCGCAGGTGTCAAAGCATGTAGTATTACAGCGAGGAAAGAATATATTTTTGTTTCCTTCTTTGTTTGGGTTTTTCTTCTATCCTGTCTACTAGAAAGTAATTTCCGGAACTAATGGATGGATATAATACTACTGGAGCGGGGTTCCTTCTTATCGTTTTTAGCCTCAATTGTTAAAAGTCTGTAGTCAACCTGTGATAGCAAAACATTGATTCTTGAGTTATGTAACGACACCTTTACGTCTACATAGGTTACATAGTGTCTAATACGAAGGCGACTTGTCAGTACGTCTAGTTGCCCACTGATGTATTACAATTTTGTGTAATGAGGGTATGTGGTTGAATCATGGACGAGTACAAAGACGCTTCAATAATTTAAGTGGTTACTTGGCTTCACGTTATAGAAGATAATGACGGGGTTATGTAAAACTGAAAGATATGAGGAGAAACAGCGATGATCGGTTTCACGACACCATCCCTTTAATTGCCTAGTCTTACAGAGGACAAGGAGACTCCTTTGGATATTCTGTATTTCGGCCTCCAGTGTTTCGAATAAGTGTTACTTTCTGAACCAACTTGCTTAGTACAAAGACGAATTTTTAATGCGTTATGTTAAATGATATCCTCTTACTTCTGTATGTTTTGATGTTAAATTCGTATTTAGTATTACACATCTAGTGTCCGTTATATTAACCGATATTATCCTCCGCTATTAAAACAAATTAATATCTGAGTTAATAATAAATAACTGTTCTCTACTTATTGTTTTAACGTCCACAAATACAGATATTTTTAAATTGTGAAATTTAAAACACTTTCTGCTTTCCAAATATGTGTGTATAAAACATATGAGAGTAGATGTTATATTTCATGCGTGATTGAATTAATATGAAATAAAACTGTCTTCTGCTCGCGCTTCACAAAGGAATGGAGCATGCGGGGCACTTCTACGTGCAAAGGAACGAAACAACGTTTATTTCAATACCAATCAAAATGTTTATCTTCCTTGATCATTCGGCTTTAAGCAAATAATGTATCTCGATTTAAAATTAACAAAGGGTTTATTGTAAACATAAGGTATGGGCTATCAATAAAAATTCACAATTACGCAGGAAATTAATTAAACGGAAAAAAAAAATTCTGAAGATAAAAATGAAAATTAAACAATAATACAAAAATGTAAGTAAAACGAATAAGTTCGATCGCCAAGAGATGTCAAGATTTAAGATTTACTGGATAATTATTCATAATGTACTCAATTAATACACCAACTAATGCACTTATATAAAAGTTACACATTAAAACACTAAAACTGCTCCGACATGTTTCGGTCCTAAGACCATCATCAGGGAGCTATATTTTCCTTGCTAAAGTC
>Ga0131853_10027923_pt1 | contig 10115 bp, 4 predicted proteins | sample TergutLab28metaG_FD_92764 | JGI IMG/M metagenome (GOLD analysis project Ga0131853, IMG submission 92764) | Labiotermes labralis P1 segment gut microbial communities from Petit-Saut dam, French Guiana - Lab288 P1 (version 2) (version 2) | ecosystem: Host-associated > Arthropoda: Insects >... | reverse complement strand
GGGGGGGTTGGGTTGTGTGGTTGGGGTGGTTGTTGTGTGTTGGGTGTGTTGGTGGGGGGGGGGGGGGGGTGGGGGTGTTTGTTGTTTTGTTTTTGTGTGGTGGGGGGGGGGGGGGGGGGGGGGGGGGGGGGGGGGGTTGTCAAGCGACCAAAACGCAAACTCTGCCGCGGTAATTTGCTCTTGCACATATCAGCACCTACTCTGTACTCCACACAACAGCTAACAGATAATTGTAAAGGTAAAGGTCACCGTAGATCAGGCCACGATTCTTTCGTAAATTCGGCGTAAGTGGAGAAGGTGGTCGAAGCCAAGACCCGGCCGCTGAACTGCCGGGAATGACTAGGTACCCATTGTATAGGATGGTGGATTAGCTACGGGGCCGGTCTGGACTGATGCGGAAAATCTCGCCATCACCGGAATTCGATTCCCGCATCGTCCAGCTCGCAGCGAGTTGCTATAACGTCTCGTCTATCGCGACCCACAAACGAATAAGTTTAACACTACGTTATTGCAGCTCAAAAACTTACAACTAAAGATAAATTGTATTATTTATTTTGGGTGATATCCCGTGCATCTGAATTTTATGTCGAAACGTCGACAAATAAAATTAAGATGCCGGGAAATCAACCCCTACCACCTCAAAGGAATACAACATTCACAACACGGCGAAAGTATGAAATAAAAAATAAAGGAAAATTATTTTGTAACACCCTGTACCACCCCCAAAACTCCCTGCCGAGAGGACGATTAGACCCGGCAGCGGGTCGCGGGTCGCAAGCAGCGTCTCGTTTTAACTCAGCAGGGACAGCAGTGCTTCATTGTCTCTGACAACAGCGCAGTAGATCCTGGGTTTGGCTACAGGTGAGTTGTGTTCCAGGTGCCCACAAAGGCACACACACACGCGCGCGCGCGCGCGCGCGCGCGTAAGTGGGGCCAAGGTAACAATACGACAGATTAAAGTGTCTGTGCTGGGTCAGTTAGCATGCTGGAGGCGGCTTACTGCAATGAGATTCCATTCACTGCGGCGCATATGTGCGGCCCGTCTGCCCTATTACAAATGTCTGTTTGTTTTTGAGAGATGAAAAAACGCGTACCACATAAATTACTAAAGACAAGAGACTGGTAGATGGTGATGATCTGCTGCATTTATTTGGCTGACTGATCGACTGTCAAATTGTGGGAAATAATCCTGTGTCGCTAAACTGAAATTCCAGTCCCTAGTACCGGAGTGCTGATAAGTCTTTAGCCCGACCAGGAAGGAAACAAGCTCGGAAGCATGTCAGGGACGCGCGCGATTTCAACAACATCGAGACGCGAGCTGTCATCAAGTTTTTTTTTTCCTGCAAGGCAAGACGTCGAAGGAAATTCACGCCGTTGTGAGAGAAACATTAACTTGTTTCTTTCCTGGTCGGGTTAAGGAATTATCAGCTCCGCTGTATTATTGACTTCGCTGACACTTCTAAATTCTCAGTCCAGATGTTGTGTTCTCAAAACACAATGTCGAGGAAGACTAGACAGCTCTTCGCTTTATACAAGGTTCAGTGTCAAACTAAAATTGACACCTCATTTTACAGTGTCTTTTTATTGGTTTTCCCTAAGTTATTGTTACTTATTGGCTTCTTTTAAAACCTGAAAATTAAGAATTTTGTTTAAATTTTAAATTCTGACCAGAACGTTTGTATTTACAGGAATATTTTTGAAAGCAAAGTGTCAACTAATGAACTGTATTTTAACATATGAAGGTCCAAAACCGTTGACAACAGCGAACGCCCGTTGGTCACGATCCTGCCTCACTTTCACCCAACTCCCAGCCTGAAAAACCACTTCTCTATGCGCTCTATTAATGTTATCCTCCTGTGGAACCCATCCCATCTACGTGACCAGGTAGGTTTCACCCTTTTTATAGGCCACGCAGGCCCTTAGGGTGAGTACAGGTATAGCTCTACTACGTTCTACTACCTTTTGGGGTGTGAGGGGTAAGCCCCTAGTCTCGGCCGTACAGTACCCCCGGGAAAGACCCGGTACCCATTGTACAGGAGGCTGGATGAGCCCCAGGGTCGGTCTAGACGGGCGAAAAATCTCGTCTCCACCGGGATTCGATCCCCGGACCGTCCAGCCCGTAGCTCGGTCGCTATAACGCCTGAGCTACCTGGTCCACATCTACATGGCCAACCCATCTCAAAACTTTCCTCTAAATACACGATGAAATACCCGTAGCGACAGACAACGCTGTTGCCCCATCCAAATTAGGTTGCTACGTCACAAATCCGTATCTTCTTCTTGTTCTTCTGCTTCAATGGCAGGATAGGTCACAGCATGTCCTGTCCTCTTCAATAATTCAATTCCAGATACACGTATCCCCTTCTAATCTTCTCATTTCCCTTCTATTCACCTGCGACGATGAGCCCCTCCTGATGTTGTCTTCCCATCTCATTCGTGGTCTTTCCACAAGTCTTCTTCCATAGAATTTTTTCATCCAGTAGCAGAGCCGTAATATTGTGTGCTGCGGGAAGGAGGTTAGCTCAGTCACCGCAATATATCAGTTGAACACGAGGTCTGAGGCTGCAACATCGCTGGCTGTGAGGTCCTCGAGCTTCTGCGAAGTGACATTGTGCAGTTTGGTGACAGTCACCGACGGTTCGGAGAGGCGCACTGCGTTCACCGTCAAGGTGGGACTATCTCCCACCGAAGTACGAGACGTCACTTCCTATAATAAGAGTCAAGGATACGCAACTACACAGGGTGCCCGAATACAGGATGTCAACGAGAAGTACTCTGTACACCACACCTGGCAATCCTGTGAGGCGATGCATATGTGACAAAGCCGCAAAGAAAGAACACACAGGATCGCTTTATTTGTGTCTCGTGCTTCGTTTATGACTGTATATATATATATACAGGGATATTCGAAATAATTGTAAGGGTTTTAACAACTTGTCCTACACAATACACTTGAGATAGGAGTATGTAGTTGCACCGATGGATCTAGAGGTTTATGTTCCTCCTCTTCCTGCAAATATTCTGGAACTGAAGGTACGAATCAGAACCGCCATTGAAACCATCACCGCTGACATGAGGAACGAACTCGATTATCGTGTTGATGTGTGTAGAATCACAAACGGTGCACATATAGAGCACCTGTACGGTATGTAACAAAAACTTGGAGTGTTGTTCTATTAAATAAAAAAAACACATATACTGCTATCTGTAGTGTATTGTGTATGACAAGTTGTTAAAACACCGACAAACATTTTGTATAACCCTGTATATAAAGAAACACATATACTGCTCTCTCAAGTTTATTGTGTATAGCAAGTTGTTGAAACCCCGACAATCATTTCGAATAGCCCTGTACATATACTGAGCAGGAAGCTACAGAATTTTGTTTGCTTGAAACTGGAGTTTTAAGCAACTGAAAAACTGCATTCGAAGCTTTAGTTCGATGTATATACAGGTTGCATGAAATAAATTGCTTGAAACCAGTTTCGTGTGCGACTGCACAAGCTGTGGTCAATACAGAGACGCTGAAACTGCGGGTCTGTGAGGTCTGAGGTTGTCGTGCCGATAAATGTTGAATGTTACGCTAGGCGTCTTTGTACAGCGCCACTAAAATTCGAAGGAAAGGTTTGGGTCAATATTCAATGTGAAGAAATGTATTTTCGCTTTCTGTGTAAGGTCAGAAGACAGGCAATGTACGTGTTACGTAACACCGGAACGCGTTCGCGTAACCATTGTTGCAGTGGAAAAGAAATGAGTATTGCATATTCTGGGTGTGTGTTTGAAGCCTTAAGTATTCAGCACGCAGTGCGCATGCGCCGTACTGTCATCTATGGCCTGTCCAGCTCTACAATATTTTTCCGCATTATCTCATAAATGACACGATTTTTGGGGGGTGGGGGGGGTTATTGAACATAAAATACGTGTTTTGATTTTCTGTACAACTTTTGTGCAGGATAAACTTGTACAGATTACGAAACAAATTAACAAATTGCTAAGGAACCAAAAATAACACCAATTTTGTACAAATGACTGGAATACAAGAGAAGCTGGATACAACATGTAAATAGAATGCCTCGAAATGGATTACCCAGGGTAATGAAACACTACTGTCCAACTGACAGAAGGAATCATGGTAGACCTTTGAAGAGACTTCTGGATACGTGAGACCGGAACGGGTTAACAAGTGGCCCTAATCCGTGACAGATATACGATGATAATAATAAGATGATGATGATGATACAATTTTTGTCTGAAATATTCCTCATTCTAAGAAGAACTGAGCGAGATATTATTAAAAATTGTATGTTGGTCTTCATGTAAAGTACCGGTTATTCATGTCAGATTGTAATGAAATTTTGGATTTTCTCGACAGATTTTCTGAAATGTCCACAAATATCAAATTTCATGAAAATCCGTCCGGTAGGAACCGAGTTTTTGCGGACGGAGAGACTATCATTACGTAACCAATATCACTTTTCTCAATTTTGGGGGAAGGCGCCCAACAAAAAGAAAATCTTTGTGCGCAGACTGTCTGTCGGTGACCTGCCATTAGCGGCTAAACGTTTTGTCGTATTTTCGTGAAGATTCGTACAGTCCTGCCGCATAAAAATGTTACCCAAAACAGGGCTAGTTTCATGAAAATCCTTTTGCTTTCAAGCCACACGTTCTTCAATTCAAACTAAATACAGGGGTGCTGATAAGTCCTTAGCCCGACCAGGAAGGAAACAAGCTAATGTTTCTTTCAGAATGGCGTGAATTTCCTTCGGCGCATGGCCTTGCAGGAAAAGAAACTTGATGACAGCTCGCGTCTCGATGTCGTTGAAATCGCGCGCGTCCTTGACATGCTTCTGAGCTTGTTCCATTCCTGGTCGGGCTAAGGAACTGATCACCTCCCCGGTAAAGTTACAGCAGTACTTCCCATATTACTTGACGGATTTCTGTGAAAAGAGGAACAGGAGTTGGGGTGCCCCCCACCATACCGTTGAGACATTGTGGGTACCGTGAAATTCGAAGGAGTGAAATTCATAATATGGGTAACGGTGTGAATGAGGCTTTATCCCCATTCCCCACGTTTGTCGTCCGATTCGGGCCAAATTCGCTATAAGAGATCAACAAATATCGCAATTGATCTATTGTGGCTGCAACGAAAATCGGCAAAACGAAGGCCCTGCAAGTCAGTGAGTGAAATCACACACGCGTACCGTACGGGTGATATTTCAGAAGCAAAGGTAAAGTTAAGCGTTCCCGTTACAGGCCTGGAGTGGCCCAGAGGGTTCCAGGAAATTAAGGTTCCCAGATTTCATGACAACGGCACAGGATGATGGTAAGGTTGTCAGCCTTACGCACCGGCCGCCTTTACCCCCAGAAAATACTCCTGGTACTCGGTTCTGTTAGAGGCTGGGTCGACCCCAGGTCCATAGTGCGGCCGGAAGGATTATGTCAATGAAAAATTCAAGTGACACCAGCTGGGATCGAACCAACGACCTTTCGATTTGTAGCACGGTGTCTTAACCACTGTACCACCGCGGTCCTCCCCAGAAGCAAAGGACGCCCTGATAAATACCGTATATTAGGTCACGGAAAGAGGGTTTTTGCTGCAGCCATGTCCCGGCAGAGGGCAGGAGAAATTATGAGAAGTTGACAATACAGACTGACTTGCGGGATCCGAATGGGGTTGCTATCCGAATACGCGATATCGGAACTAAAATTTCTGTTCCATATTCCGAAATATTTGCTTTCATTTCTCGTTCAAGATATTGGGATATCCTGAGTAAAACTCTCCAGTTACTTCTGGGACATTTTAAAAATTAATACGTTGAAAGAAACAGACAACCACATCCTTTGGACATTGAAGATGGAGGCAATTTAGAGCCCCGAAACGTTCAGTTACGTTTCGTCAAGTCCCATACTAACATAGTCTCAGTTAAAAATCAGCTGACCTCCATAAAATGTGTACCATTTTAATAATATGCTCCCCTCTATATCTGAATTAATTGCAAACAGATATTTTTAGCAATGCAAAGTTGTCAAAACGGACGAACGACATGTTGCCTTTTTGCATCTAGCGGGTTTGTGGAAAGACTTAAACAAATAATTATTTTCGATAATTAATTCTTCCTTATTGTACACATTGCGGCGAGTCGCAAATTGATTTAAAAATGCTAATAGAGTCTGTGCTGGTAATTATGCGCTGTTGAAATGCCGGCTGGACAAACAGTGCTGTTGACAAGCAAGCGGAAGGACGGACTGAAATTAATGTACTTGGTTACACAAAGTAACGAGAGTTGCTGAAATACAGGGAAATGGACTGGGGAGATTGGGCTATGGGTTGTACCCGTAGATATACCAGGGTGCTGATAAGTCCTTAGCCCTACCAGGAAGGAAACAAGCTCGGAAGCGTGTCAGGGACTCGCGCGATTTCAACAACATCAAGAACCGATCCGTTATCAAGTTTCATTTTTTTGTTTTCTGCAAGGCAAGGCGCCGAAAGGAAATTCACGCCATTCTGATGGAAACATTAGCTTGTTTCCTTCCTGGTCGGGCTAAGGACTTATCAGCACCCCGGTAGACCTAGCACTGCTATCTGTAGGCCAAATTCTTGCGGATTCAGAGAAGGAAGTGACAGTCGAACTTTGCGTTCAATATACCGGTGTTCTGATAAGTCCTTAGCCCGACCAGAAAGGAAATAAGCTTGGAAGCATGTCAGGGACGCGCGCGATTTCAACAACATCGAGACTCGAGCTGTCATCAAGTTTTTTTCCTTGCAAGGCAAGGTGCTGAAGGAAATTCACGCCAGTCTGAGAGAAACATTAGTTTGTTTCCTTCCTAGTCGGGCTAAGGACTTATCAGCACACCTGTATAAATACCAGCAGTGTCAAATGAATACCATATGCAGTTGAACAGACGTCTTTAAACAAAATACAACAAAGACACAGATAATTCAAAAAGCAGTTGTACGAATTCTGTATTAATTATTCTTCTGGGTTTTTAAAAGCAGATAAACTAGCTTTGAATATACATTATTTGCAAAAATGAAATTCTGTTATCAACACACAGGGCTGTGCTTGCCTGTAAATTTGCATTCATTTGGAATAAGATGTACAGACAGTACAGTTTCGGAAAAAATTATTTCTTGCATCTTTAGCGTGCAATGCACCAAACTACACGGCGTCACATGCTACATGTCCGTGACCTTAACACTTACCTCTGTGCGTTCCAAACTGTTAAGTGGCGAAATGAGGCTGCGAATTGGTGCTTCATATCAATGGTACTGGTTTTGAAGTAAACGGTACTTGCCAGACTGACGCTATTCTGAAACACAAATATCCAGCTAGTACCGCGCAGTAAACACTATGAGACTCGGTTATAAAACCAGTCAGTTAATGCTGTATAGGGAAATAATCGCTGTTTGTTCTGAGATCCACACAAAACACATAAATACACTGTGTGGGCAGAATGTAGAATTGTTGAATGTTAAACTGGCGGTACATATAGTGACCACTGGGCTGTAAAGGGTTAAATCACTGTTATAAAAACCATTCAGTTAATGCTGTCTAGGAAATAATCGCTGTTTGTCCTCAGATCCACACAAAACACATAAATACTAAGTGTGTGGGCAGAACGTAGAATTGTTGAATGTTAAACTGGCGGTACATATAGTGACCACTGGGCTGTAAAGGGTTAATAACAAACCTACACAGAACTGCTCCATGTACGAAAACGCAGTGAAAGACACTGTACGCTTTTCATTGTGCTGAGTTGGTTAGTAACTGAAACATGGCGCTAGCTTATTAAGTTTTCAGCTTTTCGAGATTCACATTCAATTGATACAAATTTGAAAATCTTATTTTGTACGTACTTCGTAATATAATCACTGCAGCGAGTCTCATTGTCAGGGGACGCCCTGCGGCCATCTTGGAGCAGGCGGTGATGTCTGAAACACGTAATGTCGAGATGTGCAAAGCTGGGCATGCACGCGTGAGTCACAGGGACTCTTTTTCACATCGACTTTCATGTTAAAACCGAATACCATCTCTTCTGTGGACGCGTGGAAAAGAAATCGTCGTTTCGAACGTATCTGATGCCTCCTTCTTCTTTCACCCCTGAACAAGGATTTAGTATGTTCCTTTTTAAATTTCGGCAATTAACAAACGACACGGCTTCACAATTCAGAAACCACCATCTTAACCTTTAGACACCTAATGTCAACTATAGTGGTCGTACCGCACCGCTAACCTCAAAAGTTGCATTTTATATATTTATTCAAAAAATATAGGTACTGAATATTTTAAACACGTTTTATACCCTCCGTTTTTTTGTCTTCAGAATGCAGTTTGTTTCATAATTCTAACGTATTTGGTTCCTGTATTATTCGCATTTTATATACAGGGTGTGCTAAAATTAAAAAAAAAAATAATTCCGGCGCCAAATATTCACCGCCGCGGGAAAGTTAAATGTCATATTATCTTAAGAAATATTCTAATAATATCCGCTAAATATTTCCCCCCCCCCCAAAAAAAAAAATTTTGCCTTTCGAACATAAACACCGAAGAACTTCGTCAGTTAACTTATCATATTTTAACAACGACACCCCCACTGTAATATACGATCATTAAAGGTGTTAAGCACTATTACATTTACACTTTCTCTCTGTCTCCAGATCTGGGCTCTTGTGGGATTTTACACAGCGCAGAATCGTGGTTTCTTACCGACGTTTCGGAGCATCCAATCGGTGCCGTCTTCAGGTCGTTTGAATATGGTGCCGATAGGTTGCTTTAGGTACACGACGGTGGAAACCTTAAATTAAACAAAATTTTCTATTGATTGCGGCATATTCTCAGAGTAGAACCGACAAGATGCAATATTTCTCAAAATTAATTCTCTAAGACGCTCTACATGTTTCAGACGGTTTATCCGCCCATCTTCAGGAGCACAAAACTCTACATACAGCGTCAGGCATTTATCAGAGAATTATTGATAGACTCCAGTTGAAACGTGATGGCACACGGTGACGCATGGAAGGGGAAGTGAAGGGGGAACTGGCGAATGCAGTGGGTAGCCAGTACCTTTCACACTACCTCGGAACATGGCGTATCCAGCATTACTGCCGCTGATGGCGCACACCTCGGCTGCCAGTAGTCGACCGAACTGACGCCCACCGGCCGATTTAAATGGACTCATCCGTTTCGCCGAAAGACTAAATCTGTTTTCTGCGCGTGTGCCATCACATTTGAAACGCAGTCTACCTGCTGCCAGTCTGGATGAGATGGAACCATCCAGGCTAGCAGCAGATAGCAGTAACGGTCTGACAAATGCTTGACGTCATATGTACAAATTTCTATGTTTTGCTGACCGTGCATCTCAGGATATTCTTAGTAATTAACCAACTTAATGCACAAATTCTTGTTTTATAATAAGTTTATTTTATTCCTCTACATGTTTCGAGCACTGTTGTGCTCATCATCAGGAGGTCAAAATTGTATTATACAGCATCTGGTATCGTCACACTCTGTAGGTGACCGTCCGGTGCGCAGGTTGAGAGAGGAGCATATAAGAAACCTATTATAAAAAAAGAATTTGTGCATTAGCCCATACCTTGCTAACGTGGAGAATATGGCGAGAGCCTAATAATGCCAGCAAATGGCAGATGGGATTTAACTCGGTGTTTAAAAATATAAATTGGTTAATTCCTAAGATTAAGGCTGTATGTGCTGTTTTGTGCTTCTGATGATGGACGGAAAAAACGTCTGAAAAATGTAGAGCGTCTTACAGAAATAAATAAATCTGAGAAACGTCGCAACTTCTTGTTTGACTCTGACAATATATTAGCGATTCATAGACTTAGGAATGCTTAAATTGCTTGATGCGTGTTTCGACTCTCCTAAAAGGCCATTACCAGACCATTAAAAATATATAAGGAAAGGCAGTTAAACACAGCACACTAACATTATACAGGGTTATTCAAAATGTTTGTCGGGGTACAATTGTCCAGTGGCAATTCCGCACCAAATTCGGGAAACAACCACCATCTGACAATTCCATTCGAAGGTGGTATGCACAGTTTCAAGAGACAGGGTGCGTGTGTATCCCGGAACTGAAGGTACGAATCAGAACCG
>Ga0131853_10027920_pt1 | contig 10116 bp, 7 predicted proteins | sample TergutLab28metaG_FD_92764 | JGI IMG/M metagenome (GOLD analysis project Ga0131853, IMG submission 92764) | Labiotermes labralis P1 segment gut microbial communities from Petit-Saut dam, French Guiana - Lab288 P1 (version 2) (version 2) | ecosystem: Host-associated > Arthropoda: Insects >... | reverse complement strand
GCAAGGCTCGAGTAGAACACCTACACCTACTCCAACAAAACGTGCCCCAAAAAATGACCCCCCTGGCAGGCTTGATGGAAAACTAAAGAATCACAAACTGGTCCATATTCCACCCACAAAAAATGATAAAACGCCAACACGAAAATGTTGAGTGTGTGTGCGAAAAAATATCAAGAAAGAAACTAGATTTCTCTGTGCTCAGTGTGGTGTTCCTTTGCATCCAGAAGGCTGCTACACACGATAGCACACGCTGAAACATTACTGAAGGCATGTTATAAATTTCAAATCTTTATCTCATATAGTTTTCGTGTAATTATTTTTTTACTGAAATCATGAAAGAAGGGGCTGTGGACCCTTTAAATGGGTGGCATTTTAATGCCCCTGGGTATTTATATAGCTGGCAGCGAATGTGTTAACATATCTTCAAGCAACTAACTAGAAGGAAAAAGGTTTGAAATTTTCCATTGCACATGAAAATTACTGTGTACTATTGTTATATACACATTTTTTTTTAATATTTACAAGTAGATTACAGACATGGTGGAGCAGGGTCAAACTAGTCTGAGAAAGAGTGTGGCATCATGATATTAGTGAAAATCTTATTCGTAGATTTGACAGTTTAATAGTTTAAGAAGTGATAATCACACTCATCTTCCTTTGCTGGATATTCTTTTGTAACAATGTGTCTGTCTTCTGCTGTTGTACCTATGAGGTTACTTTGACCACTGGTTGTTTGTTTTGCTGTTGTTGGAAAAAGACATTTTTTGTTCCGAGTTTCTTCCAGAGTTTGATGCGAGGTAAATGTGAACCAAAGGTTTTGTTTTTTATTTCTTTGATCAAAAATGCACCTGAGGTGGAAGAGAAGAAATAAACAATAACAAAATATGCCAAGAGGAGGCAGTAACTGTCACACAGGCTAACCGTGAGGTTATGTCTGAAAATGCGGGAACAAAAAGTGTCACACTAACCTCTAACACTAATAATCTCAGTTACTAGATGAAAACTAGACAGTCTTACAATAGGACAAACAGCTAGGCAGCAGTACTCACCTTCCCCCAAGAAAAAAATTGCAGCCCTGAAACACAAACTGCTGTGTGGGTGAAATTAACACAAATAATCAGTATGTTTGCCAAAGAAACTTCATGATACAATATAAATAACACGTATAAAAACCCCTACGTATTTCGGTACTCAGGTGCCATCCTCAGGGAGTTACTATAACAAATGTGTATGAGCCAGCCTGCTAATTATGTTGTGTTCATAGTTATAAGCTGAATTAAAATGTTATTTGTTAAAATACATATAATTTATAAAATATACAAAAATTATTGTTAATAATTTAGAGTGCTTTGATACTACATTAATTATAAGTCGTCTCGATAGTTGTCAGCTCTTGGTTGGTACCGACGTGACTTAAGTGTGTGTGTGTATATGTACATATATACAATTTATTTGAGTCTAGTTCTTAAAATATTTGTGTCTATCCTTCCGATTAATTTTGCATTGTCGTCATGGTGATAACTCATTATTATTTTATACTTATTATATTTACAATTACTTTTGTTCTGTTAAACCATTTATACCTAATTTTGTCTAAATATCTGCCTAGATTTCTTATCTGATCTTTATTAGTGCATATTAATACTTTAATGTAAGCTATCTCTTTATTCATACTTAACCACATGTCATTTAAAAATTTCAATTCCCACTTTATATTTTCCAAACAATGCAGTGATGTGCGTATAACATTGTATTCTTCTAAATATGATGGACACCTTCCTTTATTGGTGTTTCTTCTCATTTCTTTCAATTGCCACACCTCTGCTAGTGGCCACACTACTCCACTTCTTTCTTTCCTTGAACACCATTCTGTATATAATCTTTTACCTCAGGAGAAGTTCATTCCTTTTTACAGAGTTAATGAGCTTTTCTCTGACAGCTTTGCTAAAATAATTTGTCTTTTAATATCACTACACCTGTCTTTCACTGTCTGTCACATTACACTCTTGTTGCTTCTTCCACATAAATGTTAATCCAATATTATACAGTTCATCTTTCAACTCCAAAATCCAACTTCTCACACCCATATTCATCTTCTGCCATTTGTGACGTTGTCTTACTGGATCTTCTACATCCAAACACATAATTCATTACCATTATTTTACAATCTGTCCTATGTGCTCTCCTCTCCTACTGTCTCTACCAAGTACTATCTCCACCAATCCATTGGCTGCACAATTCAGTATATCCATTAATTTCTTGAAAAGTCTACTATGAACATTATCTTTTGCTTTCCATGCCTCACTCAATCCCCATACTGCAATTTCATACATAGTCTTTGATTCACAAGCCATTTCATATACATTCTCTAATATTTGTACCTTTATACTGGGGGTTACTGATATACATTTGTCTGTAGTGATGTTACGTGTTAGAAATTTTCCCCACCAGTGCTTCCACATGTGCCCTGTTAAAGTTGGGCGAACTTAATTTGCCAAGTACATATTTTATCACGCTGGGTGTAGGGGAGTCTCATTTTACTGGGGGAGGAAGGGGGGGGGGAGGCTTCTGGTACAATATGTCGAGAGCATTCAGGTTTGGTTAAAACAGGACAAAAATATTAGGCATTTTGTTTGAAGACCTAAGTACATTGACACTGTTAACAGCGACATATGTAGCTCAGGGATACAAAACAGAACTCATTTGTGCTTTTCCTTCGCAAGACTTTAAATATTCGTCTTTCGTTGCTGGGGAAGAATTACTGAAGCAAAGTGGCTTCACCGAAACGTGCATGAAGGAGAGCAAAGCTCTGCACGTCCCACGATGTTGCTTTATACATATCTTGTTGAGTCTAGAATTTGACGATTCTGAATATTGCAAACAGCATATTTCTTATAGTTTCCCTTATTTTATTTTATGACATTAGTTTAACTATTTTTAAGAACCTCCATGCTAATTGAGTGTAATTTGACTTGTGATGAATTGACACTTAAGGATTAAGTACTGATTTTAAGCGTCCAGGGCGAATCAGTATGATTCTTGATGCTGATGTTTCTTACCTTCCTATCTTCGGTACTCCAGATGGAGATACATTTCTTCGAAACTTCTGAAACACAGCAATTTCCACTCGGCATGAACACCTCAAATGGGAGCAACATTAAAACAAGGGCATATTTTTAAACATTCATTTATTTTGTAAGTAAAGCGGTTAAAAGTGAATGCAACTTACGTGTTCGGACAGTAAAGTTCGCGAACTCATCGCGGTAGAAGTGCTACATACCTCATTGCTGAATACCACCGTGGTCGCCTTTAATGTACTCCCCTTGGGAAGCAATGCACCGATGCCAACGCCTAGTCCACCCTTCAAAACAATTTTGGAACTGGTTTTGTGGAATGGCCTTCGGAGCTACCCTTGTATTATTCCAGGTGTCATCAGTGTCATCAAAATGCCTTATTTTCAATATTTCCTTTATCTTCGGGAACAGAAAAAAGTCACTGGGGGCTAGATCCGGTGAATAGGCAGGGTGTTCCAGCACAGTTATTTGTTTCGTAGCTAAAAATTCCCTCACAGACAGTGTCGTGTGAGCAGGGTCGTATTGGTAGACCCATGCTTCATCACCTGTGATGACACGGCCCAAATGTCATCTTACCTCTCCAAAAGGTCTTGGAAAATTGTGACTCTTCTTTGCTTTTGTTCTTCGGTGAGCTCCTTTGGAACCATTTTTGCACACCCCTTCCTCACGTCAAGATCTTCAGTTAAGATTTTCCTAACTGTTTCTCTGTCGATGTTCACTTGCTCTGCTATGCTCCTGACAGTCAGCCGACGATTTTAATGCACAATTTGATGAATTTTTGCAATGTTTTCTTCAGTTCTGCTTGTTGCTGGCCGTCCTGATCTCTCTTCGTCAGTGACACTTTCTCTTCCCTCAGAAAAACTTTTCACCCACTTGTAAACTGTTGTTTTCTTCATAAAATTATCCGCGTAAACGTGCACTAACATCTCTCTGATTTCGTTTCCACTCTTTTTAAGTTTAACAAGAAATTTAATGTTTGTTCGCTGCTCCAATTCAAGCTCCGACATTCTCGCGGTGGCACACCAAAACACACGCAGACGGTAATGGATGCCACTCAGAAAGTGAGTGATTTCTTACGTCTAGGATTCTCGGACAATGTAACCCACATTGACGTGACCATTTACTATGGAAGTACATCGTGCGTTACCATGTCAAAGAGCTTATATCAAGTTATTACACTTTATACTACACAGCTACAACTGTCAGCCATCAAATTAATGTATTTATGAGCAGGTTTGGTTAAACTGGATATAAGATATTATTAGATGCGCAAAAATAGTGAAATCTCTCCTTGAATATTCAATATTAGTATTTGTAAAGTTTATCTGTTTTAATTCTTAAATGGAGCCCGATGATGGCTTGATCGTAAGTCGAAATGCGTACAATATATGGAGTTGATATCCATAATCTATATCGTATGTAGTTGTGCTTGACGGACGAGCGTTTGGTTTTATTGGAAGTGTTGTGTTGTGAAAAGAGTGCACATGCTATGTGCATCGAGTCTTATGACGACGTTTAGATTTTCGAGTATTTATTTTAGTGCAACAAAAATTTAATGATTTTTTTCTGTAGGCCAACTAGGCCTTATGCCCCTTGCATAAGTAGACCTATCCCTTATTTACATAGAGGTATATATTATATAGGTTACGTGTCCCATTCTGGAGAAGGGTTTTATTAAATTCCTCCTGAAACAATTCTGTTGATCGTTCCTTTGGAAATACTTAATCTCGGAACGTGTATTGTTTTTAGTTGAAAGAAAATGCTCTCATTATAATACACTGAATATTGCATGCTTATTTATTTACATGTTAGTTTTTCTCCTACACGTTTCAATCTTAAACATCGTCATTATCATTGTCGTAATCGTCGTCATCATAATCATCATCATCGTCAAGCGGATCTATTAGTACTATGAATAATAGACAACGGAAGGTGTTATAGTATAAGTACGAGAGAATTTATATTTTTCTTTGATAAGGTGTGTCTTTTAACGTAATATGAAATTTGTATTAAGAGTGTTGAAAAGAGAATAATTTAAAAATACTAAATTTTAAGGGGTGTTTTTGTTGCTCTGCATGAGGTATATGGAATTATGCATTGCATTATTGGTCTTTCTAGTACTGAATAGGTTCTTTTCTAGAGGAAATCAATAGTTTTCGTTGTTAAATTTGTTTTGACGTTATGAAGTTTGTATTTTGTATATTATTCTTGAGTTTGATTGATAAGTTTCCATTTTGGTGTTCTTTATGTGTTGTAATTTCTTGCTTCATTTTTGTGAAATGTGTTGTATTGTACATTTATGCGGTGTTGCTGTGATGTAGTCGATGCACTCGACAACAGAAACACGATGCAACAACGGTATCTCGATAACCAAGAAGCAGTATCGGCAGGACAACATGACAGTCACAAACAAATTTTCACAATGTTGGCGCACGACATATGGCGTAAGAATGCGGTGAAAAGTTTTCCCAGATAGTGGCATGATGTCTACATATTTATGTAATGATAAAGAAAGCACTTCCTCACGACGATATTTCAGGAATCTCTGGAAAGCTTGAAAAATCTTCTTTAACTGGACATAATTTTCGTCATTGTATCCGTCTGTAGGTGTACGTAATCTGAGTAGTGTAATTGGACTGGGGTAACAAAATGTTAGTGACAGACGTGAGTATGAAACGAATGGTGCAAATTCAAACGATTACTTCTCCTTTCTTGCACCCTTTCCAGCTGCCATCCTGCTGTACTTAATGTTCTTGTTTTGGAACCCACATTACCTGAAAGGCTTCCTCCTTACATGTTAATCGGTTCTACTAAATTTTACGTTGATTTTAAAGTGGAATTTTAAAAATCCGTTTCTTGTAGGATATATTGATTTATTTTTCTCGCATTTTCTTTGAACCTTTTTTACGTGTGCAGCATAGTCTCTTCCAGTATCGGATAATTCCTTCTCCAATTTCAAATGGTGCTCCATTAATGTATTTCTTACGAATACTTGCATTATATGATTATATTCTTTTACTCAGTGTGACGTTTATTGTGACGAGTATGCAGAGTCATTCCAATCACTGTTGTATTTTGGAATTAATTCAAAGATTAATTGGATTATACACTACCAGTTCCGATACCAAAAGTTATTTTGCTTCCCATTTACACTATACAAGAATTATGTAATTCCTAGTAACCTCTAACTCCTACTTATTATGATGAAAGATGGAATATTAAATGCTTGTACATCTAAGACTATTTCTCATCGAAATACGAGGTTCTGTCTGTGGGGAGATTGACTTACTTGAGGGTGTGTGCACGTAGAAAGTTCGCGTGAAACAACGCCAACTTTGGGCAGATTATACGGCGACGCATACCAGATTCTTCATGCACTGTGCATTAATTCTTAGAAAAGTTCAAACGTCTACCCGTAATGTAGTGTTTGTCACTGTGTATGTTACATCATACTTCTGAGAGCCTGATTTTCCATAACGCTTCTGCTCTCTATCCTTCTAATTTCCAGTTGTGTTTGAAAGTTGTCATTTTATTTATAAACAATACGCAGAAGATGAAACTTTGTTATTCCACTTTAAGACTAAATATTTTACCCAACTTTCCGTTAGTGGTAATTAGTTTTTAGTGTGTAAGTACTGCAGGACTTCATTCGATCCATTTGTTATTTGTTGGGAAGAAACTATATATATGTATATACATATTTTTTCTCTTCAGTGGATCCTTTCCTTGGATTGGGCATTGCTTCCTTATATTGTGCAATATAATTTAGTACGTTTCGGAATAGCATAATACATTAGGCTACCACCATACCTTCCACATTCTGTCCATTTCATTATTCAGTAATCGTCTACATTTCGACACTACAGAATTTTCTACTAGCAGCGTCTCAAAATTAACCACAAAGAATTAAAAACATTTTTCGCTCCGATAAATATTTAGACGGTAACCCTCAAGGTGCCAAATAAAACCCATGTAGAACGTTCCTTATTTTTATCCGATGCGAATTCAATTGACAGGTTTCAGTAAAACTTTGCAGTGGTTCTCTGTATGTTTCATGTGGACACACGTGGCAAATGTAGCTGGAGCAGTATTGTAAAATTAAAAGGAAGGAGCTCGACAAATGGTAGGTCACGCACTGTGAACGTGCTGCACTTTTTTTGGAATACAGATTGTTTTTACTTAAAGCAAGGGGGTGGATCCAAGCAGGAAGTGAAATAAATTACACATCGAGAAACATATATATTTGTGTTAGTAGTTTAGGGCAGAGAAGGTAGCGTAGGAGCAATGCGTTCGAGATATTGTTTGGAAGAACGAAGGATAAGAATGTGAACAGGAGTAATCTGGTGTACTTTTTACCAACCTTTCTTTAGGACATTCTGCGTCTGTCATCGTCAGAATAGGATTAAGAAGAAATTGTTTCCATTTTAAAGGTTACCAGCCACCCTCTAGACAACGCCGTGTTACAAGCCACACGAAATGATCTAAATCTTTACAGCACAAGTAGAATGGAAGAAGTGGTTAGCCCTGAATGTGAAGTCTCAAAGTTTTGTGTTTCCTGAAACTATAATTTTTATAACTTAAACTTTCAAATTATCGGTGCTTGAATATTTTACACTTCAATCGATTTTTATTGAGGACTTTTGATATAATGCTGAGTCAATACACCTGCCGTTCTGTATTTAATACCGATGATTACATTGAATATGTTTTTAGGCGCTTTCGCAAAATTGAGAAAGCGACTATTAGCTTCGTCCTGCCTCTTCGTCCGTCCATCTGTCCGCGTGGAACGGTAGGCTCCAACTGGACGGATTTTCATGAAGTTTGATACTTGAGCATTTTTAGAAAATCTGACGAGAAAATTCCATTTTCATTAAAATCGGTCAATAATAACGGGCACTTTACTTGAAGACCGATATACATTGTCGATCATATCTCGCTCAGTTCTTCTTAGAAAAAAAAAGTATTTCAGACAAAATTGCAGAGAAACTCGAAACACACTTTTTGTGTTCAGTAACACTTTTTTCGACAATCGTTCCGTTGGTGGGAGAATGTGGTTAGATATTGTAGAGCAGGGCAGGCCACAGATGACAAGATGGCGCTTGCCCCTTACATGCTGGATACCTATAAGGTTGCAAATACACACACATATTGTGTAATATTCATTTATTTTCCACTGCAATAATGGTTGTAGGAACGTGCATCCTTGTTACGCTGTACGTACATTGCGTGTCTTGTTTGAATTACGTTGAGACGGAGCTCAGAAAAATAAGTTTGTCGTTCGGAATAATATTTTGAATTGCGACAAAAAGCTTTTCTTCTTACACATCTTCGTTGAAAGAAGAAAGAAATCTTATTCTTGTAGAAAGAACACAGTGTGAGACTTTTTTCAGATGTTTGCATTTGTTTGCTGGGATTGGGGACCTAAGTGAAGCAAAATTTTGAGGAATTTTTTAGGAGAGATTTAATCTAGAAAACGAAAGGGCTTTTTTTCCGCAAATTCGTATTCGCCGTTAAAGAAGCAGGAGGACCGTCAGATCCGTAAACTACTGTTGCTGAATGTGAATCACAGTCTCATCTTGAATTTGGGCCTGAGTTCAACCATACCGTACCTGATCAGAATTCTCAGATCTGCCCATTTCTGTTCTGTTACACTTCGTCCTTTACATTTCAAAACAGTAAAATCGATAAGAGAAGTTGTCATAATTCGAGTTAAGAAACGGAACATAAGGCTGTTTCTTATACTGAATGTAGAACACAGAAATTTATATAACGGTCCAAACTTTCTGTAACACAGGAGTGAACAAAATTTTGATAGCGCCGCTGGTAATGGAGAATTATTTTTGTGTATGAATTTCACAGATCAATATCCCTATTTAACAACCTGGTGCCAAAAGACTGAAGGTAATTTATATTGATCCTATAAGGTGTGTGTCGGGTAGCTCAGTCGGTATAGCGACTGACTACAGGCTGGAAGGTACGGGATCGAATCCTGGTGGGGACGAGATCCTCCGCCCGTCCAGACCGGCCCTGGGGCCCACTCAGCCTCATGTAAAATGGGTACCCGGTCTTTCCCGGGGGTAAAGTGCGGCCGGGCCGTGCTGCTGACCACTCACCCCCTTATACTGCCGCGGTCATGGAAGAGTAGAGCTATACCTCTACCCACCCTGTGGGCCACACCGGGCCTGTAACGGGATCACTTTACCTTTACCTTTACCTGCAAGGTGTGTAATGTTGTTGTGTACAGAACGATGCAATGCACTCTTAATTGTTGCGTTTGACTGCATTGTGGTAAGAGTAAAGATGCAGATTTAAGAATAATTAAGAACAGAGGAGTACTTTTTAAATGCTGCTCAGAAACTTCTCCCGGGATATACCTGAATTATCTACACGAAAAGTAGACGACGGCTTCAGTGGTGACGAAAGTACACGCCATTGGCAGATTCAGACATCTTTATTGAGACCCAGTGGCAGGTGACAAAAGAGATTGCTGCTTCATCACCCCAGTGATTCGCCGCCGAAGTCTGGCTGCTGCCACATACGAATTTTGTGGACGTTTGCATAGTCGCAGAAGGATCCTGTTAGTTTCGTTATGTCCGTCCGTGTGTCCTCCTGTATCAGAGCGGCTCCCACTGGATAGACTAAATTTGTACGATACAGAGAAGATTAGCATGGCCCCTGCGCAAGGATGACACGCAAAATCGTGAAGCGTTCCACATTTTTGCCCGGATGAAGGACCCGCTAAATTACTCACTCGGGGGCCAAATGATTCCGGAAGATAGCTCTTGTAAATACTTGGGAATAGTCATAAGAAATAATCTAAGCTGGGCTGATCAGGTAAACTACACGGTTCAAAAAGCCTGGAGGGCACTCCATTTCGTAATGCGTATTGTAAATAAGGGAAATAAAAATACGAAGAGCCTAGCCTATATGTCACTAGTACGTCCAATCCTCGAATATGGGGCGGCGTGCTGGGATCCATATAGAGAATGTCAGATCAGTGCCTTAGACCGGGTACAAAATAAAGCTGCCAAATTTGCGCATT
>Ga0131853_10027919_pt1 | contig 10116 bp, 11 predicted proteins | sample TergutLab28metaG_FD_92764 | JGI IMG/M metagenome (GOLD analysis project Ga0131853, IMG submission 92764) | Labiotermes labralis P1 segment gut microbial communities from Petit-Saut dam, French Guiana - Lab288 P1 (version 2) (version 2) | ecosystem: Host-associated > Arthropoda: Insects >... | reverse complement strand
CGGCCGCTGGGCGGCGGTGCCGCTGGTGCCTGAGCTGTCGCGGCCGGGGTTCCGGTGCGGGCTGCTATGCCAGCAGCGGCCGCTCCGCGGCCACCGGGGGATGCCCCCGGGCCCCGGCCGACGGTCCAGGTCCGCTGCGGTGCGGGGCCATGCTCGGGCCAGGGCCCGCTGCCGCGGTCAGGTGACCGTAGTCCCGCTGGACGGCGCGGCCCGGAGTGACCCCCCGCGCGCCGGGGCCCGGGCTTCCCGCCCGGCATTCGCCGCGGGAACACCTCACGGCCACGATTATGTTCGCGGTTTCGGTCGTCCCAACGACGCCAACCGCGAACATAAGCCGCCGGTCGCCGCCGGACGGAACCGGCCGCCGCCCGTCACTCGTCCAATGACCATGAACCGAGTGATTGGTGTTACCGCGGCGGCCGGCTGCGCCGCCCTCATGCTCGCGGGCTGCGGGACCACGCACGCGCCAGGCACCGGTCCCGCGGCCCCGGCCCCGAAGAAAACCGCCCAGCCATCGACCGAACGGATCCCGGCTACCGCCAAGGTCGTCACCCTCTCCGCCGCCTCGGGGATGGTGGCCGGCGCGAAGCATCCCGGCCCGGTCACAATCACTAACGCGGCGACCGTGAAGAGCCTGGCATCCGTGGTCAACGGGCTGCCGCCGGTCCCGGCCGGGATCCGCCACTGCCCGGCCGACCTCGGGCAGGCGGTTCAGATGACGTTCGCCGCCACCCGGAACGGGCCCGCCCTGGCGGTGGTGAAGGCGCCCACGGGCGGCTGCGAGGGCGTGAGCGTCACCGTGCACGGGACACCGGAGCCGTCCCGGGACGGCGGCAGCAGCGGGGTGGCGCGGAAGGTCCTGGCCATCGCCGGAGTGAACTGGCCCGGCTACGGGGGCGGAACCAGCGGAACGCACCTTCCCGCCGGAGTGAATCCTGGCGGAACTATGCAGCACACCGGCGGGTAATCGAACAGCGAGGTCGCTACCATTCCGATCATGAGACTTGTGATCGGGATCGTGGTCTCGGCGGTCGCGCTCGCCGTGGCTACCTGGCTGGTCCCCGGCATCCTCCTGTTCGGGAACAACACCGGGGAGAAGGCCGCGACGCTGCTGGTCGTGGCGATCATCTTCGGGATCATCAACACCATCCTCAAGCCGATCATCCAGACGATCGGCTGCGCGTTCTACGTGCTGACGCTCGGCCTGTTCGCGCTGGTCGTCAACGGCCTGCTGCTCTGGCTGACCAGTTACATCGCGGGCAAGTTCAACCTGCCGTTCCATATCACCGGCTTCTGGCCAGCCTTCTGGGGCGCGTTGATCGTGGCGGTCGTAAGCTGGGGACTGCACCTGCTGCTCGGCAAGGAGCGCTCCGGCAGTTACTGACCAGCGCAGGGCGGGCCTCCCGAGGCCGTAGACTTATCCGCCGTACCCTCTTGGCGTTTTCTCGCTGAGTTCCCAACCACCATCGTCTCTGGAGTCACGCCGCCGTGAAGACCGCCGTCGAAGAGCTGAGCCCTACCCGCGTTCGGCTGAACGTAGAAGTCCCCTTCGAGGAGCTCAAGCCGAGCCTGGACAAGGCTTATCGCGAGGTCTCGAAGCAGGTCCGCATCCCGGGGTTCCGCCCCGGCCGCGTCCCCCCGCGCGTGATCGACATGCGCGTCGGCCGCGGGGCCGTGCTCACCGAGGCGGTCAACGACGCCCTGCCCGAGTTCTACGGCAAGGCCGTCGAGGAGTCCGAGATCCGGCCGCTGGGCCAGCCGGACGTCGACCTCAAGAAGCTGGAGGACGGCGAGGACCTCGAGTTCACCATTGACGTCGAGATCCGGCCCAAGCTCGAGCTGCCCGACCTGTCGACGCTCACCGTGACCGTGGACAACGCCGCCGTCACCGACGAGGACGTCGAGGAGTACCTCACGGGCCTGCGCGAGCGCTTCGCGTCCCTGAAGACCGCGGACCGCGCCGCCGAGGACGGGGACTACGTCTCCATCGACCTGTCCGCCTCCGTGGACGGGGAGCAGGTGGAGGACGCCCAGGCCAGCGGCCTGTCCTACAAGATCGGCAGCGGAGAGATGCTCGACGGCCTCGACGAGGCCCTGGCGGGCCTGTCCGCCGGGGAGTCGAAGACCTTCACCAGCGAGCTCTCCGGCGGCGAGAAGGCCGGCGAGGAGGCCGAGGTCAGCGTCACCGTCCAGAGCGTGAAGATCCAGGAGCTCCCGGAACTGGACGACGAGTTCGCCCAGATGGCCAGCGAGTTCGACACGCTGGAGGAGCTGCGCGAGGACACGCGCAAGAACCTGGCCCAGCAGAAGAAGTACGCCCAGACCAACCAGGCCCGCGAGCGGTCCGTCGAGGCCCTGATCGAGGCCCTGGACATCCCGCTGCCGGAGAAGTTCGCCGAGCACGAGTTCGGCCACGCCAAGGAGACGGTCGACAACCAGCTCGAGCGGCTCCAGATGACGCTGGAGCAGTACCTGGAGAACCAGGACGAAGAGCAGACCCCGGAGGAGTTCGAGAACGAGCTTCGCTCCGAGGCGGAGAAGAGCGTCCGGACCGGGATCGCCCTCGACTACGTGGTCGAGTCCGAGGAGATCGAGGTCAGCCAGGCCGAGCTGTCGTACTTCGTCGCCGAGCAGGCCCAGCGCATGGGCGTGCCGCCGCAGGCCCTGGCCCAGCAGCTGGCCCAGGCCGGCCAGCTCAACGTGGCCATGACCGAGGTGGCGCGGAGCAAGGCCTCCTCCGTCCTGTCGGAGAAGGTCAAGGTCACCGACGAGGACGGCAACGAGATCGACGTCAAGGCGCTGGTCGAGGAGCTCAACGCCGAGATGGAGTCCATGATGGCCGCCCAGATGGCGGCGGTCCAGGCCGCCCAGGAGGGCGAGGGCGCTGAGGGCGCCGAGGCCGCTGAGGGCGACGCTCCCGCCGCCGTCGAGGGCGAGGTCGTCTCCTCCGACGAGGCCCCCGCCGCCGACGCTGAGGCCGCCGACGAGGCCCCGGCCGCCGACGCCGACGCCGAGAACGCCGACGCCTGATCGCAGCCGCGTTAACTCTCGCCTCAGCCCGGCCGGGGATGTCCCCGTGCCGGGCTGAGCCATTTCCGGGCTCGTGCGGACCGTAGCTGCTCTGATAGGACCACCAGAGTCCACGCGCGCGGATGATCATGGGCGGGGTGGGATGGGGGGAGCGGGGCGCGGCGCGGAGCGAGGCGGGGCACGGGGTGAAAGAGGCGGCGGATACGCGGGGGGCGCGTGTTTAGCGAGCCGGCACGGAGGGAAGCGGCTCGGCTTCGTAGTGCGCCGCTAGCGAACACGCCCCGGCCGCGCACATCTCATGCGCGTGATGGCGTTAGATTCCATTCAACGACACCCGAAGTGATCGGAGCAGGTGACCACGTGACACAGCTTCTGCCCGGCGCGCCCGGCGCGCTCAACGCCGAAGTCGCAAGGACGGCAAGCCCTGACGCCCCGGTGATGCCAGGGGACCTCCTGTTCCAGCGGCTGCTGCGCAACCGCATCGTCGTCCTCGGCCAGCAGGTCGACGACGACATCTCGAACCGGATCTGTGCCGAGATTCTGCTGCTGTCCGCTGAGGACCCGGGGCGCGACATCCAGTTCTTCATCAACTCGCCGGGAGGGTCGGTCTCCGCAGGCCTGGCGATCTACGACATCATGCAGTACGTGCCGAACGACGTTTCCACGATCGTCATGGGCATGGCGGCGTCGATGGGCCAGTTCCTGCTCACCGCCGGAGCCCCCGGCAAGCGCTACGCGCTGCCGAGCGCGACCGTCCTCATGCACCAGCCCAGCGGCGGCATCGGCGGTACGGCGTCCGATATCCGGATCCAGGCCGAGCAGATGCTGCACCTGAAGAAGCGCCTGGCCGCCGCCACCGCGCGCCACACGGGCCAGACCGTCGAGCAGATCGAGAAGGACTCCGACCGTGACCGCTGGTACACGGCGGAGGAAGCGAAGGAGTACGGCTTCGTCGACCACGTGATCAGCAGCGCGAACGAAGTCTCGGCCTCGGGCCAGATTTCCTGAAGCACCGGATATATCCGAATACATAGGAGCTCAAAGTGAACAACCCGAGCCTATATCCGCAGTCCAGGTACGTGCTGCCGTCGTTTGTCGAACGCACTTCGTACGGGGTCAAGGAAATGAACCCGTACAACAAGCTCTTCGAAGAGCGGATTATTTTCCTGGGCGTTCAGATCGACGACGCGTCCGCCAACGATGTCATGGCCCAGCTGCTGACCCTGGAGGCCATTGACCCCGACCGCGAGATCACGATGTACATCAACTCGCCCGGCGGGTCGATGACGTCGATGATGGCGATCTACGACACGATGCAGTTCATCCAGCCGGAGATCACCACCTGCTGCATCGGCCAGGCCGCCAGCGCGGCCGCGGTCCTGCTCGCGGCGGGCAGCAAGGGCAAGCGCCTGGCCCTGCCCAACTCCCGGATCCTGATCCACCAGCCGGCCACCGAGGGCGGCTACGGGCAGTCTTCGGACATGGAGATCCAGGCCCGGGAGATCCTCCGGATGCGGACCGCCATGGAGGGCATCCTGGCCCGCCACAGCAACAAGGAGGAGGAGGAGATCCGTCTCGACATCGAGCGCGACAAGTTCCTCACCGCCTCCGATGCCAAGGAATACGGGCTGATCGACGAGGTGCTGACCGTGCTGAAGCGCGGGCAGGACAGCATTCCCGAGGTAGTGTCGTCTTAAGCGGGAAGATTTCCCCTCTTCCCTCCAGGCCCGCTCAGGGGGTTTGATTGGTCCATCGGGCCCCTGAAGGCGGTACCGTCAAATAAGCAAGCGCATGACGGCATGGCGGGACATGCCCGCTGTGCCAGGCCCGCAAGGAGTCTGGCACAGCGGCGCCATGTTGAGCCCCATGTAAAGGAGATTCTGGGTGGCACGCATCGGAGACGGTGGCGACCTGCTGAAGTGCTCGTTCTGTGGCAAGAGCCAGAAGCAGGTCAAGAAGCTCATCGCCGGCCCTGGCGTGTACATCTGCGACGAGTGCATCGATCTCTGCAACGAGATCATCGAGGAAGAGCTCTCCGAGCCGTCCGAGTTCAAGTGGGACAGCCTGCCGAAGCCGCGCGAGATCTACGAGTTCCTCGACTCGTACGTCATCGGCCAGGACAAGGCGAAGAAGGCGCTCTCCGTCGCGGTGTACAACCACTACAAGCGCGTCCAGTCGGACACCAACCGGCCGGGTGACGACGCGGTGGAGCTGGCCAAGTCCAACATCCTCCTGCTCGGCCCGACGGGTTCCGGCAAGACGCTGCTGGCACAGACGCTGGCCCGTCTCCTGAACGTGCCGTTCGCGATCGCCGACGCCACCGCCCTCACCGAGGCGGGCTACGTCGGCGAGGACGTCGAGAACATACTGCTGAAGCTGATCCAGGCCGCGGACTACGACGTCAAGAAGGCCGAGACCGGGATCATCTACATCGACGAGATCGACAAGATCGCCCGCAAGTCGGAGAACCCGTCCATCACGCGCGATGTCTCGGGCGAGGGCGTCCAGCAGGCCCTGCTGAAAATACTGGAGGGCACCACCGCCAGCGTGCCGCCCCAGGGCGGGCGCAAGCACCCGCACCAGGAGTTCATCCAGATCGACACCACGAACGTGCTGTTCATCTGCGGCGGCGCCTTCGCGGGCCTGGAGAAGGTCATCGAGCAGCGCTCGGGTAACCAGGGCATCGGCTTCAACGGCGTGATCCGGGTGCGGAACAAGGACGCGACCGAGGACATGTTCTCGGACGTGATGCCGGAGGACCTGCTGAAGTTCGGGATGATCCCCGAGTTCGTCGGCCGCCTTCCCGTGATCACCAGCGTGCACAACCTGGACCGCGAGGCGCTCATCCAGATCCTCACCGAGCCGCGCAACGCCCTGATCAAGCAGTACCGCAAGCTCTTCGAGCTCGACGGCGTGGACCTGGAGTTCACCCCGGAGGCCCTGGAGGCGGTCGCGGACCAGGCGAACCTGCGCGGCACGGGGGCCCGGGGACTGCGGGCCATCCTGGAAGAGGTCCTGCAGTCGGTGATGTACGAGGTGCCGAGCCGCAAGGACGTCGAGCGCGTGGTCATCACCGGGGAAGTCGTGCTGGAGAACGTCAACCCGACGCTCGTCCCGCGCGACGCCACCACCCGCCGTACCCCCCGCGAGAAGTCGGCCTGATCCCAAACCCTTCAAACCTTTGATTCCTAACGGATAGGGCTTATTGCCCGAGCCCCGGGTGCTTGTCAGAATCGAAGGGGTGAAGAGCTTCCGTCCCGGTCGGTGTCGCTCATGCTGGTGAGCGGCACCGCTCTGGCCTCCAAGGGGTCTGTGCCCGCCGCTATGGCGGCGAGCGACCTGGGACTGGCCACGGTCACGGGCTTCCTGAACGGGGAATCCGCCTGCCGGATCGCCGACGGTGCCAGGAACCGGAGCGACTACGAAGACATCTACGGGCTGGTTCCCAACGACGCCGAAGGCTGGATCGACACCCGGGGCCGTGAGGTCAGCCGCGAGGAATACCTGCGGGCGCCCTTTGGAGACCGCTACTTCCGGTGTCAGTCGACGCGGAGCTGGTCCTACAACCCGGGTTCCGCAGAAAAGAAGGCGTTCAGGGGTACTCTGGCGGCAGACCCGCAGGTCAGCGGCTTTAAGATAGCGCGAAAACCCGTATATGCCTAGTGACACGATTCAGTCAGATACATAGAGTTAACCTGCGGAGATGTAAAGCATCACTAGGGGCAATGAGCGGATTTGCCCTAGCGGGTGCCGGCCTGTAGCTTCAGCGCGTGCCCTACGTGAAGACGTCCGTGCGGACCACCCGTTCCGGGGCGGTCCGCTACCTGCAGCTCGCCCACAACGAGTGGGATCCCGAGGCAGGACGGTCGCGCACGCGCATCCTGCACAACTTCGGCCGCGAGGACGAGATCGACAAGGCCCAGGTCAGGCGCCTGGTCTCGGCCCTGTCGCGCCTGCTGGACCCCGCCGAGGCCCTGGCGGCCTCCGAGCCGGGCGAGCTGTCGGTCACTGCGTCCCGGCCGGCGGGCGGCACGCATGCCCTGGACCGGCTGTGGCACCGCCTGGGCCTGGACGGCGTGACCGCCCGGTCCCTGGCCGCGCGGCCCGGCCGCGGCCGCAGGCCCGACCCCGACGCGGAGCGGGTCCTGTTCGCGCTGGTCGCCAACCGGGCCCTGGCCGCGTCCTCCAAGCTGGCCTGCGCCGAGTGGGTCGGGCAGGACGCGCACGTCAGCGGGCTGGACGAGACGTCCGACGACGCCTGCTACCGGGTGATGGACCGGCTCCTGGAGATCGAGCCGGTCCTGGCCGAGCAGGCCTACCACCAGGTCACCGACCTCCTCAACCTCGAGGTCGACCTGCTTTTCTTCGATACCACCTCGACCTATTTCGAGACAGAAGGGGACGATGAGGACATCCCGCGCAACGCGCGCGGGGAAGCCGCCGAGCCGGGCAGCGCGGACGAGGACAAGCGCCGCGAGGCCGGGTTCCGCACGAAGGGCAAGTCCAAGGACTCCCGCGACGATCTCCCGCAGGTCATCGTCGGGATGGCCGTCACCCGCGACGGGATCCCCGTCCGGGTCTGGTCCTGGCCGGGGAACACCGCCGACTCCGGCCTCATCCGCCAGGTCAAGAAGGACCTGCGGGAGTGGACCCTGTCCAAGGTCATCTGGGTCGCCGACCGCGGCTTCACTTCCGCCGAGAACCGCCGCGCCCTGATGCGGGGCGGCGGCGGGTACATCATCGGCGAGAAGATCCGCTCCCCGTCCCCGGACGTGCAGGCCGCCCTGTCCCGGCAAGGACGCTACAAGACCGTCCGCGAGAACATGCAGGTCAAAGAGGTCCGCCTCGGCGACGACGGCGACCGGTTCATCATCTGCTACAACCCGGACCAGGCAGAACGCGACGCCGCGATCCGGGCCAGGCTCGTCGCGCAGCTTGAGCAGCTCATCGACGAGACCGACGGACTCTCCGCCGGCGAGCGCGGCAGGATCGAGGGCTCCCTGGCCGGCAAGCCCGGCCTGAAGCGGTTCCTGCGCACCACGCCGCAGGGCATGCTCCGCGTCGACAGGGCGAGGGCCAAGGCCGAGGCGAACCTGGACGGGAAGTACCTCCTGCGCTGCTCGGACCCGCACATGACCAGCGAGGACATCGCCCTGGGATACAAGCAGCTCCTCGAAGTGGAACGCGGCTGGAAAGACATGAAGCAGGTCATCGACCTGCGGCCGGTCTACCACCGGCGCGAGGACCGCATCCGCGCCCACGTCATCCTCTGCTGGCTTGCCCTCCTGCTCATGCGCGTCGCCGAGAACGAGACCGGCCGGCCCTGGAACCGCATCCGGGCCGAGCTCCAGCGCCAGCACGCCGTCACCTGGACCGGTCCCGCCGGCACCTTCCGCCAGGCCACCGACCTCACCAAGCCCCTGCGGGACATCTACACCGCACTCAGTATCGAACCGCCCAAGCGGATCCTCGCCCTGGAGCCCGCACCTCCAGCACCCTGACCTGCGCTAACACCGACGCCTAGTGACACGCCCTGTCACTGGGCTTTTTAGCGTTCCTGCAGCTCTATGCCTGTTTTTAGGTCACTAGTCGGAATGAATTCTGCGGAACTCAGGTACAAGAGCGGCCAGCGTCGGCTGGACGCGACCTGCCCGCTGCTCCTTGACGAGATGGACTGCCTGCTGGCCTACCTGCGGGACGCGACAGGACAGCGCCTCGGGCAGGTCCGGGTGTGGATCCGCCGCTTCCAGCCGGACCACTTCACCGGCACGCACCATGAGGACCGCCTCGGCCGGGTTATCTCGGCTTACCTGCCGCTCTCGGCCGGACGGCAGGAGGACCAGGGCGGGCTTCTGCGGATCTACGATGACGATGACCGGCCGCGTCCTGTCGTCCCCGAGTTCAACCGGCTCGTCCTGTTCGAGACAAGTCCCTGCCGCAAGCACGCCATCACACCGGTGCGAGACGGGACTGTGTACCTGCTTCAGATCTGGGGCTATCGGTGACTCCCGGCCTGACGACAGGAGTCTGGATCGACGATCTGTGCGCCTTTGACGCTGAGTACCTGAGCCAGCGATTCCGGCCCTGGCAGCAAGGAATCTCGAAGCGCACGACCGCCGTGGCCCTGCACGGCGCTGCCCCGGAGACGCGGTCGTATCTGGCGGAGAGGGCGAACCGGGAGGTGCGCGAACTGCTGACGACGCCGCTGTGCCCGCCAGCGGCACCAGGAGAGACCTTGGCGGCCCAGACCCAGCTCGTCGCTACCTACTTCTGGGAGATGGCCTACCACGCGCGTCCCGACGTCTACGAACTGCTGGTAAAGCTTCAGGACGTGGCGCTGGAAGCGCTCTTCCCGGCGAACGAGATAGACGGGCGTACGGTGGCCGACATCGGTACGGGCGGCGGTCGCGCGGTGCCGTACCTGGCCAGGCACGCGGCGAAGCTGTGGGGTATCGACCCGTGCGGCCCCTTGCTGGACCTCGCCAGACGCAAGATCCCGGCGGAAGCAGCCCGCGACTGCGAGTTCGTTCAGGGCGCCTTCGATGACATTCCGCTGCCGGACCAGTCAGTGGACGTGGTCACGTCCACGCTGGCGTTCCAGCTCTCGGAGGAGCGAGGAGGGAAACGCGGGCTGGCCGAAGTCGAGCGGGTGCTTCGCCCCGGAGGCCACGCCATCCTCGTAGTGGGCCATGCCGCCACGGCGGACTTCCTGCGCCGGGAAGGGCTGACCGAACGGCTGCCGCGTGCCGTGCTCCGGTGGCGACGGCCGCCCGAGAGTTCTCCTGTCCTGCTGCGGCGGCTGGTTGAACTGGGCGGAGCGAAGTTCCCGGACGGGGCCTGTGAGGCGACGACGCCCCTGTGGTCCTTCGAACTGCGAAGGGACTGAGATGACCGACCCCGCCGACGAAGAAATCGTGAGGGCGCTCCTCACCGGCCAGGTGGCCTCCCTCTGCGCGGAGTACGACTGGACCGAGGACGACGTGCTGGCCCGGGCCAAGGCCGTGAGCCGCCAGCTGGAGACCGCCGTCCGAAGGCTCCGCGCCGCCGCGGACCCTGGCAGCACGTGATAGTAGCGAGCTAAGCCTG
>Ga0131853_10027918_pt1 | contig 10116 bp, 9 predicted proteins | sample TergutLab28metaG_FD_92764 | JGI IMG/M metagenome (GOLD analysis project Ga0131853, IMG submission 92764) | Labiotermes labralis P1 segment gut microbial communities from Petit-Saut dam, French Guiana - Lab288 P1 (version 2) (version 2) | ecosystem: Host-associated > Arthropoda: Insects >... | reverse complement strand
CTGGTCCAGGAGATGGCGGAGCAGATCGGCTCCGACATGAAGGCGCTCGGCATCCATCAGGGTCTCGCCCCGGTCCTCGACGTCATCCGCGACCCGCGCTGGGGCCGGACCGAGGAGGCCATCGCCGAGGACCCGTACGTCGTCGGCACGATCGGCACCGCGTACGTCAAGGGCCTTCAGGCCGGTGGCGTCCACGCCACCCTCAAGCACTTCATCGGCTACTCCGGCTCGCGCGCGGGCCGCAACCACGCCCCGGTCTCGGCCGGGCCGCGCGAGCTCGCCGACACCTTCCTGCCGCCGTTCGAGATGGCGCTCCTCGACGGCGGGGTCAAGTCCGTGATGGCCTCGTACAACGACATCGACGGGGTCCCGCAGCACGCCGACGCCGAGCACCTGACCGGCCTCCTGCGTGAGAAGTGGGGCTTCGACGGCGTCGTCGTCGCCGACTACTTCGGCGTCGCCTTCCTGACCGTCATGCATGCCGTCGCCGCCGACCGCGGCCGTGCCGCCGCGCTGGCCCTCGAGGCCGGCGTCGACATCGAGCTGCCGTCCGGCGACGCCTACCTCGAGCCGCTGATCGCCCTGATCAAGGCCGGAGAGGTCGACGAGGCGCTCGTCGACCGCGCCGTCCTGCGCGCCCTCAAGCAGAAGGAGGAGCTCGGTCTCCTCGACGAGGACTGGGCCGCCCGACGGGGCGAGGCCCCGACCGAGATCGACCTCGACACCCCGCGTCACCGCGAGATCGCCCGCCGGCTGGCGGCCGAGTCGGTCGTCCTGCTCGCCAACGACGGCGCGCTGCCGCTGGCCGCGGCCGGCAAGAAGGTCGCGATCATCGGCCCCAACGCCGACCGCTCCGAGGCCCTGATGGGCTGCTACTCCTTCGCCAACCACGTGCTGCACGGCAAGCCGGAGTTCGAGCTCGGCTTCGAGGTCCCGACCATCGCCGAGGCGCTCCGCGGCCAGCTCGCGGGCGCCGAGGTCACCGTCACCGAGGGCTGCACCGTCGAGGGCGAGGACCGCTCCGGCTTCGCCGGCGCCGTCTCCGCCGTCACCTCCGCGGACATCGCGATCGTCGTCGTCGGCGACCAGGCCGGTCTCTTCGGTCGCGGGACCGTCGGCGAGGGCAACGACGCCGACTCGCTCGACCTGCCGGGCGTCCAGCGCGAGCTGGTCGAGGCGATCACCGCCACCGGCACCCCGGTCGTCCTGGTCTTCGTCACCGGTCGTCCGTACGCCATCGGCTGGGCCTTCGAGGGCGAGAACGCGCCCGCGGCCGTGCTCCAGGCGTTCTTCCCGGGTGAGGAGGGCGGCCCGGCGATCGCCGACATCATCACCGGCGCGAGCAACCCGTCCGGCCGTCTGCCGGTCAGCCTGCCGCGCGCCTCCGGCGCCCAGCCGTACTCCTACATCCAGCCGCTGCTCGGCGGTCCGTCGGAGGTCACCTCGACCGACCCGACGCCGGTCCGCCCGTTCGGCTTCGGGCTCTCGTACACCTCCTTCGCCTACAGCGGGCTGAAGGCCTCGGCGTCGGCCGCCACGAACGGCTCCTTCGAGGTGGCCGTCACCGTCACGAACACCGGCGCCGTCGCCGGCACCGACGTGGTCCAGGTCTACGGTCGCGACCTGCTCGGCTCGATCGTCCGCCCGGTCTCGCAGCTGGTCGGCTACCAGCGCGTCGCGCTGGCGGCGGGGGAGTCGGCCACTGTGACCTTCACCGTGCCGACCACCCGCTTCGCCTTCGCCGACCGCTCGCTGACCAGGATCGTCGAGCCCGGTGACGTCGAGATCTGGGTCGCCGCCTCCGCCGGCGAGAAGGTCGACACCGCGGTCGCCGAGGGCATCGCCGACAGCGACACCGCCTCCGAGTCGGTCGCCGCCTCGGTCAAGGGCGCTGACGTCGCGCGCGCGATCGTCACCCTCACCGGCGAGGTCCACGAGGTCACCACGGCCGACGCCCGCGTGGTGACGGCCACCGTCACCAGGTGACCGCCGGCCCAGGTCGTTGACGGACATGGGAGACTCCTCGGCATGGCGATGACGGGACAGGTGAAGGCCGAGCTCTCGAGCACCCAGATCACGAAGACCTGCTGCCGCAAGGCCGAGGTGGCCACCACGCTGCGCTTCGCGGGCGGTCTGCACATCGTCAACGGCAAGATCGTGGTCGAGGCGGAGCTGGACACCGGCGCCGCCGCGCGCCGGCTGCGCAAGGACATCGCCGAGGTCTACGGCCACCAGGCCGAGGTCGCGATCGTGCAGGGCAACGGGCTGCGCAAGGGCTCGCGCTACATCGTGCGGGTGGTCAAGGACGGCGAGGCGCTGGCGCGCCAGACCGGTCTGCTCGACCAGCGCGGCCGGCCGGTGCGCGGCCTGCCCCCGGCGGTCGTCTCCGGCGCGGCCTGCGACGCGGTCGCGGCCTGGCGCGGAGCCTTCCTCGCACACGGCTCGCTGACCGAGCCGGGTCGCTCCAGCTCGCTGGAGGTGACCTGCCCCGGGGCCGAGGCAGCGCTGGCCCTGGTCGGCGTGGCCCGCCGGCTCGGGATCCAGGCCAAGGCGCGGGAGGTACGCGGTGTCGACCGGGTCGTGATCCGCGACGGCGACGCGATCGGCCAGCTGCTCACCCGGCTCGGCGCCCACGAGTCGCTGATGGCCTGGGAGGAGCGCCGGATGCGCCGCGAGGTGCGCGCCACCGCCAACCGGCTGGCCAACTTCGACGACGCCAACCTGCGGCGCTCGGCCCGTGCGGCGGTCGCTGCCGGCGCGCGCGTGGACCGGGCGATGGAGATCCTCGGCGACGAGGTCCCCGACCACCTCAAGATGGCCGGCGAGCTGCGCCTGGAGCACAAGCAGGCCTCGCTCGAGGAGCTGGGTCAGCTGCACGAGCCGCCGCTGACGAAGGACGCCATCGCAGGCCGGATCCGACGGCTGCTCGCGATGGCGGACAAGCGTGCCGAGGAGCTCGGCGTACCGGACACCGAGGCGTCACTGACGCCGGACATGCTGGCCGACGACTGAGCCTGGTACCTGACCTTTCTCACATACCTTCCGCTGGGCGGAGGTGAGAAAGGTCAGGTACCAGAGCCGAGCTGGGCGCGCAGCCAGAGCACCTGGGCGCGTGCCTGGAACGGCCCGCCACCCTCGTGGTCGTTGAACTCATAGACCTGGATCCGCTTCTGCCCCGCGTACGCGTGATAGGCGGCGAAGACCGTCGAGGGCAGGCAGATGGTGTCCATCATCGCCACCGAGAAGAGCGCCGGTACGCGTGCGCGCTTGCCGAGCAGCGCCGCGTCGAAGTGCGCCAGCGTCTCGAAGACCTGCTTGGTCCGGCCGCGGTGGGCGCCCAGGTAGCGGGCCACCTCGGCGTACGGGTCACCGGGGGAGATGTCGACCGCGCGCCGGAAGTGCGACAGGAACGGTACGTCCGGCATCGCCGCCACCACGTGCGGCGAGAGCGCGGCGACCGCGAGGGTGATGCCGCCGCCCTGGCTGTGGCCGGTGACGGCGACCCGGCTCGCGTCGACCGCGGCGTGACCGCGCAGCACCTCGACGGCGCGGACCGCGTCCACGAAGACGCGACGGTAGAAGTGGTCCTCGGGGCTCTCCAGGCCGCGGGTGAGGAAGCCGCCCTGCGACGGTCCGCCGGAGACCGGGTCCGGGGTCTCGCCGGTGGTCCACCCGCTGCCCTGGCCGCGGGTGTCCATCACCAGGTGGGCGAAGCCGGCCTGCGCCCAGAACGTGTGCTCGTGCGGCAGCCCGCGGCCGCCGTTGTAGCCCTGGTACTGCACCACGCCCGGCAGGGGAGCGTCGTCGCGCAGCGCCGCCGCGGGCAGGTGCAGCCAGGCCCTGACCGGGTGCCCGCCGAAGCCGGCATAGGTGACGTCGTACGTCTCCACCGTGGCAAGGACCGTCTCGACCGGCGCGATCCGCACGTCGAGCGGCACCGTCGCGGCCTCGGCGAGAGTACGGTCCCAGAACGCGTCCAGGCCGGCCGGCTCCGGCAGCTCCTCGCGGCGCTCCCAGAGTTCGTCGAGGGACAGGTCGATGCGGGGCATCAGCCGAGCGTCGCCGAGCCGGGGAAGAGCGCCGGCGCCGCGGTCGACCCGCGCGGGATCAACCGGGTGTCGAGGCGTACGTGCACGCCGGAGGGCACCGGTGCCATGTCGGCGGCATTGAGCCGCTCGACCAGGATGTGCGCGGCGCGCCGGCCCATCTCGCGGATGGGCTGCTCGATGGTGGTCAGACCCGGGTCGCACATCGCGGCGTCGGGCACGTTGTCGAACCCGATCACGGAGAGGTCGTCGGGGACGCGCAGGCCGAGCGAGCGGGCGACCTCGATGGTGGCCAGCGCGGTGGCGTCGTTCGCGGCGAAGACCGCGGTGGGCCGGGACTCGGCCGGGCGCATCAGGAGCGACCGGGCGCTCTCCGAGGCGATCGCGGGGTCGTAGCCGCCGGGGACGAACTGGAGCGCCTCGGCCGGCAGGTGGGCGTCGCTGAGCGCGGCCCGGAAGCCGTCCTCGCGCAGCTGGGCGGACATCAGGTCGGGGCGGCCGGTGACCATCGCGATCCGGCGGTGCCCGAGCGCGAGCAGGTGCTGGGCGGCGAGGTAGCCGACGCGGGCGTTGTCCGAGTCGACGGTCGGGATGTCGGAGCGGCCGGCGTGCGGGTCGACCGCCACCACCGGGACGTTGGCGACGATGTCGGTCACCGTCGGGGTGACCAGGACGGCGCCGTCGATCAGGGTGCCGCTGAGCCGGTTGAGGTGGCGCCGCTCCCAGCCGATGTGCTCGCCGAGGCGGGCGGCGCCGGCGTAGGCGACCAGCTCGTACTCGGTGCCGCGCAGCACGTCGGCCACGCCCTTGAGCACCTCGGCGCTGAACGGCTCGAGGTCGGCGACCAGCACGCCGATGACGTTGGTCTTCTGGTTGCGCAGGCTGCGGGCGACCAGGCTCGACTCGTACCCCAGGTCGTCGATCACGCCCCGGACACGGGTCGCGGTGGCCTCGGAGACGCCGTAGCGATCGTTGAGGACCTTGGAGACGGTGGCGACCGAGACGCCTGCCGCCTGGGCCACCTCGCGGATCGTTACTCGGGGCGGAATCATGGCCTGACACTACTCATGTAAAACGTTATCGACAACGGTTTCGTCGCGGGAGATGACCGAAAGGCACGTCCAGGTGTCGATCCCACGTCGATGTGGGCGTGGCCACACTATCCCATCGTTGGATCGTGCCAGTGGCTACCGGCCCGTAGGCCCGGCAGACTCGATAGGGTCGACCGCGGGTCACCGAAGGCCCGCATGCACTGAGGGTCACCAAAGGCCCCCGACACAGGAGAGAACATGACTGTTCGCGTAGGCATCAACGGCTTCGGCCGCATCGGCCGCAACTTCTTCCGCGCTGTACGCGCCTCCGGCCTCGACATCGAGATCGTCGGCGTCAACGACCTGTCCGACGTCTCGGTCCTGGCGCACCTGCTCAAGTACGACTCGATCCTCGGTGTCCTCGACGCCGACGTGTCGGCCACCGACGGCGAGATCAAGGTCGGCGACCAGGTCGTCAAGGTGTTCTCGGAGCGCGACCCCGCGAACCTCAAGTGGTCGGACCTCAACGTCGACATCGTGGTCGAGTCGACCGGCTTCTTCACCGACGCCACCAAGGCCCGCGCCCACGTCGACAACGGTGGCGCCAAGAAGGTCATCATCTCCGCGCCGGCCTCCAACGAGGACATCACCATCGTGATGGGCGTCAACCACGACCTCTACGACGCCGAGAAGCACACCGTCGTCTCGAACGCGTCCTGCACCACCAACTGCCTCGCCCCGGTCGCCAAGGCGCTGCACGAGGGCATCGGCATCGAGAAGGGCCTGATGACGACGGTCCACGCGTACACCGCGGACCAGAACCTGCAGGACAACATCCACAAGGACCTGCGCCGCGCCCGCGCCGCCGCGATCAACATCGTGCCGACCTCGACCGGCGCCGCCAAGGCCATCGGCCTGGTCCTGCCCGAGCTCAAGGGCAAGCTCGACGGGTACGCGCTGCGCGTCCCCACCCCGACCGGCTCGCTCACCGATCTCTCCTTCGAGGCCTCCCGCGAGACCACCGTCGAGGAGATCAACGAGATCGTCCGCAAGGCGGCCGACGGCAAGTTCCTGGTCTACTCGACCGACCCGATCGTCTCCTCGGACATCGTCACCAACCCGGCCTCCTCGATCTTCGACGCTCCGCTGACCAAGGTCATCGGCAACCAGGTCAAGATCGCCTCCTGGTACGACAACGAGTGGGGCTACTCCAACCGCCTCGCCGACCTGATCGACTACATGGGCAAGTCGCTCTGATCCATGGGTCAGTACGCCGGACTCGGCGAGGTCGCGGGTAAGCGCGTCCTCGTCCGCAGTGATCTGAACGTGCCGCTCAAGGATGGCGTGATCGGGGACGACGGGCGCATCCGCGCCTCCGTCCCCACCATCCAGGCACTTGCCGGCGCCGGTGCTCGCGTCGTCGTGACGGCCCACCTGGGCCGTCCCGACGGCGCCCCCGACGCGAAGTACAGCCTCGCTCCGGTCGCCGCTCGTCTCGGCGAGCTCCTCGGTCAGTCGGTCGCCTTCGCGACCGACACCGTCGGCGCCTCCGCCCAGGAGACCGTCGCCGGCCTGGCCGACGGCCAGGTGGCCCTGCTGGAGAACGTCCGCTTCAACGCCGGCGAGACCGCGAAGGACGACGCCGTGCGCGGCGCCTTCGCGGCCGAGCTGGCGGCGCTCGCCGACGCCTTCGTCTCCGACGGCTTCGGCGTCGTGCACCGCAAGCAGGCCAGCGTGTACGACGTGGCGAAGCTGCTGCCGCACGCGATGGGCGGCCTGGTCCAGGCCGAGATCGACGTGCTGCGTCGTCTCACCGACACCCCGGAGCGCCCGTACGCGGTCGTCCTGGGCGGCTCGAAGGTCTCGGACAAGCTGGGCGTCATCGACAACCTGCTGGGCAAGGCCGACACCCTGCTGATCGGCGGCGGCATGGTCTTCACCTTCCTCAAGGCCCAGGGCCACGAGGTCGGCAAGAGCCTGCTGGAGGAGGACCAGGTCCCGACCGTGCTCGAGTACCTCGAGCGGGCCCGGGCCAACGGCGTCGAGATCGTCCTGCCGACCGACATCGTGGTCGCCGACTCGTTCGGCGACGAGGCGTCGGCCCGCGTCGTGGCCGCCGACCAGATCCCGGCCGAGTCGCTGGGCCTGGACATCGGACCCGCGTCGGGCGAGGCGTTCGCCGCGGTCGTGGAGAAGGCCCGTACGGTCTTCTGGAACGGCCCGATGGGCGTCTTCGAGCAGCCGGCCTTCGCTGGTGGTACTCGAGCCGTCGCGGCGGCGCTCGCTGTGTCGACGGGGTCCGGGGCCCTGACGGTCGTCGGTGGCGGCGACTCCGCCGCCGCCGTGCGCGCGCTCGGCTTCGAGGATGACCAGTTCGGTCACATCTCGACCGGTGGCGGCGCGTCGCTGGAGTACCTGGAGGGCAAGGAGCTCCCGGGGATCACGGTGCTGGAAGCGCCTTAATAACTCTGCTCTGGAGGGCTAGAAATTGGGTAAGCGCACCCCGCTCATGGCGGGCAACTGGAAGATGAACCTCAACCACCAGGAAGCGGTGGTGCTGGTCCAGAAGCTCGCATGGACGCTGGCGGACAAGAAGCACGACTTCGGCAAGGCCGAGGTGGTGGTGGTCCCGCCCTTCACCGACCTGCGGTCGGTGCAGACGCTCGTCGACGGCGACAAGCTGTCGATCGGGTACGGCGCCCAGGACGTCTCGGTCCATGAGTCGGGTGCGTACACCGGCGAGATCTCGGCGGGGATGCTGGCCAAGCTCGGCTGCTCCTACGTCGTGGTCGGCCACTCCGAGCGCCGCGAGTACCACGGCGAGTCCGACGCGCTGGTCGCGCGGAAGGCCGCCGTGGCGCTCGCTGCCGGGATGACGCCGATCGTCTGCGTCGGTGAGGGCCTCCCGGTGCGCCAGGAGGGCACGCACGTGGCGTTCTGCACCGAGCAGGTCGTCGGCTCGCTGGCCGGGCTCACGGCCGAGCAGGTCGCCGGCCTGGTGGTCGCGTACGAGCCGGTCTGGGCGATCGGCACCGGCGAGGTCGCCACCCCGGAGGACGCGCAGGAGGTCTGCGCGGCGATCCGGGCCCAGATCGAGGCCGCGTACGACGAGCCGACCGCGGCCGCCGTACGGATCCTCTACGGCGGCTCGGTGAAGGCGAACAACATCGTCGGCATCATGGCCAAGCCCGATGTGGACGGCGCGCTGGTCGGTGGCGCGAGCCTGGTCGTGGACGAGTTTTCCGCGATCTGCCGCTTCTACGACCTCCCAGCGCTGTGATCGCGCCGGCGTGACGTAGGATTCCCGATCGTGCTGGAACTTCTCTTCACCATCATCCTGGTGATCACGAGCGCCCTGATGATCCTGCTGGTGCTGCTGCACAAGGGTCGAGGCGGTGGCCTCTCGGACATGTTCGGTGGCGGCGTGTCGAGCTCGCTCGGCGGTTCGTCGGTTGCCGAGCGCAACCTGGACCGTCTCACCGTCGGCATCGGCGTCATCTGGTTCGCGTGCGTGATCGCACTCGGCCTGCTGCTCGCCTACTGATCTAGCGAAGGACGACGACAATGGCTGGTGGAGCGAACGCGATCCGGGGTAGCCGGGTCGGCGCTGGCCCGATGGGCGAAGCGGAGCGCGGCGACGCGGCTCCGCGCAAGGCGGTCACCTACTTCTGCGCCCGGGAGCACCGTTCGGTGATCACGTTCGCGGTGGAGGCGACGCCGCCGGACTCGTGGGACTGCCCCAAGTGCGGCCTGCCCGCGGGCCTGGACGCCGAGAACGCGCCGGCGGCCCCGAAGATCGAGCCGTACAAGACGCACCTGGCGTACGTGAAGGAGCGGCGCTCCGACAAGGAGGCCGAGGACATCCTCGAGGACGCCATCAACCTGCTGCGCTCGCGCCGCAAGTCCGGCGAGATCATCTTCTGATCCGCCGCCCGACGAGAGCCGGACGCCCCACACCGTGACCATGGTGCGGGGCGTCTCGCCTTTCCGGGGCAGTCGGGCCGCTGCGCCATGGCCGCGCCGGCTACTGGCGCAGGTCGTGCACGAAGGCGGCCACCTCGGCGCGCAGCAGCTCGGTCAGCTCGGCGATGCCGGCCTGGGGATCGGTCTCCTCCGGGCCGTCGCCGGCGGCGGTGCCGGAGACCGCGGCGCCGACCGCCTCGACCATCGGACCGACCCCGTGCAGGGTGGTCTCGACCGAGCGCATCGCCGCACTGGTCGCGGCCGCCGAGCCCTGCATGGCCTCGACCTGGGCCGAGATCCGCTCGGTCGAGCGCGCGGTCGAGTCGGCCAACGACCGTACCTCCGCGGCGACCACCGCGAAGCCGAGGCCGGCATGGCCCGCCCGGGCCGCCTCGATGGTGGCGTTGAGGGCCAGCAGCCGGGGCTGGGCGGTGATCCGGGCGATCAGCCGTACGACCTCGTCGATCTCCTGGGTGGAGCGCTCCATCAGGCGTACGGCCGACTCGGCCTCGCTGGCCGCCGCGATGGCGTGCGCCGCCGCGTCGCTGAGCAGGGTGGCGGTGGTGCCGAGCTCGGTGGTGGCCTCGGCGACCTGGTCGACGATGGTGCGTACGGCGCTGTCGAGCCGGTCGGCCACCTCGCGGCCGACGTGCGCCCGCTCCAGGCCGGCGCTGGCCTCGTTGATCGCGGCCGCACCGGCAGCGAACGCACCGCTCATCCCGCCGGGCAGGAAGCGGCGGTAGAAGCGCTGCTCGTGCGCGGCCTGCAGGGCCGCGGCCGACTCCCGGATGTAGGCGTCGGTGCGGTCCAGCAGCCGGTTGAGCGCGTTCCGGAACGCGGTGACGTCAGGCAGGGCGTCGGCGCCGGAGACGGTCCGGGCACGGGGCTCGAGGTCACCCGCGGAGGCGGCCTCGCAGACCCGGAGCCAGTCCTGCACCGCGGCGGCGTACGCCTCGGCGCGATCGTGCGGCCCGGAGGAGGGCGGGGTGGCGCTCATCCGCTGGTCCCGTCGGTCAGCGACCAGACGAACCGGTCGTACGTCGTGCCCTGCTCCGCGAGCATCCCCTGGAGGAGGT
>Ga0131853_10027916_pt1 | contig 10116 bp, 9 predicted proteins | sample TergutLab28metaG_FD_92764 | JGI IMG/M metagenome (GOLD analysis project Ga0131853, IMG submission 92764) | Labiotermes labralis P1 segment gut microbial communities from Petit-Saut dam, French Guiana - Lab288 P1 (version 2) (version 2) | ecosystem: Host-associated > Arthropoda: Insects >... | reverse complement strand
TACCACTAAATATTATACTATAGACACTAATTGATGATTTAATTTCTTCATATTCATTATGATGAAATACCGCTAAAACTCTGTCTAATTCTACTTCGTAACCCGTTTCCTGTAAAACTTCATTATATGCATTCTCTCTAGCATTGTAAAAAATATCACACCAACCACCAGGAATCGCGTACTTATGATCCTGTGCTTCTCTAACAAATAAGAATTTTCCTTCATACTCTATCAAAACCCTAGTTCCAATATTTGGAGTAGGATAGACATCTCTAACAAAATAATTATCTTTTTCAATCGGTTGATTAAGATATTTTTCAAGCATTTCCTTACTTAAAGCTTGCACTTCTTTATAATTTTGAATCGCATATTCATCTTTACTATAGGTCAAACCAATCTTAGCAATACTTTGCATCTTAATGATATACTCTAAATAATTCATAATTAAACATTAAAGGCATCAGGCAAATCGTTTTCAAACAATACGTAACAATCTGGTTCTTTTATTTTTGCTAAAAGAGTGTAAGCATCGTATATCTTTGAAACAACATGCACATTTTTCATAGTAAAACCTGATTCTTCTAACCCTTCATATATTGCTTTTGTTTGCTTTCTTCCTACAAGTATTACCTTATCACAGCGACCTTTAAAGTATTTTCCAAATTCTTTATTATAGTAATCCTGCTTTTCACCTAAATCAATCATTCCTGGTGTAATACAAATCTTAGTACCTGGCATATAAGATAAAACATCTAATGACATTTTTGAAGATACTGGATTTGAATTAAAAGCATTGTCAATAATAGTATAATCTTTCTGTCTTTTTATTTCTAAACGATTTGGTGTAAAAGCAAGTTGTTTAACTGCTATTTGTAAATCTTTAATCGAAATCTTAAAGTGAACTCCAATTGCAATAGCACAAAGAATATTGTAAATATTGTGAGTTCCTAATAGTTTAGTTTCAAAATCATATACTTCATCATAGATTTTAACTTTAAACTTTGAACCATCTTTACTTGATTGAATATCAGTAGCTCTAATATCAGCATCATAATCAATACCATACCAAATTTGCCTAGCTTTAGATGTGATATCATATTCTCTAATATATTTTTCATCCTTGTTTAAAACAACTAAACCACTCTCTGGCATCAATTCAACCATTCTCATCTTTTCATAGATGATATTTTCTTGTGTCTTCATCGTCTCAAGATGTTGTGGACCAATCGATGTTACAATACCAATTTGTGGATTAACGAAATTAAATAACTCTGTCATTTCTCCAGGTTTATCAATACCCATCTCACAAATAAAGATTTCATGTATTACTTGCAAGCTATTATTAACAGTAATTGATATTCCTAGTGGAGTGTTGTAACTAGCTGGTGTTGTTAAGCAGTAATACTTTTTAGATAGAACTTCATTGATAATATTCTTACTGCTCGTTTTACCATAGCTCCCTGTAATCCCAATTGTAGTTAAAGTTTTGTGAGCTTGTAATTTCTTCTGTGCTCTGTTCATAAAGCGATGCTTAAAGAAATTTTCAAGTGGGTAGTTAATAATACTCACTAAACTAACGATATGCATCTGATAAATACTAAATAGGAACAAACATAAAATCGATAAAAAATAATTATCTTTTATTTGATAAATTCCAAATAAAAATAAGATATATATTACGATATAAGTAAAGATTTGTCTCTTAACCCTATTGGTAATTACCAATGGTTTGATAACAGAAACATATTTATTTTTATTCATTAAATTGATACTTTGTAATGCTAGAATAGTCAAAATAATGAAAGATCTAATTTCAAATGTTTGAAAAATCAATGATAATAAAGCGATTAAAAACCAACTCACCATAATATAAAGTGGATAAGTTTTAGTAACATTTGCTTTTTGCCATTGTCTAAAACGAGTTAATTCATAGCGATTTTGTTGAAACATGTGCAATGCTTTTCTAGCACTATTTGAAATAAATACTGTGTATATAATAACAATCGCGATCAATAAAATAGATGTTATCATTATTGATCACCTTCTTTCAAGAACTCTAACATATCTCTATTAAAATCAGTAATTCTCTCTAAATAGGCATAATGAGAAGCGCCTTCATAAACTATCAATTTTGATTTTTTGATTTTTTCTTCCATCAATTTACCCATCCATAATGGTGTTGCAGTATCATTGCTTCCAAAAATTAATAACGTCGGTACTTTGATTTCTTCCAAATAAGGAGTTAAATCAGTATTAACAGTATTTTTTACTACTTCTTTCATAATAGGGCTGCTATTTCGATAATCTTCTGAACCACCATTATCAATCATTTCTCTAACGTAATGTTTTACAAATGGAACATCTTTAAACAACTTGAAAAATTTGTAAGTATAAATTCTAAAATAATATAAAAATGACCTTTTTGGCATTATTCCAGCTGCTCCAGTTAAAACCATTTTATCTAAATTATCATTGCGTGAAGCGTAGCGAATTGCGATTCGACAACCAAAAGAATGTCCAACAATGATTGGATTATTAATGTTATTTAGTTTTATGAACTCTTCTAAAAATGAAGTATAATCATCAATAGTATATGGAGTTAATGGCTCATCACTTTGACCATGACCCGGTAGATCAATATTATACACTTCATAATCATTCTTAAGTGCTGCAACAATTGAATACATCATTTCAACATTTTGTCCCCAACCATGCATCACAATAACAGGCTGACCTTGCCCTTCTTTTTCATAATTTATTACAATATTATCAATCACGATTTCCATAGCATCATTCCTTTTTAACCAGTTTATTATATCATAATTACACTTATCAATAAAGAGTTTGTCCCCTATCCTCATAAATAACTCATATTTATTCTAGTCAAAGTATACGAACATAAAAAAACTAACAATTAAAATAACTGCTAGTTTAAAAGTAACTATTTAATTTAAAACAAATGTTTGTACTAGTAAGAATATTACAACACAAATCATTATAATAAGCGCTATCGTAATAATTATATCTCCCACTTTACGCTTACCACCTGCTTCTTCAACATCTACATCTTCATTTTTCAAAGCTTTCATATCATTAGCTGGAAAACTAACTGAATCATTTTGATTTAATGCTAAAGTCAATGTTTTACCAAGGTCTTCTCTTGGTTTATGTTTTGTAAGACCTTCTAATTCTTTTCCAAGTTCACCATTGTTTAGTTCTTCTTGGTCAACAGGTTCTTCAATAAAGATATCTTCTTCTACAATCGGCATTGCTTCTTGGTCTTCAATATCCTCTTTACCTTCAATAATATCCATTTGTTCATTAAGTTGCCCTGTGAAATCAAAATCAACATCTTCTGCTAACTCCTCTTGAGCTTTTTTAGGTGTTTCTTCTGGAAGAGCTTCTTCGATGAATATATCTTCAATTATTTCTTCAACAGGTTCTTTTTTACTTTGATTAATTGCATCGATAAAATTCTCGTTTTCTAATGTGAAATCTGCTGTCAATTCTAAATTATCGTTAGGTTTTTCTTGTTGTAGTTGCATAAGGCTATCTTCAAGAGATTCAGTTGTTGGAATAACATCTTCACTTTTTGGCTCAACAACAACTTGTTCAACTACTTCTGGAAAAACAACTTCTTGTTTATTATCAAATTCATTAACTCTATCTACAGATATAGAAATCGGTTCAACTACTTCAATTTCTTTTTCAGGTTCAACTATTGGCATTGGAGCATGAGCTTTTAGAGTATCTCCTCTTAGATTCTCATATAGTTTTCTTGCATTTTCTTCAAAACTAAACTCTCTTTTACTATCTATCGTGTGTTTAGTTGGCCTAACAATAGTTTCTTCAATTGAGTCTGTGATGATATCATTAGGAACTTCTCTTTGAGCTGAAGCAATTTGCTCCTTAATTTTTTCAACATTTTGTGCGTTGTCACTTGACTTCAATTTTTCCTTAATTCGTTCAACAGAAACAACACGGTCAAACGGATTCCCCTTTTCATTTTGGGCTCCTCTTAACTCATCAAAATATTGACTAGCATCATGTGTAGTTTTTTCTTCTTTTTCTTGGATGCTAGAACTAACAGAACTAACTCCTAAAATTTGATTATATTCCTCTTCTGACTTGATTCTACTTTTAGCCATTTTCCTCACCTCTTACATTGATTTTATTCGCGATTTCCTTAATCTTTCTAAATCTGTGATTCATTCCTGATTTACTTATTTGTTCATTGTTATGTTTGTTGTATATTTCACATAATTCAACCAAACTAGCTTCTGGATTTTCTAATCTGATTAATGCAATTTCTTTTAACTTAGTCTCTAGTTTATCAATTCCTACAAATTTGTCAATCTTTTCTATCATTTCTATCTGATTTTTTGCAGCCTTTTGTGTCTTCTGTTCATTTGCTACATCCATATTATTAATTCTATTTATCGAATTAACAAAATCTCTTTGCATTCTAACATCTTCAAATCTAAACGTACAATTAATAGCACCTAGATAGTTTAGAAAATCAACTATTTCACGAGCTGACTTCAAATAAATCAAATAGTTATTACGACGTTTTATCATCTTAAAATTAATATCTAATGGATATTTTCCTTTATTAACTTGATCTATAAGTTTTTTAAGATTATCCAAATGAACTTTATCATCCGTTTGAATTTCTAAATGATAATTTGATTTTTCAGGTGAATTAACAGAACCAGCAGCCACAAAACTTCCTGCAATATATGCTTTACGACAACAGCTGCTTTTTTCAAAATCCTTACTTATTTCATGTTTGAACTCGAAACTGTCCATCAATTTTAAGTCATCGAGAATTTCTAAAGCTTGATCAACTATCTTTAATGTGTAGATATTGCCTTTGTTCAACTTCATTTGTTTTGAAACAATTATCTGTGTTTCAATCTGATATATTTCCTTCAAAATTTCATAAACTTTTCTAATAATAGTGACATTTTCAAAAGAAATATTAATGCTCATACCACTATTACTTATACCTAAACTACTATTCATTTTAATTATAGCACTTATAAAGGCCTTTTTACAACACCCTGATAATTCATTTTGAGACAGCTCTATTTTGACATCTCTTGAAAAAGACATTTTAAATCCTTCTTAAATAATTTATTAATTTTTTCAGGGCTATGCATAATTTTTTCCTCTTCTATTTTTGCGATATCATATTTTATAATTTTTATTTTTCTATCAATATTACTAAAATCATATGCTACTGGATAAGCTCCCATGATTTGATAACGATCTAGAATTGGTTTTGATATTTTTTGATTGTTGACAATAACAATATCAAGTCCACAGAAACCTAAATGTCTATTTATAGCATCAACGTGTTCAGATAAAGTATAATGATCTGTTTCTCCTGGTTGGGTCATCAAGTTTGCAAAGTATACTTTTGATGCTTTGCTTCCTTCAATAGCCATCTTAATTTCTGGAATAATCAAATTAGGAATTAAACTTGTATATAAACTACCGATGCTATAAATTAACAAATCCGCTTCTTGAATCGCTAAAACGGCTTCCTTAGTCGCTTTGACAGGCGTGATATATTCTACTTCCCTAATCTCTTTACTTACTTCTCCAATATTTTTCTCTCCATATACTTCACTATTGTCAATTAACTTTGCTTTGATATCAACGACACCATCAGCACTTGGAATTATATCACCACGAACATTAAAGATGCTCGTCAATTTATACATTGTTTCTGTAATATCATCATTTGAAGACTGTAGCATTCCAGCAATTACCAAATTTCCCAAGGAATGACCCTTAAGAGTTCCCATATCAAAACGATAGTTCATTATTGATGATAGTTGCTCTGGAACATTAGACAATGCCATCAGAACATTACGAATATCACCAACAGCCGGGATGTTTAATTCTTCTTTTAAAATACCGCTACTTCCCCCATTATCTGAAACTGTAACAATACATTTTAATTTTATTTTATCAATGTTTTTTATACCTTTAACAAAGTGAGACAAACCACTTCCACCACCGATGCAGACAACATTAATTTTCGACATCACGATGATCCTTTATCACATTATATTTTTCATTATACAAGTCACATAAGTAATTTGTGATTGCTACCGATCGATGTTTACCACCTGTACAACCGATACCGATAACTAAGTAGCCTCTATTTGTCTCTTTTTGTTTTTCGATACTAAAATCCAATAATGGAATTAATTTATCAATAAAATCTTTAGTTTTTTGTTGGTCCATAACATAATCATATACTTCTTTATCGTTTCCTGTTTTTTCCTTTAGTTCAGCAATATAATAAGGGTTATCTATGAATCTAACATCAAAAGTGTAATCTAAATCTTGAGGATGACCATGCTTAAAACCAAAAGAAACGAAGCATAATCTAAATTGTGGAGAAATCTCTCTATCAAAAAGCTTGCTTAATCTCTCTTTCAACTTTATTGCAGTATCATCACTAGTATCAATAACAACCGTAGCATACTGTCTCAATGTTCTCAATAAATACCTCTCTTGATTGATTGCATCTAACAATGTTTCTGTACGGTTTGCAAACGGATGCTTCTTTCTTGTTGTTTGAAATCTTTTTAAAAGAACATCATCACTCACATCAAGAAATAGTAACTTTACCTCTAACCAATCAAGTGCTTGTAGATTGATTAAAGTATTTACTATCATTTCTTCAGTTGCATTAGAGTTAATTGCAATAGCATACTGAAAGAAGTACTCTTCTTTTTTCAAAGCCTTAATTGTGTCTAGTAGTGCTGCAAAAGGTAAGTTATCAATACAATAATAACCTGCACTATCCAAATAGTTCATCGTAACAGTTTTACCTGCACCACTAATACCACAAACAAGTATCAGTTCTCTTTTATCCATGATTATCACCTCATGTTCTTAATAGCGAAAAAAGAGTGTTGCCACTCTTTTTCTATCTTTTTTCTTTAATTCTTGCTGATTTTCCAGATCTCTCTCTTAAATAGAATAGTTTATTACGTCTAACTTTACCACGCTTAACTACTTCAATACGATCGATTTTTGGTGAATGTAGTGGGAAAGTTCTTTCAACACCAATACCATTAGAGATTTTTCTAACCGTATAAGTTTCTGAAATTCCTCCACCTTGACGTTTAATTACCACACCTTCAAACATCTGTACTCTCTCACGATTTCCCTCAATGATTTTAACGAATACCTTAACAGTATCACCAGAACCAAATTCAGGAATATCAGTTTTTAATTGCTTCTTAGTAAGCTCTTTTACAATACCTAAGTTCATTTCTTTCACGCTCCATCTAATTTTACCTTGTGATTAATATTATATACCAGCGCACAAAGACTTACCTAAATAAATAGGCCATTTAATTGTACACTTTATTAGTGTAAAAAGCAACAGTTTATATAAAAATAAATTTGTGCATTTTTGCGATATTAATTACTAATTTAATATTTCTACTAAATTTAAATCACTTTCCATACCATATGAAACTTTTAATATTTCTCTGTGACACTATCAGCTAAATTCGGCAGACAGTGTCTGCCGATTTGTTTTCATTTACATTTATTTCTTTCCTATGACGAACATTAAAGTATTTCTGCAATATTATCAACTGAATTTAAGTAAATAATCTTACACTTGCCACCTAAATTATTTTCAACAATATCCACCAACTCATTTAGAGCTTTCGATAAAACCTCTATCTTTGTATCATCAAGAATTTCAAGACAAACAAAAGCATTTTTTGTTTCTTCAGTAATCATTGTTCGTTTAGCTTCGCGCCAATTCCAACAACGACAGATTGCTCCTTCATCATCTTTATAAACTATTTCGTTTTCATAAGGTGGCTCACTTTTATCACTACCTAATGTTATAAAACTTTCACTACCATTAGCTTTTGTCAATCTGATATTTCCTACAATCCTATCAATATCTTCACTTCCACAAGGTAAGCCATACTTCAATGAAATAGAATTATAGATATCTACTAATGGATTGATTGTTGGTAAGTTATCACCTTTATTTGTTCTTTTAAGTAATGCTTCAATTGATGATCGAGCACCTTTTTTCGTTTTAAACTTTTGAAATGCTTCACGCCATTCCTGAATTATCTCATTACTACTAAAATCAGTATTAGGGAGATGTTTAAGTGCTTCTATTTGAGCCTTATCAAGCATTTCTTGATATTTATAATTATCTAATCTTGTATTATCAATATTATTACAAATAACAATTCCTATTTTAGCATTTGGAAAAACATCCCAAAAATCTTTTTCAATTATAAACTCTTTCATTTTAAGCCTCCCATCAAATTTTAATTTAAATATATTCTATCATATTAAACAGCTATTATAAAAAACGTAAAGATAAACTTTATCAATTCATCTTTACGTTTTTAAAATTCTATTGTTGTGGTGAGAATACTAATATTTGCCAATTTAGTCCAAATTTATCTGTTAACATTCCAAAATATTCACTAAAGAATGTCTGAGATAATGGCATAATTATCTGACCACCTACACTTAATTCGTTAAAAACTCTAGCAACTTCTTCTTTATCCTCAAAGCTCACTGTTAAAGCAATATTTGTCCCTTGAATATAAGGAGCACCTTCAGGAGTATCCGAGAACATTATAACTGAATCTCCAAATGGAAGTCCTGCATACATTACCTTGTTTTTGTCTGCTTCGCTCATTACATAACCCTCTTCTGCTGGTGCATCAGAGAACATCATCATATTACCTACTTCTGTTTTAAAAACTTTTGCATAAAATTCTACTGCTTCTTTACATTCTCCATTAAAATTAACAAACGCTTCTAACTTCATAGCTGTTATCCTCCTTGTATTTTTCTTGGTTATATAATAACACAGCATCTTGTAATGTTTAATTATTATTAATCAAATACATACTACCTACATATTTAGTTTGGCATAAAAAAATCATCATACTATCTGATGATGATCTTTATTTAAAAAGTTTATGCTAACTGTTGACTAGCAAATTCTGAATATAGTTCATGATCTCTTGTTAGTTCTTCATGGGTTCCTATCCCTGTAACTTGACCATCTTCAATGAATACTATTTGATGAGCATCAACAATCGTAGAAAGACGATGAGCTATTACAAATGTTGTACGACCTCTCATTAAGTTTGATAGTGCTTCTTGAACTACACCTTCAGATTGACTATCCAAACTAGCTGTCGCTTCATCTAAAAGTAAAATCTTAGGATTTCTTAAAAACGCCCTCGCGATTGCAATACGTTGTCTTTCACCACCAGATAACTTCATACCTCTTTCACCGATATGTGAATCAAATTTTTCAGGAAGATTTTCGATAATCTCTCTAGCACAAGCTAATTCTACAACTTCCCACAATTCCTCATCACTTACTTCACGTTCTAAACCATAACATAAGTTTTCTCTAATACTCGCTGATAATAAGCTGCTCTCTTGTGGTACGTAACCAATCTGTGAACGCCAAGACTTTAATGAAATCTCTTCTATATTAATATCATCTAGCATAATTGCTCCTGAATTTAAGTGATAGAAACGTTCTATTAAAGCAAAGATCGTTGACTTACCAGCACCAGATGGTCCTACAAAAGCAACTGTTTCATTTGGCTTAGCTTTAAAGCTAATATCAGATAACAACTCACTATCTTCATCATATCTGAATCCAATGTTCTTAAAGTAAATATTCTTTCCTGTTAAATCTACATCGATACCTTTATTCAAGTCTTCAATTGGCTCTTCTAAAATTTCCATAATTCTTTCAGTAGCTCCTTTAGCTTTTTGAACTTGAGTAAAGAATTCTCCAATACCAACTATAGGCATAATGATTTGAAATAAATATAGAACAAAGGCAATTAGTGTACCTGTAGTTAAAGTTCCTGTACTTACTCTCATTGCACCATAGATTATTACACCAAATATAACAAGCATGATAATACCCTGCATAGCTGGCATAAGCATTGCGAAGATTTTAATTTCTTTTAATCCATACTTTGCAATATCTTTAATCAACTTATTTTCTCTAATGATTTCTTCTTTTTCACCATTTGATGATTTAACAAGCTTCATCTCAGTTAAAACTTGAGT
>Ga0131853_10027915_pt1 | contig 10116 bp, 15 predicted proteins | sample TergutLab28metaG_FD_92764 | JGI IMG/M metagenome (GOLD analysis project Ga0131853, IMG submission 92764) | Labiotermes labralis P1 segment gut microbial communities from Petit-Saut dam, French Guiana - Lab288 P1 (version 2) (version 2) | ecosystem: Host-associated > Arthropoda: Insects >... | reverse complement strand
TGCATGGCTGGATAAGTGTCGCAGACTTTGGAAATGCTGCGAACGCTCAGCCTTCAACTACCTTCAAATGACCTCCGTTGCCTTCATTTCTCTCATTCTTCGTAGATACTAGACAGCTTCTAATGTAACTGTGCAAGAGTTTCTACAGGAGTGGTTGGACATTTACAACAAAGGCAAGTCACCAACAACGATTAGCGGTTACAAAGATATTATCAATGGGTATTTAGTTCCAGCGTTCGGGCGCGTAAAATTGAAAGACCTCACGACTCTATCATTGCAGAAGTATTACAATAGCCTGTATGAGCGTTCGCCATTATCTGGTGAGCCATTGTCTGCAAAGACCGTTAGAAACATACATGTCTTGTTTAGCTCTGCGTTGCAACGAGCCGTACAGCTTGATATTCTGAAGAAAAATCCAGCGCAGAACATTGAACTGCAAAAGGTCAAAAGGTTTCATTCAGAGGTTTATGATGTAGCGGAATTGTCGCAATTGTTTGAAGCCTTGGCTGGCACGGATTTGGAAGTACCTGTTAAGATTCTTATTTACATGGGATGTCGCAGGGGTGAATTGCTTGCGCTTACATTTGATAAGATAGATTTTCTTAACTCAACTATTACGATTGATAGCAACACTGTTAAGGTCAAATCACAAGCCATTACCAAGTCACCTAAAACGGAGTCATCAATTCGGACGATAGATGCGCCGTACAGTTTGATGCAGTTGTTGACAAAAGAACGTGACCGTTACGAGAAAAGGCGATTAAAGTTTGGTAGGGATTTTCACGATACAAATTTGATTGTATCGCAACCCAATGGGTTAGGATTCAAACCAGATAGTTTTACACAAAAGTTCTCACGATTCTTGAAACAACACGGCTTGCGTCATCTAAGGGTACATGATATGCGACATGAAAATGCAACTCTGATGCTTCGTGCTGGTGTGAATCCAAAGGTCATGCAACGTCGGTTGGGTCACTCGAATTATTCTACGACAATGGATATTTATTCCAAGGTGCTTGCTGAAACTGAAAAAGATGCCGTGAAGTTGTTGGAGTCAAGTCTGGAAACGATTGTAGTGTAATTTGTATGTACTGGCAACTGGTGCAAGGTGGGGATTATTCTGCCTTGCATCTTTTATGTTGGTGCTGGTGTGTAAACTGTAGTATACTAATTTCAACAAGGAGTATGACCGAGTACACTTTTATCATGAGAACAAGTAAAATGTCAAAAATTCTCAACACGTTAGGAGGATAACATGAGCAAAAAAATGTCTGCTGAGGAAAAGAAGCAATATAATGATTGGCAAGAACAAACAGTAAATGAATTAATCGGCGGTCTTGAAACAATGGATGAAGATGAATTTGAGAGATTATATGACCAGCTTGACCCTAAACACCAACATGAAGTCGAGCAAGCATCTAAAGATTTTATGGATGGTGCTGTTGGATGGTGAACATCGTCCACACGCTAATTCCAACAAGGAGTGTGATAGATTATGTTTTTAACTTGGGAAGAAGCTAAACAGAAATATCCTAACATGTGGGTTGTGTTCAAAAATCCACAGTATGAGGATATTTTTCACATGGAGTTTATCGGTGGGGAGTTTGTAATGACGGCTAACGACCAAGAGGAATTGTTTAGTTCCATACCAGAAGGCATAGGCGAATTTACGTCAAGACATACAAGGGAGGATGAGGCAGTTGGAGTTCTTACATTTGGTTACTAAATTTAATGGAAAAGCGATAAGACTCCCTGTTGTCCTTACGCCCTCAAGTACAGAGATAATTGATATTCCTAAAGACCATCAGTTAATTCTTGATACTGGTGCGGACGACACTGCCCTTACAAAAGAATTTTTGTTAAGAAGTGGCTATACCAAGTACAAAAATCTAGGCAAGAAAAAAGTTACTGCAACTGGTGAAGTAGAGTTGCCCACTTGTGAAATAAACGGCTTGACCATAGCCAACCAATTTAGAATTGGTAAAATGAATGTTGATGTGCTAGAAAACTGGAAAGCACATTCAGTTGTTGGTGTAATCGGCATGGATATACTTTCTCGACTAACATTTATTTTGTCACATGAACACAAGAAATTTTTGTTGTCTGCTCAAACACTCCCAGAACTAGCAGGGCTATTTGTTTGAGTTTGCTACAAAAATTCGATGTTGCGATGTATGCGATAATTTTCTAATTTTGAAAAAATAATGAACGTTCTGCATTTTACAATTGGGTGGTTACGTTGTACAGAAAACGCATCCAACTATTTTAAGGCGAAAAACATCGCCCGAACCGCAACATTAGAAGCAATTACGATGCACGGCGGAAAAACACCACAACTATCTTCAGCCGAAAAATACCGCCCACATCGCAACGTCAAAAGTTCCAACTATTTTATCCACTGCTGGCAAGTTTCTTTTCTTCTTGCGTGTTGTCAGCATGTACGCTATCATCTTTCCACAGAGTTACGTCGCTGAAACGTCGCTCAAATCATCAACCACAGGTGCGGAAGTACTTGGTTTCTCTAGGTTTTAGCACGAACGATTGTTCTGCTCCAAAACCGGATGTCGAGGGTTCAAGTCCTTCTGCTCCTGTAACACCAAGCCCTTGTAAACACTAAGTTTGCAGGGGTTTTTCATTTCTACCAACTGCCCTAAATTTCCGTGGTTCTAACAAAAGTTCTAACAATAAAACGAAAAAGATTCTATTGCAAAGCGTTTGATATTCCCTTGACCATTTCCTTTTTGTTTCGGGAGTCTGTGTGGCTGTATAGGTTGGCTGTGGTCTGGTAATTGGAATGTCCTAGATATTCCTGGATTTCCTTGATACTGTAACCTAGTTGTAATAATAGTGATGCACAACTATGACGCAACCCGTGGTAACGCAAGGGTTTAAGCCCGTTACGTTTTAACACCTTGCCAAATGTGCCGCTTACATAGTCTGGGTTAAGCAATTTGCCCACGTCGTTTACACATACATAGTCTTCGTATTCGGTATTGTAGGAGTTGCCATACATACGCCTGTTGTGTTCTTGTCGTTGCTTCACAGTTGAAAAAAATTCGAGCAAAAAGTTATCAAGCGGGAGTGTCCTGTGACTGGATTCTGTTTTTAGTTCATCACTTGCAAGTTTAGCAATTTTGCCATTTTTTACAACGCGCACAACTTTGTGACATATGGTTAATGTCTTATTAGTGAAGTCTATCGAACTCCAGCGAACGCCTAATGTTTCACTTCTTCTACATCCCAAATATGCGGCTATAAAAACAGGAACTTCCAATGTTGTACCCTTTACAATGTCCAACAATTGCTTGATTTCTTTTGCGTTGTAATATTCGCTTACATACTTTTTAGTCTTTGGTCTGTCTACAAAGTCACAAGGATTCTCTTTAATTAAACGTGATTTCACGGCATGTTTTAAGGCTGACATAATGACTGCATGATGTTTGATAACAGTGTTTGGGCTTAACCCTTCGCTATCCTTTACTGCATAATAGCGTTGAATTGAATCCGCTGTAACATCTTTAAGTTGTAGCTTGCTGTGATGGAAATACGGGTACAAGTGCGTTTTAAGCATATCCATGTAACCTGTATACGTTGTGGCCTGTAGCCATGGTTTACGCATCTCTACCCAGTTACGTACCCAATCACAAAACAATATTTTAGTAGGCTCTTTGTACCCACTAGCATTATTGCATTCGTCAAGCCAACTTTTTAACAGTTGCTCGGCTTTTCGTTTGTTTCCCTTTTCTGGCAAGCCCGTTGATTTCCATTTTTGTTTCCACTTGCCAGAATCATCTTTGAATCGAATTTGCATGTACCAGTTGCCTTTTTTTACGTGAATGCTACCTGTCACCATTTATGAAGCCTCCTTTTTTGTGACAAGTAACCCATTGCTTAAATCATTGTAACACTCGCGGTTTATATATTCCACCAAAAACTGTTTAGGAATTTTTATTTTTGTGCCAATTCTCATGTGTCTAATTTTACCGCTGTTTAATAGTTTGTATGCTGTTGTACGTCCGATTTCTAAGCACTTTTGTACATCTTCAATTGTCATAATATCATTGTATTGGTCAAACATTTTATAATCTATCATCAATATTCCTTTCTCAAAATCTAGGGAAGCTGGGCATACCACACAGGCACACCCCGCCCCCGCTACATAACTACTGATAATTGGTAAAAAACTTATCTAACACATAAGATTTCGGCACACGCTTTCTGCGTCCTATTACAATGAGACTACCAAAATATCCTTGACGCATTTGGTCTTGTATCAAATCTTTGGATACATTAAAAATTTTTGCAAGGTCTGCACTATCTAACATTTCAGAATAATCCGTTAATGGTGTGTATGTCATACTGTTAATCCTTTCTGCTAATTCCACGGGTGGGTATGGTTGGCGGCACCAGACCCGGCACGTACTTGGCGGTTTTCAAGCGCGGCAACACGTTGTTGTAGATTTTGCAATGTTGTGCTAACAGGAATGTCTCCCACAATCAACCCTTGTGCTACAATTTGCAAAGCGTTTATATCCGTACCCGTCAGAGTGCTACCTGATATGGTTACACCGTTTATTTGTGTTCCACTTATCGTACCACCTGTTATCGTCATTGCATTCAATGTTCCTGCATTGATTTGGTTTGCCTCTATCTGGCCAGCATAAACAACCCCAACAGGAAGTGTACCCGCACCAATTCTATCTGCTGTAATTGTACCAGCGGCAATGTGGTCAGCTTGTATAGCATTAGCACCTATATTGATTGCTATAATCTGACCCGCACCTATGTGGTGAGATAAAATACTGTTGGCGGCGATATTTCCAGCAATTATTGAGTTTGCGGCTATTTCATTTGCACCAATAGAACCCGCTTGTATTTGTTGGGATGTAATGGCATTGACCTTTATCTGGTCTAATGTGTTGATATAAAAATAATCAATATCTGATTCGTTTAGCTTTTGATTATCCAACAAAACTGCTTTATTGGAAACCGCATACAAATAGACAGAACCGCCCACCTTGTTACATGAAACCTTTTCAAACGCTTTAATATAAACGTTGTTTATTGTATCTCCTGTATTATTTATATCAATTAATAACTTTGTAGCGGCTTCTCGTATTTCAGGGGTTTTATTGCCGCCTACAATAACCATGATGTTATCTGGAGTTGGGTGTTCATAGTGAGTGAAACCTTTGCCCAGTGAATCAAAACCTCGTACAAGTGATTTACCATTTGAAAGACTGCACAATATGACTGTAAATCCATGGTCTTGTGTCAAATGCGGTTCAACATTGGCATTCAACCAGTCTAAAAAGTCATCATTCGTTATATTAGGGTTTTCTTCAAGATATTTAATGGTTGGTGGCACAAAATGAAACTGACCGCCACAATATATCATCATGTCCCCAATAGAGAATATTTTTTGCACTACTACTGGATTGTCAGGTAAACATACTCTTTTGTTTTTGCCGTCGATATGGGTAGTGAGTGCTGTGTCTGCTCCAATATAAATTTCGTTTTGCATTTGTACTATTAAACAACTCGACATATAAATTATCATTCCTTTTTATAATTTTTGTATGAGGCAACCCCCAAGGCGTACCATGAAATACGCCTTGGGTCTGACCAACATACTACCGTTTATCTTGATTGTAAGCGGCAATACACCGCTCCCTATGCAGATACTGTTTTAATTAATCTTCCATCTGGAAGAAATGCCCCTTATTATTTGCCAGTACAAGTAGCTGCAGTGCCACGTTGCGGTCAACGTGTTTTGGGACTTGGATTGTTTTCGTTTCGCTCGTTTTGGGGTCGGGGTAGTTTATTTCGTAAGTTTCGCCCATTCGCACCTCCATGAAATCCTTATTTTATTATTAATAGTATGGCAATCATTGTTTCAATGGTCGATTCGTCCAAGTACGCTTTATCGCTATCGCGGATTTTTGATTCGTCCACATAGGCAACTGTATCCAGGGTTGGTTTATCTGCAAGTGATAATTGGTTTACTGCGTCCACAAACTCATCTGTACGTTTAAAGCCTATTTGTGTGCAGTGCGTATTGGTAAAATGCTCAATAGGTGTAAATGCCTTTTCCAAGGCAGCACATACATAGCATTTGGGGTTGTCGGCATCAATGTTGAAAACATGGACATTTGTTAGCCCTTGCCGTAACCCTTTGTTTGTAAGTTTGACTTCAATATCAAAGCCAAATCCTTTTATATACATTTTTGTTGATAGTTGGTTTAATTCGTCCACAACATCAAGCCGCTTTTTGTACAAACTATCTATGGATTGCTGGTACACATAATATTGTCTATCGTCTATAGTGGTTTCTAATTTTTGAATGTTGCCTTCGTCTCGCCAGTCATAAAATGCTTCTTCAAAATCTTGGGCAAGTTCGGCGGGAATAGTGTAAAATATGTTTGACATAGGATTCTCCTTATTATCATACTATTTCACGCAAAAAAACGGCTTGAAAATTGTTTTAGGACTTTTACCCCTACGAGACAATTGCAAGCCGTTTTTCGTAAAATTACTACGAGTGACACGAGGATTTTCAACAATAAAAAAGCGGTAGGGATTTTCCCATAACCGCTTCATTATTATGCAATATTCGCTTGCTGTCTGGCAAGTGTTTAAGTAGTGGCAATCATAAATGCATCAGGCGATTCTCCCAGCACACGACAGATAAACATAAATACATGTAATGGCATTTCATGGGCATTGGTCAACTGTGATTCCAACTCATCACGCCCCATGTAAACCATTTCCGCAAGCTGCCCAACAGTGATTCCACGTTGGTCAAGGTAGGCTCTGATATTTTCCCTTCCGCTGGATTGCCTTATACATTGTGGCGGTCTTTTGGGCTTTTGTTGGGCTTGTGTCGCCCTCATGCCTTGCATATAACCGAAGGTAAAACCATTATAAACAATATCGTATGCAGTTTTACCATTCCCTACAATGGTGCATACATGGTTTAAATGCATGTCATATGCTGGGTGTATTGTTTGTTTGGCTTCATGGATGCGCCGCAACAGTCTATTGTCTGATAGACGCTGGTCGATTATATTGGGGTAAACTATTTGATATGCTTTCATGATATAAATATCTCCCTTCATATTTGCGGCATTGCCTACCGCTGGCACTATGCCAGTCTATAGATTGCTGGCTATGTAGCGGGGTTCCCCCATGTTGTTATGCAATGATGATAACGCTTAACGCAATAGCTGTATATTGACAAAGATACCAAAAAGAAACAAAATTTTTCGTACAGTTCTCCAATGTATTTTGTGAGAAAATATGTTATAATTTAGGTGTGGTAAGGGTAATATCAAATTATAACTAAGACTGAATTACAATAAAATGTTTAAATTCGTATTGACAAAAAATATTGAACATCTGTTTTGCCAGTAACATCAAGGAACACAGGCGAAACGCTGCGAAACCAAAAACAAAATATAATAGAACTGGTTATCCGCTTACGGTTGAGTTTTTAGGGGTAATGCGTGGGTATGCTTTTATGTAAGAAAGGACGGCAAGCAATGACAAGACAATTCATAGAAACAACAATATTTGCTAAACGCTGGCAAGAACAAGGGTTAGATGATACTGCACTAATGCAGTTGCAAGATTTCATATTGAAGAATCCGAATGCAGGTAGTATAATTCAGGGTACGGGTGGGGTGACGAAACTTCGCTGGAAGTTGCCTAATACTGGTAAGAGTGGCGGGGTTCGTGTTCTGCATGTTGATTTTGTGAAGCAACAAAAAATAGTATTATTAAGCTGTTACGACAAAGGCACAAAAGACACGCTAACAGATAAGGAAAAAGCGGCATTCAAGGAAATTGTTAAGCAAATCGGGAAGGAGTTAAAATAATATGGCTAATCGCGTTTTTGAGGACACAATGCGAGGATTACAGGAAACATTGGCGTATGCCAGGGGAGAAACGGAACTAAGGACATTCACAGTCACGGTTGATGATGAAGAAATAGAACGCAATCATATTTTTTTGCAAGACTTTTACGAGTTGCCAGAACCCAAAAAGGTTAAAGCAATCGCCTATGTACGGGAATTGGCATTACAGGCGTAAGCGACTGACCTTCTTAATCACCCACACCATTTACAAGCCATAGGATGCTTTCTAAGGGCTTGTTTTTGCGTAGAGGCTGTGAACTTCGCAATGTGCTTTAAACGTGCTGTATCGGCTTACTAGGCGGCACTGTGGGGGTATGGCAGGGAGTGGGCGTTGGCTCAATGCAGTGGGGGTGCTTTACATCACGGCGGCAACGCCCGCGCCGCTGTAGCCGTGTAGCAGATTACTTTCCACACCCAAAGTAAAAATTTTAGGGAGGAGGTACGGACATCAGTCCGTTATGGTCAAAAATGCTAAAATTTTTCTAAAACTCAATGTACATATAACCTGTAGCGGGTTACTCTAAAAAAGACGGCTTGTAAACCGTCTAAAATATTTATCGAAGTTTGTAGCGGACTTTGTTGCTTCCACAAATCATACACTTAACATGTAGTATTTTGCCCAAAATCGAGCGAAAAACAGTTTTATGAGCTTTATCCCTCGGAAGCAAAAAAAATAGCTTCCCAGTTGGATAATTTTCTTGGGAAGGGTAGCGGGTGGCAACTTTGTTTTTTTGTATATGGATGGCTTGGGTTCTCATAAGCTGTGAGTCTCAAAAAAATATACTATTCGACAACCAGCATATGTAAATGTCATAATAGGTTTGAAAAAAGTAGCAATGGGTTACTTGTTCACATTTTTTAATCAGTTCAACAAAGTTCTAACAAAAGGTTTGACGAATTAGAATTAAGTCATATCAAGGGGTAGCGGGCTTTTAGGCATTAGAAATGCCAAAAACACCAGGAATTATGCGGTATCGGGTAATACCATATGACATGGGATAACACTGTGTAACACGTACTCCGTGGCACTCCAAAACCGGATGTCGAGGGTTCAAGTCCTTCTGCTCCTGTAAGTTTGTAATAAGGTGAAAAGGTTGATTTTCCTAGGGTTCTGTGGGGAATCAGCCTTTTTTGCTACATTGGAAAATTGGCAAATTTAGGTGGAAAGTGGCGAGTAATTGCGGTTAGTTTCAGTTGATTTCATCTATTACGCCGCTGGAAAATAAATTGACTGGTCAAGGATTGCAAGAGAACGACGAAACAGCGACGTAGTGCAATGCACTGAGGGAGGATAATTATGGCTCGAAAAATTCGTAGTGATATTACAGTAGGTAGCTTGGAAGAAAAATTGGGTGTAGCACCAGGCACGATTAGAAACCCAGATGGACGTGATACTCGCTCAGACAAAAAACTAGGGACACTTCGCAAGGAAGCCGAAAAGTTAAAATCGAAAAGAAAGTAGGATGAAATATAATGAAGTGCGTGCAATGTGGGGAAGATTTCCAAGTAAGTGAAGCAAGAATTCGTTATGATAGTTATGTTTCGACCTACAATAATTCGCCATCATTTGATGAATTCGACTTCAATTTTGACTATGATAGCGACTTTTCATCAGGTAATCGTTTCTGTAATTTTTGTGCAATACAAGATGTTGAAGAAAGAGTTCAGTCAACACTTGATGACGCAGGGGTGGTAGATATTGATGAAAATGATGAACCAGAGTGTAATAGTTGGTGTGGAGGATATCCTGCTTCTTGCGGAGGTTGCAATTTAGCTGACGAAAATAGGTAGCGTAACCTCCTATGTGAAGACGAAAAATCAAAGGAGATGTTAATGTTATGAAGAAAACATGGAATGAAAAAGTAAAAGAATTTGCAGAAGAAGGAAAAATTGCGGAAGTTACATCAGAAGATTTTTGCTCTGTGTGTGGAAAACCAGAAAATAACATGTATATCTTTGACGGCGAACGAGATATACAGCCTCATCGTGATAATTGCTTTGAAAAATATATGAGTGAAAAATTATATTGAAATAACTCCGCACCTACCAAAAAATCAAACACATATTATTAACATGACTAAGAAGCTGTCTAGTATCTACAAAGAATGAGAGAAATGAAGGCAACGGAGGTCATTTGAAGGTAGTTGAAGGCTGAGCGTTCGCAGCATTTCCAAAGTCTGCGACACTTATCCAGCCATGC
>Ga0131853_10027912_pt1 | contig 10116 bp, 9 predicted proteins | sample TergutLab28metaG_FD_92764 | JGI IMG/M metagenome (GOLD analysis project Ga0131853, IMG submission 92764) | Labiotermes labralis P1 segment gut microbial communities from Petit-Saut dam, French Guiana - Lab288 P1 (version 2) (version 2) | ecosystem: Host-associated > Arthropoda: Insects >... | reverse complement strand
TGTTAATACATCCATCCTCAGGAGCTTGCGACTTATTTGATGAGTTATTTCATGGGTTGTATTGTTCTGGTTCGATGTGTGTTGGTGTTACGTTGTGGTTTGGTTGGGGTGGTGTGGTATCCGTATGCAGGCTGAAGCACTGCTTCAGCCTGCGTACCATCTACATATCTGGTGTAGAAGGTTATGCTGTTTGTGTTGAGCAGCACAAACAGCATAATCCGCAAACCCACCTCCACTGACACCACCATAAACTTCTACTCAAACCACCCGCTGGAACACAAACTAGCTGCCTACAGGTTCCATACTGGGAGGATGTTCACACTCCCTCTCGGAGAAGAACAATGGCAAGAGGAATGGGACTGCATAAAACAAATAGCATGCAATAACGACAATCTAATTAACCTCTTGCAAAAACTAAAGTAAAGAATGCAGTGGAAGCTTCCCATCCGACACTCCCCTCAAAGACTAGTGACACAAAGTGGGACACTTTCACCTACACCACACCACAGATTAGGAAAATCACCAATATTTTCAAACAAATTAACATGAAGATCGCCTACAAAACTAACAACACAATTCTACAACTCACAAGACCCACCACCAATACCCCAAGCCCACCACATGCCAACAGCAGGGTCTACGCCCTAACATGCAATACATGTAAGCAGGTATATGTAGGTCAAACTAGCCGGAGCTTGAAGCTACGTTATCAGGAACACATACGTTACGTAAAGAACAATAATCCACACTCGGCCTACCTACACATACTACAAAACCGTCACAAATGTGAACCTATAAACCAAACAGTGCACCTGCTAAAACCCATCAACAGTACCTCCTCGCTGATTCCCTGCGAAAGTTTCTACATACAATCCCTCCACTAAGAAAAGAAACTAATTCCCGTACAAAGTCCAGGAGACCCGAACCCCCTGTTTCAACTGGTCATTGACCCTCACCACCACCCTCCAACTTGACAAAACCAGTCGCACGGCAACATCCGCACTGCACACACGACTTAGGCAGCGACTCTCAAGACCACCACCCATTCAAAAACTCGGGTATGTAAAAACTTATTTACAAACAGCACTGAAAAGTATTTTAATCACCACACACCAATTGCCGCTATCTAACCTACCACCACACTAAACACCCACAAACCACGCATCACAAACACACACAACCCCCAACACCTTAAACCTCCACCACGAACCCCCGCTACACACACACACCCCTCCCACAACCAGGTAGGCACAAACCTCCAGTCCCCACACAAACAGACCTGTACAATACTACATAGAGCGCACTGATAAACACTTATATAACACAACGTACAGCCATTAAACACACACACACACACACTTCAGTGCAGAAAATTATATGCTGCAACTCAACATCCAGTACTCCTGATGGTGGGCGTATGTACCCAAAACATGTCGAGCTAAGAATGCATTAATAAAATTACCTTGTTGAATCAAGTTGGCATTTCAAATTATTTCATGAGGAAGATGCATGGTCAAACAATCCTCAAATCTTCCTTAGTATTTGCCTTTCAAAAATGCGTAGGCTGTTTTCTTCTTCTGTTTTTAAAGTCCAAATCTCTGATGCGTACGTAACTACTGGTCTTATCATTGTTTTATATATTTTCGTTTTGGTGTTTTTCTTTAGGAATCCTATTGATATGTACTCCTCACCAAATATTGCTTAGGTGATCAAATCGAGAAGAATGAGATGAGCGGGGCACGTGACATGTATGGGGAGAGAAGAAGTGTATACAGGGTTGTGGTAGGGGAAACCTGAGGAATGGAAACCACTTGGAAGACCCTGGAATAGATAGGAGTGTAATATTAAAATAAATCTTCAGGAAGTGGGGACATAGACTTGATCGAGCTGGCTCAGGTTAGGGACCGGTGGCAGGCACTTGTGAATGCGGGAAAAACCTTCGGTTTCCATAAAATGTGGGGAATTTCTTGACTAGCTGAAAACCAGTCAGCTTCTCAAGTAGGTCTCTGCTCCATGGAGTAAGTACGTAATGTCACACAGACACAACCTAACTCTTGCACACGCCATCTTTGGCCTCCTTTCTTGTACCATTGCGCAATATGCTGCCCAAATGTTGACAGCTTTCTAGCACCAGGCGTTCTCTGCTATGACATGGTAGAAGGCAAAAAAAAAAAAATACGCTGAAAGAAGTGTACGGTGCAATTATCTATTGCTTGAATTTTTGATAAGTCTAAAACAATGCACGCTAGATACATGCGGTTTTCGGGGTCTGTGCGTAACTTTACTGTGGACACTAGATTATGCGCTGTTGTGGTGGCAATATCGTTGTATTTTATTCCTCTTTTCTTGACTCTATAGATTTTGCAGCTTAAAGGAAATGAGATCTCAATTCCTCATGTAAATTGATATGCAAATTTTTTAAAATCATGTAATTTAAATTTATCTACGTGTTTTTAAGTGTGCAGTATACGCGGATTTGAAATTGTGGTAACGACTAGAAGAAATCTTTTTTTTTCTGTGGAAATGAAATTTAAAAATTTAAACGTGGACGTACAGGAATAGTAATCGATTGTGTTATCGAGTTTAATACGCATAGTACTCGGAAGTACCAGTAGAGGCGCTGTTTACCAATGTTCCAACTTACTCGAGTAAATGGATGGCAGCACAAGTAGCCGCGTTCACTTACTTTCTTAACTCTGATCCATACGCTGTGAGCAAGGTGCTGCAAGCGTTGTGACCAGACAGATGTGTAGTTTTGGACGAGTAGTTGGAATACACCTGGCTCTGGTAAGTGGATGTGATACCTTGCATGTGTGCTAGCACTCTACAGGCATTTGCAGTGTGCCCGAAATTTGCACGGTGTTAGATCTGTACAAATTACACGCAGATTAACGTTATTGTCGAGATAATGAAATATTTGACGACAATTTCAACCGCTCTGCGCCAGAACAGCGGGCGAATTAAAACACAATCGACACAGAATTTAATACAGAAATATTCACCAATACCTCTGTTTGTTATTAGTTACAAAAAGAATAGTGTCATGTTAGGTTAAATACATTCGTACCTGATTCCAAATATCTCGTGGCGTTTTGTATGTCAGGGTTGCCACCACAAATACAGAGAGAAACTGCTGTCATGGCACTGAACAAAAAATACACAGAAGTCAAACGAAACAATGATGAGTAGCACCGAAATTATGGTAGCAGGTTGGAACGCACTTACGTTAAGCTTTATAATTGTATTTAATGTAACAGAGGTTAGTTTTTCTGTTTTTATTTTGGTGGTATGTTTACCGCAACATGTAATATGTGTATGTCAAAGGAAGCAAATTCTGTGTGCGTATGCTATTCTTTCAGAGATAACTTTGGAACCGATCCGCCAAGTTTCCACACCTGTGGGCCACATAATCAGAAATCCATTTTTGTGTGGGTCGCATGAAATTTATATTGATAACAGTGGTGAAATATAGGGTGTTAGTTACAAAATATGAATCTTTTAAGCAATAGTATGAAATCTATCTAAAAACAGTGTAATCAGTAGCTAATTAGGCCGTACAGGGCTGTTACACTAGTTCATGTGTGTCAGCTGGTTTGTAAAACAATTTGCTAAAAAATCTCGGAGGGTGGAGGGAGGAAGGCGGCATGTAGATTATGAAACCGCCAGTAGGGACAAAAATTGCGCACATGAACAATGGGGACGGCCAGAAAGTCTCGAAACAGAACACCGCCAATATCTGTGCCACTAGATCGTTAACAGTATTATCTTCTGACCATAATAGCTCAGTAACGTTCCCATCTAGGGGTTTTGTTGCTTAACATTTCCGTTTTTTTTAAATTATTCTTTCCGTCTCTGTTGTTCATGTGCACCAATTTACCCAAACCGTATGTACACGTGGTTACTGTGCTCTAAATAGTAACCACGATTTGCTGCTACATTGGGCCACGTTATTGAAAGTACTGTGAACAGAACACTTCTAAATTATGTACCAAATGACAGGGAATTATGAGGAAGTGAATATTATGTCGAATGCACATTTTTAGAAATGCCTTTAGAAACAGTTATACTTCAAGAGCACATTACGTTGCAAGGCCCCTTCATTTGGAATAAACTTCGACGCCGTGTTTACAAGTAGTCTGTTTTTTTTCTCCCCAACCACTGTCGAATTCTCATGTTAAAAAGTTATACATATGCATATTAAGAGTCTGCTATGTGAACTTTTTTTTAGATTGCAATAGAGTACATGTTTATACAATGCTCGGATATGCACCTGGTGCTAGGTGGAGCGGATGGATGTATGCTATTCGCCGAGTAACAGATCTCAGAAGTTATCTTGTACTGAACAGTGAATTCGTGAAACTCCATCTAATAACGCTTGACGTGCTGGTTAGTCCTTTTGAGTACCAGAAGAGTGTCTATGCTTGGGAGTATCAAACTTTGTTGTCCTACCAGCCGACTGTAATGTCCGACTGGGGTTCTGTCATTTGCTTGCTGCTTCGTGTAACGAGGATTGTGCCATGCTGACGTGCATCTATGAGAACTGAGTGCAGCTTCACAGGGGTTGGCATCATAAATATTCACAGTTGGCACTCCTAGGTGGAGGGCCATTTACATAGGATAGACCTGACCTGTGCATACCTGACAATAACTTTTCACAAACGTGTGGGCAGAATCGTGGCTTATGTCATTAGAAATTTTACGTTAGCCAGGGAAATTAATTGGTCCAGGGTGCCTACCTTTCCACCTTAGCCATTTACCTCTGTTACTGGTTGATCAGTAGTGTTCACGACAGCGGACGTGGTTTGAGTACGATGGTGCACATGATTCCATCTGCCGGATCGGTCATGCTGCTTTGCCGTACAACAACAGTCACCAAATCTTAATCCAGTAGGTGTACACAATATGAGCATGCGTACTCACCGCCAGAGTCCACAACGACGCGGTAGAGACTTATTCACTTCCTTAAAATTGCCGCGCGCAAGAATGCATCCACACCAGTCTTGCCGGCTTAAGAGTCTCGATGTAGCACGTTCCATTTTAGTTATTCTGGTTCTGTTGATCAGGTGTGCCGGCTTCTATTTTGCGTTGAGAAATGAGTTGATAAAAATTGTTTTAGTTGAGGACTATCAGGTAATCTATGATGCCTCTCATTGTGACCATTGAAACAGATATTACGGAGCCAAGGCTGGGTAAATATGGTGAGGTAAATTCAGTCAAAAACACAACTATAAATATATGGCTAAGTGAAGGTGTTTATTAGCAGTGGAAAAACTACATGTTTCGGCCTATAGCGGCCATCTTCAGGATTTGACAACTTTCTTGCTAAAAGAGTTTTATATAATATGTCTAAACCGCGTGGTGATGTTGAGATATCATCATTATTTTACGTGCTTTTGTTAAGCTAAATTTGGTGGGATGTCTGTTGGGTCAATGAATTTGTAGGTAGCTGGGTGTGGATCTTTCAGATTGGGTAGGTGTAGGCTGGGTATAATTGGCTAAATATTCCGAATTCCCATCTTTTCATGTTTATTGGGTGCTCCCACATCTTTAATCTTCAACGCAGCCTCCGTCTCCACATAAGTGTGTGCAAAAGAAGTAGGTTAAAATTTTAAATCGCTGGGGAGTTCTTTACTTGTGCACAGTTTAAATAGTACTTAAAATCTATTGGAATCGCGCGGACCCGATTGGTCTCAACTGCCCTTCCCGACTCGTGTGTAGATTAATACTCGGCTGTACTCTGCTGGTATTAATCTGTGGCGAGTACGCAGGTTGATACTTGTGTGAATTCCACGACACGCAGTTAATGCAAGCATTCTTGACAGCAGGCAGCACACGCAATGCAGCGAACGAGATTCGCACGTAATGTGGTGTATTTGAACGTGTCCTAGCCTCGTTCCGATGGTGCGTTGATGCATGTTTATACAGTTTGGAGTGTGGGTGATGTTATTTTTACGAAGTTGATAGTGATTCTACTGATAATTTATAATACATTTGACCCTATCGATTTCTCACGTGGCGAGTTGTGCTGGCTACCGGCAATACGTATTTAATTGCATGACTGTGATGAGACGTCTCTTTGGCGTCTCCGGGTAACAAATTATATCGAATTACATATTTGACTTTCCTGTCTGTATGATGAGTGGGCCACTATTGAGCAAACACGATTTTTAGACCTTATACACTCAGTTTAACCATTTTGAACTGTTCACAATAGTGTCAAAAACGTTACAGCAGAGTAACATTAATTAATAGGGAATACCGGAGAAATAGGATATAAGCGAAGATCGTGTGTATGCGAGACTGGCGTGTTGCTGTGATGCAGCGTGGTGAAACGTCTGGGGAATGAATAGAGATCCGTCACCGTGGCGTAACAAAATATTAACGTTAATCTCAGACGTCATTCATTCAATATAAATGCAGTACTTTGTTCATTTCTTTATAATATAATCACTCTTGCCGTCAGTATACCAAAAACTCAGTTATATTCTGCATTTTCCTCAACAGTATTGAGCTTTTTTTTTAACCTTCCTGAAAAGAAGTTAGAAGAAACTGTGTTATCTGAGGGTGGTGTTCCTCTGGCTGTGTTTCTAGTGTGAGGGTCCATCTGTCGAACCGATTTATATTGGAGGCTCTTAACGAAATAGAAGACGACAATTATATAGTTTGAATCTGCCTGTTAGGGTTGTCCGTTTACTTACGAGGTCAGAATTTACGTACATTTTTCATTTATATGATTAAAGTCGATCCCAGTGGCCGTGCGATCAAAGCCGTAGGCCTGCAGCCCATAGGTTGTTAGGATTGCGAGTTCGAATCTCGCTGAGTTCGTGGATGTTCGTCTCTTGTGTTTGTTGTGTGTTGGGTAGGTAACGATTTCTGCAACGAGCTCGCCGGTTGCGTGTGTTTCTCGTTGTGTGTGAACTAGAAACCTCAACAACGAAGCGGCCTTGGCCCAAGTTGGGCTGCTGCGTAACAGAGAAATAAATTATCTCATTAAATATCCAGCATCCTGAAAAGGGTTTAAATAAAGTTGCTGGCGTGTTGAGGCCACCGTTTTATCACGAGTGCATTTATTCAAAGGAAGTAACTTTCCCGTAAAGTACAACTTTTTTTTTTTTTTTACATTAGCGAACCAATTAGTCATTCGGTGTGACTCGAACGGTTGCTTTGTCAATGTTAAATGTTAATCAGAGGAAGTGTCTCATGCATAGTTGATTTTCAGTCAGACGAGAAATGTAATCACCTTCCGGTTCTTGCACTTCACGGGCGGGGACACAAAAAAATCGGACGAGAAGTTCAAACAGTATCATTCTGACTGACAAAACGGAAAGAATTAGGTCAATATTAGTCAAAAAAAGACCCATCAAGGGCACTTGCCATCAGTCAACATGGACGGTTATTCGATTGTACGAGTTCAAACAGTCGTAAGGCGAAGGCAGCACCAAAGAAACAAACGCTTTTTGTTCATCCCAGTAGTCAGTTTCATCTCCGTAATAGTATTTGGAGAGGAGAGAAAATTATGAAGCGTCTGGTTATGGAATTTTCTCAAATTCCTCTTACTTTCTGTTAGTACCAAACGTCTTCATTTCAGAAGCAGAAAGAAGTTTGTTAAGAAAGAAAAGCCGTAATGCTCAATAGCTAGCAGTGTTCAGCTTGCAGTGTTGATATCCATAGAATTTCTGGAAATAATTTTGGGCGTTCTTTATTTGAAACGAAGAATTAATCAACTGTTACAGAACTCAGAAAACCCTTTTCACATTCAGCCAGTAAACATCAAAGTAAACAAACCGTATACAGCACATACTTGCATGTTTCGGTTTATTACAGTCCATCATCAGGGAACCTGAAATTACAAAATAAATTTATTGCCCTCTTACAGCTTATGTTGTATACAGTTGTTACCCTCTAGCTTTTTAATGAGTGGGCGTGAGTTCCACTTAGGGAATATTACGTGTTCGAACCTCTAAATCCACTAACACTTTTATAGTACCGGATTATAATTCCAGTAACACAGAGTGATTGATTTTCTGCAATATTTGATTACGTGTTGTCACTGTGTACAAGCAGTTATCATATTTGCACTTGTCTGGACTTGTTATTTTATTTCCTTAGCGGAAATTGTTGAAAAGATCTCATTGATTAAAGTTTTTGTACTTCGTAAGTTGAAGATTTTTATTTATTTATGGAACACACGAAAACACGTCCAGAAACTTCTGGCCTCTTCCTCGTATACCAGTGAATCGGTATGTCCAAGAGAAATGTAGTCATAACCTTCATTTTGCTGTTCAGCCTAGGCACATATTTCGGGAAAATCGTGACATTAATGCACGGTTTTCCTCAAATTATGCCGTCATTGGTGGCTTTTCGTGATTTCGGGCTTTCCATCTTAAAGGTTCAAGCTTGACTCTTGAAGATATGACCGATATATTGTCCCGAAACGTCGATAAATAACTACCAATCCATACCGTGTAACATCCCAGAAGAGAGAATGTCTCATCAGTGATCTTGCCTAAAGCCGTCAGGTGTACGTACTTCTAATGAATGGACTTTAGAGAAAACCACTTACGGAAGATACAAGAATGTTATGAATGCTGTAATTGTGGTGATGGTGTGTGCTAACGTAACTTCGGTTTGGGGGATTAAACACATTTTGCCCTTTCTTTTTGCTGTACATCATGTACTCGTACATTACGACACTGGATCTGATGCCAACGATGTACTCTAATTTCGTACAGTTAGAAGAACATGAAGAACTTACGAGACGGCAGCGACACAAACGCCACTTGGGGTAGGATCCTCTAGTGATGTACGGTGCTGGTTCGTGGAAGACACACAGCTTTTAGAAAGGATGATATTTTTCGTTGTTTTTCACTTTGTCATCGGTATGAAGTGAATTGTTGGGTGGAGCTAGACACATGAAATTTGGTACGTAGATAGGCCGTAAACATGCCTACATACTTTGTGGGAAATATTGCTTATAGGTAAAATTGCATACTTGGCGACGAAAGCAAATTTGGAGGTTCTGTACGACGCTTTTCATGTTTAAAGGATGTGAACCTTAGCACTAAACTCTTTGCAGAATCACTAGTAGAACTGTGAACTGGAAAACCATACAATAGAAAATAGCGCCTAAAAAAGAATACTTTTACTGGGTTGTACGGAAAAATAGACTTGATGAAATTTCCCATAATTACAGGATTTTGTTCTGTACACTTATTTTAATATTACTACATCTGGAACACTGTTAAAATGATTATGTCGAAACTTAGTTTTTGTTTATTCTGTTAACCATCTCAGCAAATGCTGAGATGGTTCCCAAGATTCCAAGTTGCCACTACATGCTTCTCATGTAGCCCTCCCGACTTAAGTTTAGTAGTAGCCAATTTCATATTTTGTATACATGTAAAATAACCACTGCCACCGGGTGGCAACCCAGTTGTAGTTAATAAATATTAAATGTGTTACATTTAAGTCTAGTTGAAAGACGTCGATCTACTACAACAGTTTAACGAGAGCATACAAATTTGTGTTGTGTTAGAAAAAAGAGCATGAAGAACGTGATTGATTCATCCAAGGGCAAGCAGCGGTCTAGCGCTTAATGTGAGACGTAGTAAGTGTATCGTTACTGCGTGTAGCTTGTTGTAAGGGTTTCAGTGATGTTCGTATTTCCGCGGTCTGGATTCGTTCCGTAACCGGTAGTGTCGTATGGAGCGGAAGCATGGACGTTGATAAAGAAAGAAGAACAAGCTCTGCAAATTTTTGAAAGGAAAATATTTAGAAGAATATATGGTCCTAAATATGAAAACGGGGAATGGAAAGGTCGGACGAATCGAGAACTAGAAGAGATGAGTAAAGGAGAAAATATAGTAAAATGGATAAAAGGGCAAAGGATAAGCTGGTTAGGTCACCTAGAGAGAATGTAGGAGGTATGATGCCCAAAAAGATCTTCACTCAAGAACTGGAAGGGACGAGAAGAAGGGGAAGACCCGGGAAAAGATGGAAAGAGGAAGTAGAAAGAGATCTTCAAGTGCTGGGAGTGAGAAGATGGAGAGAGTTGGTGGCAGATAGGAAAAAATGGAAGGACATTGTTCGACAGGCCAAAGCTCACAGTGGGCTGTA
>Ga0131853_10027910_pt1 | contig 10117 bp, 7 predicted proteins | sample TergutLab28metaG_FD_92764 | JGI IMG/M metagenome (GOLD analysis project Ga0131853, IMG submission 92764) | Labiotermes labralis P1 segment gut microbial communities from Petit-Saut dam, French Guiana - Lab288 P1 (version 2) (version 2) | ecosystem: Host-associated > Arthropoda: Insects >... | reverse complement strand
GTATATACCATGTTTAAAATATTCAGTATCTATATTTGTTGAATAAATATATAAAATGCAACTTTAGAGGTTAGCGGTGCGGTACGACCACTATAGTTGACATTAGGCGTCAAAAGGTTAAGATGCAGATGAGTACGGAGCACTGGTGGAACGATAATGACAGAGGAAAACAGAAGTACGCGGAAAAACACCTGCCCTGGTTTCGCTTTGTTCACCACAAGCGAGCACACAAACTGGCATGTGACTGAATCCTAGCACCCAACACGACAGGCCTTTGACTAACCGCCTGAGTTGACGCTTTAAATAATATATACAAATGTTTAATAAATAATTAAATTCTTTTTATTGTTATTATTAATTTAATTATCCAATTACAATAATGTAATAATTAATACAATTATAATAATGTAATAGTTATATTATAATATTTTATTATTATTGCCGGTCCCAGTAGCCGCGCGGTCTAAGGCGTCGGTCTGCGGCCGCTCGAATGCTGAGATCGTGGGTTCGAATCCCACCGGGGGCATGGATGTTTGTCTGTTGTGAGTGTTGTGTGTTGTGAGGTAGAGGTCTCTGCGACGAGCTGATCACTCGTCCAGAGGAGTCCTACCGACTGTTGTGCGTCGTTGTGTGTGATCTAGAAAACTCTTGAATGAGGAGGCCATGGCCCACTGGGGGCTGTAGTGCCGGAAGAAAACAAAATATTATTTTATTTAATTATTTAATTACTAATTTATTCATTTTTAATAAATAATTAAATATCTAAAAACCGAGTTCCTACCTCACAGAAAACACTGTGTCCATACCAAGAAACCGATTAATGCTGTCTGAGGAAATAATCGCTGTTTAACGTTAAGAGTCGATAAGCGGACAAACTACAGAGGTTGCGAACGTTGCAACAGCCGGTATACTGTAATGACTCCGCTTTAAAATGCCTAGTAGTTGACGTCATGACCCGTTGTGGCAGTTGTGAGTCAAGCATAGATTGGAATATAAACTGATCGCTAGTTTGGAATATAAACTGATCGCTAGTTTGACGTGAATTTTTTTTTTCTTGTTTCAATGCATTATCAAGTATGCAGTGCTTCACTGCTGTGGGCTGTTCCAGCTGCATTAGGAATGTACGAGAAACTAGTCTAAGTAACACAGCCAAGTTAATTAACTGGAAGAACACTGTACCCTTCGACCAATTAGCTGTGGCACAGGCCTCGACTTCACAGCCTTCCAGTACATGGGCGGTACTATTACAGATGTCTCGCTTTTTCCCTCAGGGCGGCACCAAATTAGTGGGTGTACCGCAGAAACAAGGAACACGCTGCGAGCTTAGAAGTGCAAGCGAATTTACGTAACTAATGCGTAAGCAAGTTACCGCTGATGAAGATCCTAAAAACATACCAAACTTACACCAAAACATCGAGCAGTGTTTTGCAGTACCTGATGGGAGTTCATAGGTCAATGGTTGGAAATTCTTTATAATAGTTACAGCCAACGGGACAGATCAGTCGGTATATGTGGGGTGCAACCGGACAGTTTTTAGGAGCATTCGCAACACTGCGAGAAAACGACAATTAGCTTCGTCATGTCTGTCCGTCCACATGGAACAACTCGGCTCTTACTGGACGGATTTTCATAAAATTTTATATCTGTGTATTTTTCTAAAATTTGCCCATATAATTCAAATTTCATTAAAATCAGACAAGAACAACGGGTACTTTACATAAAGATAAATACATATATGATCATATCCCGTTCGCTTCTTCTTAGAATGAGAAGTGTTTGAGACAGAATATGTGGAGAAAATCAAAACACACATTTTGTGTTCAGTAACTTTTCGCCGATAATCGTGCCGTTTATGAGATAAAGTGGAAATATATATATATATATATATATATATATAAAGAGAAAGGCCACAGATGAGAATATGGCGCATGCGCATTGCATGCTGGATACTTAAGGCTACAAATACACACACTAGAATATGTAACACTTATTGCTTTTCCACTGACACAATGGTTGCACGACAGCAAGTCCATGTCACGCTCGTACGTACATTGTCCGTCATGTTACAAGCGTTCAGGGGATGTAGGAGACTGGTGGGGAGGTGACGGAAATTTGAGGCTGCAGGGAACATGTGGATGTGGCAGGAAACACCTCCTTCATACCGCACGGCGTCTGTACTTCTTCCTTTGAGATCACCTTCTTCAAGTCTCATTTAAGACAGCCCTGTGGAAACGGAAAAAGATCTGACAGCTAGAATTCTAGCAGCGTGAGAAGTTACACAGTAACAGACCAGGAATCTTTGACAGAGTCAGCCAGAACTCAGAGCGTCACTGCAGTACCAACAATGACGTCAGCGGTCGCCGTTTCGAAGATTTCTTGTGCAGTAATTACAAATAACACCATAAAAAATAATATGCGCACTGTACAACCAATACGGACCGAAAAATTTACAAAAGGTGCTGACTTTTGACGTTCAGGTGACCGCGCAACGGGATAAATTCTTATAATAAAATCAACTAGATGCACTAATTTCTCAAATTTATTTTTGGAATAGAACTCTGCATGTTTCGGACAGTTGCTCTGTCCATCATCAGGAGTCTAGTACTGTATACGCAGCAATGGTATATGTCATACAGGTTTTGTTGACTGCTTGCTAGCAAGCAGTCAGCATAACCTGTATGTATTGCTGTGTGTACAGTGCTAGACTCCTGATGATGGACCGAAAACCTGTCCGAAACATGCAGAGTTCTATTCCAAAAATAAATTTGCGAAATTAGTGCATCTAGTTGGTTTTATTATAGGAACACAGCTGAATTACTTTAGGACTCATTCAATGAAACTGCCAGCAGCTACGACTCCAAAGCACGCAAAGACAGTGCGCTATAATATAGCTCATCATGCTATATTTATACATATATAGACACGAACAACTAAACGCCTTACACAATGCTTATTTATAATCACCACAATCAGCTGTATGCTAACATCCACGTAAGACTGTACAGCTGTACACATAATACAATCAAACAAGACACTAATGTACATATAACGTAACGTACAGATGTGTTCGTGCAACCATTGTTACAATAGGTGTAGGTATCAGTCAATAACACAACAATATCTAAAAAAGATGTTTAATAAAGGATGAAGTAAACTACATGTTTCGGCCTAATGTGGCCATCATCAGGTTTTCATCCTAAAGTATGGTGGTATTGCTTTACAGGATTGGTATGGGTATGTCACGATGGTGAGATCTCAGTATCTGTGATGTTTGTTATATGCTATTTATACCAATCCTGTAAGGCAATACTACCATACTTTCGGATGAAAACATGACGACGGCCACATTAGGCCGAAACATGTAGTTTACTTCATCCTTTATTGAACATCTTTTTTAGATATTGGTGTGTTATTGACTGATACCCACACCTATTGTTTATATACACACAACGGGGATGGCTCATTTTAGAACCATTGTTACAGGGGGAAAGCAATATGCATTACACATTCTGAGTGTGTGTTTGTAGCCTTAGGTATCCAAAATGAACCTGCGGCCTATCCGGTTCTGCCATATATTTCCACATTATCTCATAAACTGTACGACTTCCGATAACAGGTTTTTAAGACTAAACGTGTGTTGTGATTTTCTCTACAACTTTTATCTGCAACATTTCTCAGTCTAAGAAGACTTCAGCGAGATCCTGTAATGAACTATACGTCGGTCTTCATGTAAAACACCCGTTATTCTTGTCACTGATTTTAACAAACTTTAAATCTTCTCTACATATTTTCGAAAAATATTCAAAAATGAAATTTCACGACAATCCGTCCTGGTGGGGGGGGAGTCGTTTCAAGCGGACAGACGGACAAACAAGACGAAGGTAACGGTCGCTTTTCCTAATTTTGCGAACATGCCAAAAAAAAAACCAGAGATATTAAGTTTAATTAATATTACATTTACATTTGTACATTTTCCTTTTAAACAGTTGCATACAGTCTGACGATGGCATAACATAGCCGAAACACGGAGCTGATTTTAGATTCTAATACACAAGTGTTGTGATGATAGTCTATTTTACCAACAAGATGCACAAATTCTTTATTTTAATACATTTATTATGCTCCTGTACATGTTTCGAGCACTATTATGCTTATCTTCAGAAGGACAATTGTATTACTACAGCGTCTGGTATCGTCACTATGGAAACAAGTGAGTGGTCTAAATTACCAAAATATGTAGCTTGTTGTATTATATAAACGTTAGAAGATGGTAAAATTCACATAAAATCCACATAAAATCCTGCAGATATAATTAGAAGTAATTAGATACCAATGTTATGAACAGACTCCTCCCCCAATATGGTGTGGGTGATAAAATCGAGAAGAATGAGATGGGCTGGGCATGTGGCGCGTATGGGTGAGGAGAGGGGGTTGTATAGGGTCTTGGTGGGGAAACTGGAGGGAAAGAGACCACTGGGGAGACCTCGGCGTAGATAGGTGGATAATATTAGGATGGATCTCCAGGAGGTGGGATGTGGGTATATGGACTGGATTGGGCTTGCCCAGGATAGAGACAGGTGGCGGACGCTTGTGAGTGCGGTAATGAACATTCGGGTTCCGTGAAATGCGAGGAATTTCTTGACTACCTGCAAACCAGTTAGTTTCTCAAGAAGTACTGTGCACCGTGCAGTAAGTAAGTATGAACAGAGCCAACGCATAATCAGACTGAGTTTTTAGCAACCATGTAAAAGTATCATCCACATGACGTAGCCCGCAATTCGCGAATCAACCCTTACACTTCTTAATTATATCTACAGGGTTTTATATTGATTTTATGGGAATTTTACCATCTTCTAACGTTTATATAACACAACAAGCTACATATTTTTGTAATTTGGACCACTCACTTGTTTCCATAGTGACGATACCAGACGCTGTACTAATACAATTGTCCTTCTGAAGATAAGCATAATAGTGCTCGAAACATGTACAGGAGCATAATAAATGTATTAAAATAAAAAATTCGTGTAACAAGTTGGTAAAAAAGACTATCATTGTATTAGGATGCGCGGTAAATAAAATGTCAAAACGGAAGTGTTGTGTTAGAACGTTAGATGTTGTGTCTATGTGAACTATACAATGAGCTGGCATTAACGATCGGATATCGATGTGGAAGGAAGCAGTCGTGACCCAATCTGAGGTACCATACTGGCATCTGTCTGGAGGTATGGAGGAACGTCAGGATGACACTGGGTCTCCGAGGCGCGATATGAACCCGCCAGCTGTGGAATAAGAAGTAAGATTCAAAAATACATTTTGCACGCTTGTTAAGTGCATCGATCAAACTCCAAGACTCTCATCTTTGCTACGAGAAGTTGAAGTGGTCACAGTAGGAGACGTGACAGCTGGGTAAGCCCTGAAGTGCGTTCGGGGGTGGGCACAGCGCCACGATATGTGGCAATCTGCGTCTCAGCTTTCCAGTCCCTCCTCCTTTTTACTTTCAAAATCACTCAACAGATGCTACTTCTAAAGCACTGTGTCTACACCTGTGGAAAATGTCCCACCCCTGAGACACCAGGCCCCGCAAATGCGGATCTTGCCTAATCACCGAACTTGGTTTAACTGTCGTGACGTCACGGTAGATTAACAAAATGGCGGGTGGGACGCCAGATAAAAAAAAAACTCAGGAATCGTTGCTCTAGAAAGAACTAACTAAATTAATTAATTAATTAATTAATCGCACGCAGCACAGTCCGCCGTCAGAAGCTGAATTCCCCCGCTAATCGAGAAATGTTCGGCATTTTACGGAAAGCAAAACTTCGCTGCCGCGTTCACAGCAACCTCCATGTCCTTATCCTAAGCCACATTAATCCAATACACACCGCTCTTAAAACTTCCCCTAAAGAGGCACAATATGTGTACCAAAAGTTTGTACAATCGTGAACAAGAGGGGAAAGGACGTAGGCCATAATGAAGCAAACAACATTCGGAATGGCATGCTTTACATTTCATAAACTCAGGGCCCATATGCTGTCAGTTCACGGAAGTTTAAGGCCTTGTGTAAAGAACACGTTCTTAAGGATCAGTTGGCTAAAGTCGAAACAGCCTTGCTCACAATTGTTATGGGTCTTTCAGTCTCTAGCCAGTGAATTCATTGACCGAGACATGATCAAATTTCAAGCCGCGCCCCAAAGACTAGTCACAATAATCATCATTACCATCGTCATTGTCACCTAGCTAACAAGGAGCTGGGCCACTCGGTGACCCATTCCGGTCTCACTCGTCTAGAAGTATATTCCTATAGTAAAACCAGCCAGATGCATCAATGTCTCAAAATTATTTTATTGGAGTAACACTCTACATGTTTCGGACGGCCCTTCCGTCCATCATCAGGAGTTTAAGACTGTACATACTGCAACAGGCATATGTCAAACAGATACTGCTACTGCTTGCTAGGAAGCAGTAGCAGTATTTGTTTGACATATGCCTGTTGCTGTATGTCCAGTATTTAACTACTGATGAAGGACGGAAAGACTGTCCGAAACATGTAGAGTGTTACTCCAATAATTAAATTTCAGACATTGATGCATCTGGTTGGTTTTACTACAGAAATATATTACGATGCACGGCCCTATGAACATCAAATAAGTATCTTTAATGGTCTCCCCTGGGTTTGGCAGAAGAAACCAGGGGATACCATGAAAGGCACGATCGAACGACTGGCGTATTTGAGAAACGCACCAATAATTGCGCAATGTACAAGGAACCCAGCGAATAATTGCCACACTGTTCCCAAGATTGGTTTGTGTGGAAAACATTCGTCCGCGAGTGCATTAGCCAAATGATTTTGCTTGGTCATTGTTACGTCGTTCCAACGAATCGTGTGCTTGGCCAATTCACGTTCCGAATAATACCGACTGTCCACACACACACGCGCACACGCACACGCACAACACGCACACACACACATACACACACACACGCAAGTCACTTGTGGTAACGTGAAGAAGTCTCCACTCGGTAGGACAATAAACACTGGTAAATGAAGTGTGTCACATTTACCGACAGTAGATGGGTAACCAGCTAATGACCAATATTTGTACAAGTGCACCGTTCCAAAGACGTGGCCAAATATCTACTAGTGACAAATGTTCGTCAAACACACCTGTAGTGGGAACGAGGGTTTACAATGAGTACACACCAAAATATCTCGCATGTCAAGACTCCACAGCACTGACCAACACTTGCTAGCCAGACAAGCAGCGGCAGCCGCAATTCAGTAGGCACCTAGAGGGATACATCCCTGTCTACATTCATCAAGTCGACCGTACGGTAGCAACACTGCTCACTGCCTGACAGAACGCAGCCAGTACTGCCTATCAGCAACATAATGAAATACTGCTTGCTGGGGAATCCACGAAATGTCTGTGTCAACATTGCTGTTTATGAGAATTTTCGAGTACTGCTTTTGACAGGAAGCTTGGGGGGTGGGGGGGGGAGGGGCTCACCAGTGACTCCCACAAGTTGTGTTGTGGCCACCCCTCACATATACATGCATTTATCGACAAGCATCCGCCTATAAACAATGCAGGCATTCATTCTACAGACAGGTCCTGTTCATGAATTCGGCTCAGTCTTAATGGTGTGTAAAAGTACACATAACATTCACTCGTTAGAATGGAACAGTTTAAAAAATGAATGTCTGCTGACTGTGCAGTGCCTTTCGGAACCGGTTGAGGGACGTTCATGAATATTAATATTTGGGGAGCTGCACTAAAATATAAAGACCCACTGTATTGTACGTCGCGACAAAACAACAAGCATCTTGAAGCTTTCAACTCCGTCCATCCTTGCAGTCAATTTCTTCTTTTCATTCCAACCAAATGCACATAATACGTTAGTTACACACATTTATCACCTATCACCTATCACCTATCACCTCCAACATTCTTATAATAAAACCAACTAGGTGCACTAATTTCTCAGATTTATTTTGGAATAAAACTCTACATGTTTCGGACAGTCCATCATCAGGAGTTTTTCACTGTACACACAGCAATGGTATATGTCATGAAGCTTGCTGTCAGCAAACCTGTACGACATATACCATTGCTGTGTGTACAACGAAAAACTCCTGTTGATGAACAGAGGAACTGTCCGAAACACGCAGAGTTTTATTCCAAAATATATCTGAGAAATCAGTGCATCTAGTTGGTTTTATTAAAGAATTTATCATGATGCACGGTCATATGAACGTCAAATATCTCCAACATGTTGCGGTGTTTCTTACACCATCTTCAGGGAGATCACTGCGTTACTTTCTCAAGAACTGTATGCGTTTTCTAATGTTGTTTACATATGTTGTGCTAGACAATATAAAGTATACCCTGTATTTTTTTAATTTCTAATGCTATAAGGCTTTTTGCAATTTTTCATTGCTAATTAAAAAAACTGTACACTTTATACTCTATAGCACAACCAATGCAACAACATTGCAAAAAAGCATACAGTTCTGGAGCAAATAACACAATGGTCTCCCTGAAGATGGTGTAACAATCACCGAAACATGTTGGAGGTAACAGATTATATATATATATATATATATATATATATTTGTGTGTGTGTGTGTGTGTGTATTGAACATATTATGTGCAGTCAGTTGGAATAAAAGGAAGAAACTGACAATAACAAGCAATCTGCATGAATATCTACTCGCTAAACATTCACCCGAACAAGCGATTTTAACGACGGTTGAAGCGGAATGAAACACTTTTCTGACCAATACATATTCGTCACGTAGTTCCTACGAGGTGAGGAGAGGGGGGTGTATAGGGTCTTGGTGGGGAAACCGGAAGGAAGTAGACATCTGGGGAGACCTAGGCGTAAATGGGTGGATAATATTAGGATGGATCTCCAGGAGGTGGGATGTGGGTATATGGACTGGATTGGGCTGGCCCAGGATAGAGATAGGTGGCGGACGCTTGTGAGTGCGGTAATGAATCTTTGGGTTCCGTGAAATGCGTGGAATTTCTTGACTAGCTGCAAACCAGTTAGCTTCTCAGTAGGACTCTGCGCCATGGAGTAGGTAAGTAAGTCCTTACGATATCGGAATAACCAAATAAAAGTGAGCTAACAAGGCAGGCGCGTTACGTTACCTCTTAAACGCCGAAGGCTGGAAATAACGTAATGTCCCGTTAAAGCAGGTTTACAAGCGGACATCCGTAACGGACCAACGTCGTCCAACCGAGTAATCCAGATCAAGTGGTAACACTTCAGACTTGTGCCCGAGACACGCAAGGTGGAAGCTGACCGCCGACTTCTACCGTGCTGAGGTTTTTCGTGGCTTTCCTCAATGAGGACGCGTGAAATGCAGGTTCCCTCTTGGGCAATTACAAGGATATACCTAAAATGCGGTTCCAAACCACTGCACGTACACACGTGTCCAAACTTTTGATACTCTGTTCAGCACAGTCACTGGGGACGTAGTTACGTAATCTGCAAATGAATAATTATTCTGAATTCGAGGTGGACATGACACATGGGTAGCAGATGATACACATCAGACACCAGCTTAAGGAAAGGAGATAGCCACCTAAAACACAATAGTTTGACCTCACCCCGACACGTGCCGTATCTCCTTCACATACCTGCCCGTGGCCTCCACGTGGGTCGTTACCCTCCACAGCCTGTTTCTGTCCTCTGAAACTCCCCTACCCTGTGACCCTCTTTCCCATCGGCTCGGGCAATTTTCGAACCAAAACTTTTCCCCTATAAATACTCTCAACAATTCTCAAATCTAGTCATCCCTGACTAAGATTTTCCGTGATTTTCCTCAGTTGTAAGGCGAATGCAAAAGTATAACTTGTAAGACGGGGCACGGCCCGCACTCTTTTCAAATTAGGCGACACTTCTTACGCGGTTAGTATATTGTTAACTTTAGTTCGACCACTCTGGGTTCAAATCCCAGAAGGCCTTCCAACCAAAGTTCCCCCCCCCCCAAAAAATTACCAACACCCAAAGAAAAATACCCGGACATCTTCGCGCAGGAGTTTTTAAAGGCGCCCGGAAACATTTAGCGAAACCAAAATCCCTATTATAGTACAAGGGGTTTTATATG
>Ga0131853_10027909_pt1 | contig 10117 bp, 5 predicted proteins | sample TergutLab28metaG_FD_92764 | JGI IMG/M metagenome (GOLD analysis project Ga0131853, IMG submission 92764) | Labiotermes labralis P1 segment gut microbial communities from Petit-Saut dam, French Guiana - Lab288 P1 (version 2) (version 2) | ecosystem: Host-associated > Arthropoda: Insects >... | reverse complement strand
TATGTGAAATTTACACAGCTTTTTTTGTTAAAATTTGTTTTCTCCAGATTTGTTTCTTTGGGGGGGGGCCCCCTTCCCCCCCCCCCCCCTCAATAAATTGGCCTCCCTTTTGTAGGGAAATGGTAGACACCATTTTATCTTGGTAAATTCATGGTCCGTGGGTGTGATTCCCAGAAGTACAGGGAGTTTTTATGTTGAGTTCCTCAAACATTTGGCCCCATATATTTGGGGAGACAGACAGACAACACACAGTCCTGTTTACCTGTACCTGGATGTTAACCAGACCTCATGGCATTACAATCCAGAAGGCATGCTTGTTAGCTGGCAGGACCAAACTTGAATCTCAGTTCACCGTGAGGTCAGGACATCAGGAATGGTGAATGCCAGTTATAATTCTGTATTCAACAGACTGCCATAACTGCCATATTTACCCTGCTGTAGGTTGCAGGATTGTAGGTAGAGGTAATCGTATTGCAAGTGCCAACGCAATTCAGTGACCCTGTCATAATTGTCTCCTCCCACATGTTCACCATACTGTCGCCAGTGTCCGTGTGGCTGCCTGTCGACAAGCAGCACCATGTGCAGTTCACAGTAAATATCACACACAGTTACAATCATGGTAGAGGTAAAGCTGTCCCTGTCCGCACCATGAAGGCATACAGGGGGGAGTGGAGGTACAGGGTGGCTCTAGATGGAGACGAGTTCTTAACTTCACGCCCACCCCAGACACTTTACCCAAAAGAAAGAGCCTCCAGTTACAATTGAATTGGAGACAGGGTGGGCCCCAGAGCAGGCTGGGCTTTTTGGTGAGGACAAAATCTCTTTACTTGCTGGGAATTGAGCCCCAGATCATCCAACCTGTGGCCTACTCACTATACACACTGAGCTATCCTGACTTATGCTTCTAAAATGAATGACCAACTCCACAGAGCAGAGTCCTGGCTGAGAAGTTGATACTTCTCAGCTAGTCAAGAAATTCCTCGCATTTTGTGGAATCCAATTGTTCATTACCACATTCACAAATGCCCACCACTTGTTCCTAACATGAGTCAGACCATTGCAGTCCACACCCTCCCATCTTCTTGAAGATTCATTCCAATATTATCTTCCTATCTATGCCAAGGTCTTCCAAGTGGTCTTCTCCCTTATTGTTTCCCCACAAAAACTCTCTTCTACTTCGTGTGTGCCACATGCCCCAACCATCACCCTAATATTTGGTGTGTGCAGTAAAAATCTCGAAGAGGCCCTTTCTCCAGTTTATACCAGCCCCTTGTCGCTGCAGTGTAGACCCAAACAGCTTCCTCAGCATCCTACTCTCAAACCCCCTCAGCCCTTGTTTTCCCTTAATGTACGAGAGACACCCATTGAAACAAGAGGCAAGATTTTGGGTCTGTGTATTTTAATATTTTAAAATGAGACACATTATATGTGTAGAGAGTTTTGGGGAGGAAACTCAATAGAAAACTTCCACTTCAAACATCAGTGAGGAGAGGGAATTATGACACTGAAATACTTCTGATGTAGATAGATATTGACATTGAGAGGTGTTTGAAGTAGCTGACAATACAACCATTGATGGGCTGTGGTGACATGGGACTGAATCTAACGTTTATTACTGTAATATTAGTTATGTTTTATGTTGGCACCAGTACTGCATATTGTACTGTTGTTAGCAGCTACTACAGAGCAAAATTGAGCTACAACCTAAGGAAACATTTCCATTTGCAAGGATCACTCTGTTTTGGTTAGGCAGTAGCAAACACAAGATGTTAGTGTACCAATCCGTGTGACAGTTGGTGACCTTATGGCAGTGATGTGTGATGCCATGTAATTCAGTAAAAGGAAGACCACTGGTAGCTACTCAATGTACACCACCCCTGTTGTTTGTTACACTCGAGCCTTGTTCTCCCATTTGTTAAGAGCTTATTTTCCACCCCATGACTTCTGTCCTGATCATGCAGTAGTTGCTTGCTGTGAATCACTGTTATGTAGCTACTGAACCATGTAATGGCAGCACATGCAAGAGAACACATCTTCATACTGATTCATGTCTGATAACTGCTGTGTTGTGGCAAAATGCACTTCAGCAGTGGAGATGTTGGTACAAAAATGTGAATGACATAAACAAATGTGGTGAGAGCACAGAAAGGCTAATGATAAGTGATTCTGAAATATTTTTGTATTGCTGTGATACTCTGTGGATATGTGAGGTTTGCAATAGGCCAGGTTTGCTAGATAGTTTTCCCAGAAGTTGAAGAGAGTTCTTCATGGATGTGATGCCATTTGGTTGGGTGTGTATTTCCCACCACTGCAAGGATTGTAACGCCTTCATCTTCAGGGTCATACTGTCCAAGAAGGCTGCTGGCACCGTGAAGATGAAAGCACTGTGGTCCTTTCAGAATGTCGAGAGCCACTTGTCCAGTGACGCAGTGTAACGTGCCAGAAGGCTTGTATCCTCAGCAGCACTGCTGTGATGTCATATCCCACTTCCCCAGAAGTTTCTGCATTGCCTTTCTTCATCCTCACCCTCTAGGCCAGTGCTTCTTGTTGTGTTTGTACCTCACATTGGTGTGAGGCGGCAGACTGTTGGCATACACACTGGAGGGAGAGCACTTTGATTTCTTACATAAGACGTTTGTTGAGTATTACAGTCAAGACATGTTGACATTTGAGAACTCAACATTTTGCGTCCAGGGTTCATTTTTCAGTAACTTTCTGGTTTTAACTTCATAATTGGTTTCATTGTAGCTATGAATTATTTCCTCCTTATAGAGAGAGAGAGAGAACACTATTACTTGTAATCTCATATCTATTATTTGTATGATGTTTGTTCAATTGACATGAATAACATGAGATGTAAAACAGTGCCATGTAATATACAAAAAAAAAAAAGTTAGCCATAGTTGAAGAAATTTCAGGGATACAAGAACAGCTTTTAAAACCTGTTTGCTTTATCAGCCATGGAAGTGATAGGTTAATCAAACCATTCTTTATGAGGCCCATACATTATCTTTGCAGCATACCTTGATATTTCATTTGTGTTAACTATCATCACTTGACAGCAAGGAGTGAAATGTATAGATATGTTTGGCAGATCTGCATGTCCCACGTGTGTAGTAACTGACAGTGCCTTTGAAACTTTACAGGGAATACTTCATTGGTTTGTTGTAACATGTTGTAACCACCAGAGTTGCTGTATCAGATTTGCTTAATCCAGGGCCACTGTACATTTCAACAAGAATTCCACTGGAAATTTATTATTTTAATATGTTAATTAATTGAGACACAATTACTCTTGCCAAACTCATTGTAGGATCTATCAAATGGTACATATTTTTCTGTTCTGGTAACATGTCCAAGACTGATTACATCTAATTATAGTATCTGTGTGTCATTAATTAATGTATCTTTAGTTTTAGATTATTAAAAATGACAGAAGGATCACATTCTGGTGATGGTTAAGTTGTGTCAGAGTATGGTTCCTTCATGTATTGTAGGTGGAGGTTACAATTGCAGGCAGGCGCTGTTATGGAACAATTGTGGTGCTAACGACACTGTAATGTGTTGCAACTTTTTGTTAATTGCGTACAGTCTCTGCCGATAACTTTGGATGTTCCTATTTACTGTGGGTCTGTACCTCTTGGTGGAGGTACAAAGATTGAAGTAATATAAACAGCTTCTTTGGAAAGCATAATTATTGGAAAATCCAGTAATTAATTTCAAGATCAGATGTGCCAGGAATGAGAGATGTAATTTGTTTTATGTGTCAAAATTTAATAACATTTTTATGTAAACAGTGTTTTGTTTAGTTCATTGAGTAAGTTACAGCAATAAGATAATGTCTGTAGGGTTGTTATTTGTTGTGTGATGTCATGCATAGCTGCAAGAGAAAATGGTTCACAGCTGTTTGATTTGATGTATCTGAGTGTATGATTGCAGTGTAGGTCAGATGGTAGTGCTCTTAAACATTGGAAAATTTGCTCATGCTGTTGAAAGAGTTGTCAGTAGTTGTACTGAAAGCCTGTGACACATTGTGTCTGAGCTTGCAACTGTGTAATGGTACATACGTAACATTTCAGCATTCAGGAAATGTAATATGAAACAGCCACAGGTAATGTGTGCAGTAAACTGTGGTGGGAGAAGCTGCTGTCACATTGAGTGAGTGACTTTATTTTCAAATATGTTGTTATGATTTTGCAGAACTGCATGACTGTGGTGTGATCGCTAGCAGGACGTTGCAGTTATTTGCACTGCCACATTTTGAATGGCTCTGGGTTTGCCCACCCCCATCCCTTCATCCCTCCAGGCATCAGTTGAACCCATCAAGATTGAATAGGGGGTCAGAACCTGGTACCTTAGTGAGAGGGTGAGCATGATGCAACTTACAGCAGGGATGCATTATAGAGCATGTAACTTGGAAGTCATAATCTCTTTTTCACTGCCTCGTAAGTAACAAAATGATGGTAGAAGTCTGATGTAATTTTAGCACTTAACACGTGGAAGCACCAGTCACATGGTATTCAAGAGAACACAGAGGGTAGAGCAGCAGTGTGCAATTGCAATGCATACAGCACATGCAGCAAAATGAAACTGCCCACAGTTTTTCATATTGTTAAGTCCTCAAAGATTGAAGTATAGACATCTAGTGAGAAACGATTGATTTCATTATCATCACTATTATTATTATTATTAATTCACGGTGGTTTAACTGGTCTTAAAAGCATACAGGTCACTGACCAAGCACTTCTTACTCATTATTATTCTAAAATATTATTATTATTATTATTATTATTACTATTATTATTGGGCAAAATAGAACTATTCTTCTTGCCTAAAGATCACTGAATTGAGATGTTTCTGTCAAGGAGAACAGTTCTTAACACAAATATGACTGTGAATGTGTATTTTGTATTTGGGTATGTTCACAAACTATAAGTCAGAAAATGAGTTGTGATGTTATTAAATGGTGTGACTCTCTAAACTTCGTCAGATCTTAATTAAAGAACGTGTAACAAATAAAGAGAAGCCAAAGGGTCTGGCTTTTACACAAATAAAGGCACTAGATGTTCATATTTGCCTCACACTTGGTGATCCTTATAACGTGGCATCATCAGGACCTTACAGATATATCGGCTGTCTTAATTTGAGCAACGTAACATAGCCTTATGTTAGGTCATATGTTGGTAAAAGCTTGTATGTTCCAAGTACTAATGGTTTTACCTCCATTAGTCAGAGAACATCACCTTCTTTAGCATTTCATTATTCGACAGACAGTATAAACTTCCATTGTTTATTATTAATTTATAAATAATTTTCTGTAAATCAGTGAGGTGCTGGGTACACAGCAGGAACGGCACCACGTGTCATGTGGCTGCACATTTGTTATAGTTTGCCCAGTTAAACACAACAGTCTGTGTACATGACACAAGGTGTACTTTTATTTGGCTAGGACTGTACATGAATTGATGTTTCATGATGAGAACTGCAGCAACATAAATGGAACTTCTTGCTTCCACAAGACATAAAGAACGTACCTGAAGTTTCGGGTTTTGTGGGATGTGAGGAGTGTCATTCAGCAGGTAGCTGGCAACATTCTGAAGGACTGTAGTGCCATCAGAAAGTTGGTGACTGCACAGAAGACTTGAGTCTTCAGCAGCACTGGTGTGAGTAACCGAAATCTCGCAAACTAAGGTGTTTCACACTCGGTGACATACTTTTTTGTCTTGTAAAATATGGGAATGAAAAAAATCAAAATTCTTGTGAAATGCTAACTTGTTATCTGATTCTTCACAACAAGTACAGCAACTGATGCATATTCTAGTCATTACATCTATTTGTGCTGAATGTATCGGCAAATGCAGTGTGACAGGATGTTGCTGCACTGGCTGGTGGCTGTTCCATAGCCATTTGTGTTATGTACACAGTGCATTATTGGTTCTGTACTGCACTCCACACCTCATTTCATTGGAAAAACAACAGACTGTATTACCTTTAATGTATGTAATTGTATTAAATAAGGCATTACAGTGATTAACACTGCCTAACAAAGGCATTTCTGTAAGCTGGGTCTTCTGTATGCCCCTTTTCAGTACCAGTAGTACATTTCCTGTGTGTGTGTTTGTGTGTTTCCTGTGGACATGAAGTATGAATTTAAGGATGTTAATTTAGACCTTCTGTTGTCCTAGTCCTGGACATCAAAACCCAACTCTATAAAATGGACTTCGGTCCAGGGTATTAGACCAGCTGTACTAAGGCACACAGCAGGGTAGATACTGTGTCACAAACTGTGCACCTGAAGATCGAAACATTGCTGCATTTTCTGATATATAAAGAATTGGGAAAGTAGACAAATGCGTGACTGTGTGTCTTAGTGATGTTGTTAACACATCTAACTTCATAGAGCAGATTTATTTCCTTAAGATCCATTTTAATATTATTATTCCTCCAAGTGGTCTTTTCCCTGCAGGTTTCCCCAGCAACACCCTGTATGCAGCTGTCCCAGTCCCCCATACATGTCACATGCACCACCCATCTCATTCTTTGTGATTTGATAACATGAATGATGTATGGCTAGCAGAACAGATGATGAAGCTGCTCATTATGCAGTTTTCTCCATTCTCCTGTTGCTTCCTCCTCCTTAGACCCAGTTATCTTCTTCCTCAGAACCCTATTCTCCAACACCCCCAGCCTATGTTCCTCAGTTTGGGAGACCAAGTTTCACACCCACACAAAACAAGAAGAATTCTATTTCTATGTGTTTCGATCTGTATATTTGTGGATAGCAAAGAGAAGACAAAAGATTCTGGACCACATGATAGCAGGCATTCATTGAATTCAGTACACTTAATTTTGTAGTGAATACAGTTTTGGTTTATTAGAAGTTACAAAAAACAGACTACTGTGATGCTGTTCATTGCCACAGTTGCAATACAACAGTACACTATATCAGTTCTTAATTCTAAAATATTTGAGTATCTTTAAGAGTAAAAGTATATTTGTTCAGCATTACACAAAAATACAACTTCCTGTATTCAAACCACAGTAGATTTCCTACCATTTATTTTTCTAATCTTATCCTTTGACAATTGATCAAAGAACAGGAGTCCTGCAGCCCGCTCAATACTCTCAGGTGGAACCTAAACAGGAGAACAACAGTGCTAAAATTATATTTAAATGATGATAAACTTATCAAGGTCACTTGCTTGTATGTTGTAAATCAATTAAAGTGGAAGTAATGTGAATATGTTGACTGAAGAGTTAACTTTTCTGAGTTCAATTCACAGAGTTCTTCCTAGAGGAAGAATTAAGAGTATCATCTTTGCTGTGGAGTACATGAACTGTAGAGCACCTCAAGTTTGGGGGTTTTCACAGTGGTCCAAATGATGGTTGTCTTTTGGGTTTTTACATTGTGTACTATGCTTTGTTCTGATGCTTTGGAGAACCATACTGCCTCTGTCTTCAGGGTGACAAGTAGACAGGTACTGAATTGGTGCATGGAACATTTGGCCATCCACAGGTATGGAATGTGGGAATGGAATGAGTCCCTGAAAATGTCCATTTTGGAATGCTTGTGTCCTATTGACACAATAGAAGTCCTACCCCTCTTCCCCCTTCCATGGCTGTGCCCATATTCCTCCAACGTTCCTATGTAATGGGCATGTTTTCTTCCACGTATCATTTCAATATCCATCCATACAATTTTTATCCCTCAAGATGGAGGCAGTACATTCTTTTAAAACATCACAACAAACAAAGCAGACTACACAGTGTAAAAACCCAAAAATCAACCACTCTTACAGTTTTGGTGACGTACTCAGTGTCAATAGATAAACCACACCTGTCCTTATGGCATTAAATCATTCATGTAACAGCTAATTATACTAGCTGCAGCACTGTGAAGGTCATTCAGCACAAACAGTATTGTTTATCGATGGAATGCTGTGGCAACATTATAGCTGCACATTGACTGTTGGTGCCACCTTGTCTCTAACACTCAGTCCGGTGATTAAAAGTATGATACATGTATGCTTCATGTGCAGGGTCATCATTTTCTCTGACAACTGCTGTTCATCACTCTGGCCACTACCCAATCCTGCTTGTGGGCAGTTGGCTGAATGGGCTATGTTAATACAATACAAGATCCAACAGGAAGTGGCAACATAGAGTTGTCATATAAAATAATGATCATGTACATACATACGATGTATCACAGTCTGACAACTTACGTAATCATAACTGTGTTCCACATACCTGAAACACAGTTAAAGGCATGCTGTCATCTATAACTTGATTGGGCATTACATATGCTTCCATGTCATACTTTTGGTCAGCAGTCTCTGCAACTATGACTTTGAAGAAGTGTGTTGGTACAGCCACAGAACTGGCTCCTATAACTTCATATCTGACATACATTTTTCCATCACCGTCTCTCCTGTTGGAACCATAAATAAATAACTAAATGTGTGTATTCCCCAAAACATGCATAATTTATGATTTTCATGAAACAAGATGAGAGGTGATAATTAAATGGGTCCCTGTCAAAACAGCACAGTGCATTCTACATTGTGGATGGTGATATTACCTCCCGATACAGAAATTAAAATGGATCTTAAAGCAATAGAGTTGGATGTTGTGGAATGAATTAATCTGCCTCAGGATAGGGAGAAGTGATGGGTTGTTGTGAGCATGGTAATGTCCCCAGGTCCCATAAGATGTGGAGAATTTCGTGACTAGCTAAGGCAGTACCACCATCCTCTGAAGCAGTGCTCTCCTCCTTGCAGACAGTGACTTAGATTGGAGGGAGGGGAAACAAAAAAATTCAGAACAAAAGTCATGGTTAAACTCTTTCGTTTGATTATACAAATTCACAGGTTCAGAAATTTGTCTGTTGGTGTTAGTAGATGGAGTTAGTCTGCATCTTCAGACTGCAGAACATCGGGAGAAAAAGCTGTCTCTATTGATGCCAAGATGGCACATACAGCAGTAAGTGTAAACTTCCACCATTCTTAACTTTACCACTAGATGGATATGAGTGGTCAGCTTCTTGCCTCAGCCCCAGACAGCAGCACATCTTCCCTGGGGGGTGAAGTAGATCAGCACCCCTCACCTTCACGGTGTAGTGCTTAATTATGTATGGACACAACCATAACTTTATATCACAGATATAGAAGCACTAGCATTCTCTTAGCTGAATCAGTGACTTGCCTTACCTGGGCAGGTACAGTGGACCAGTGCACACATAGACGTTCTTGTAGGTTTTGGTTAGCTTACGGACATACTTCTCCAATCTGTTCCAAGAATGTCTGTTGAACCCAACCCCAACTTGGGGAGCGATATTGGAGAGAAGAAATGTTTGGTCCACGTGTTTCTGACATATGCGGTGGTTACCAGCAGCCGCCAAGTGACCCCGGTCAAAGCCACTTCCTCGAAAGTCTGAGTTGAGGGACCTGCATTGTACAGGGAGTATAACTAAATCTGAATCCAGATGCATGGCAAGCCTAAAGGTCTTACATTTCCTAATGCAATATATGCTATGAAAATATAACTTACTGCGTGTTTGACTGGCTGTTGGAATTGACCTCCTTCAATCCCCAGACATTCTTCACAACTGGTGGACAGATTGTTCAGTACTGTTTAAGGTTCTTGTCTAGAAAGTGTCAACAGTGTGTGGAAGTGTTCACGGCAACTGTGTGACTTACAAATTGCCAGTCTATTGGCATGTGTACAGTACATTGCATCATCTTAGTCACCCAGTCAAGTTTAGTCTGCTGTCTGTAACAGTAGTGTCAAGTACAGTGTAATGTACACTTCTGTTATTCATGAGTATACAGTACAGTTCGGACCTTCATTATGGAGAGAAATCATATGCCATTTGTAGGTAATTTAGAACAAAGTTTCCTAGTGTTTCATTTCCTTCAAAGTCAACCACATCTGAGAGTTGAAGGAGGACATTTCCAGCATCTGTTGCAACACGCAGTCACATATATATATATATATATATATACAGGGTGTCCCAGGAGGAATGTGCCAGACTTCAGGAGAGTGTTCCTTATGTTAAAGTATACCGATATAACCCAAAACACCTATATCCAAAGTTGAACGGTTACGGAGATAATGG
>Ga0131853_10027908_pt1 | contig 10117 bp, 2 predicted proteins | sample TergutLab28metaG_FD_92764 | JGI IMG/M metagenome (GOLD analysis project Ga0131853, IMG submission 92764) | Labiotermes labralis P1 segment gut microbial communities from Petit-Saut dam, French Guiana - Lab288 P1 (version 2) (version 2) | ecosystem: Host-associated > Arthropoda: Insects >... | reverse complement strand
TATCTGGCCTATTTGCTGTAACTTCTCTGTCTGTATGTACTGCTTGATTCCACAACACTGTAACATCTCCCTCTTCACACACTGGCTTGGGCATTATTATTATTATTATTATTATTATTATTAACAGCACTATATAGGCGGACGTGAAATTTTTCATAAACCAATAGAAGCAAAACTATGTATTTGAATTAAATTTTCAAAACATTGCACGGTGTTTTAACATTTTAAATATTTTGCTGAACTAAATGCTCAAATGTTCGATTTTACTCTTCATTTAAACCTTTAAATCACAGTAATGTCCACTTGTACTACTTGCTGTAAAGTTTAAGAAACTCTGTATTTATGTTCGCATTTCATTCACCTGTTTCCTGCGACCCCCATATTCAAGAAAAATAATTTCACTAAACAATATTCACCGGCCAGTCGTCACTACAGTTACTAACTGGATCCAGTGTGAAGTAGAAAATTTATATTTAAACATGTTTTAGATCGATGTCAGATTTCAAAGGATTAAACAAGTGTCCTCAACTCCCATAGTATCCCAGTACTACCAGCGACACTGTGAACAACAGTATCCATACTGTAACGCGTCTCGTGTATTTTACTGTGTTGCAGGTACATTGTGCGTTAATGTGGTCAAGTCTGCATCAAACGGGTGCTACCCCCGTTGACAAAGGTCACGTGTTTTGTTAGACTAGGCGACGAAACATGCATGGGGAAAGATTTGAAGATAACAAGCACAAATGAAAGAAATCTGGAAGAGACAGACTGGTAAAGTTTGTGTGTAAGGACGGGGATAGGAGAAGAGAGGTTTTAACAAATATCTCAAGTTACTGCAAGTGAAAGCATAGAGACAATTACTTATCTTTGGTGCAGAAGAGAAAACGTTATGTCGGTACTAAGTCCCTGTCTTTGTAAAGCCAACGTTGTTCACAAACTAGAGGGAGAAGGGGTTAAAATGTTTGGGCGTGATAATAAATGGCCATAATTTTCGTATGACACCGACTTAGTTAAATATATATTTTACTGTCAACATAACTAGCATACCAACTGGATGGGTGGGGGGCAGCAGCCAACCCTTCAACGGCCTCTACCCTATGATTCCTCCCTCTGCTATGTTTTGCTTTACTTTTGCTGCTATTTCGAACCGTAGAAACTCGAGCATGAAATGTAGACCGCAAACAAGAAGAACAAGCACAGAATGAGGATTGAAAAATGAGAAAACTCTGCTAGTACATAATGAAACTTTTCACTAGACGTATTTCGGAATATAGAGTTAAATAATTTATAAAAAAAATTATTGTAATAGGAAATAGTTCATCCCTTGCCACAATTTTTTTTGTATGCATTAAATCTTCAACAACTAATATTGTACAACTTACAAACACACAAACACTCCAACCAACTAACTAATTTCCTTACTAACTAACTGCAGTGAACCTATCGACAATGTCCTGGGTGTTTTTTAAGAGATTTATTACACAGACAGTATATACAAGGTGTAAAAGGATAAATTACAAAATTGTTCCTGTAACCAATTTCAATAAATATGTACTTTATGGAACAAGTGGAAATGTATAATATGTATATAGATATAGGTTTAAATAACGGCAGTGAAAAAGGAACAGAAAAAACACTGCGGCTTCTGGTAAGCTAATTAAAGCAGTATGTAGTTCTTATTTTTGTATGTTATGTGCAAGGTAATCAGATCGACTAGAGTATAACACTGTGGAAAGTCCTCGTTGTTTATAATCCCAGGACCTTATTGCCAAGTTAGAAAGAGCTGGCCACAGTTTTCAGTAATGAAAGAAGTAAACCAGTACTCGCCCTCCCATCTTACAACACGGGTTTAATACTATTTTGCCCTCTACTCCTAGGTCCTCACAGTAGTCTCTTCCCATCAGACTTTGCTACCAACTAAGCATTTCGAATAACAATGTACCGTGCCTGAACGTTACTTAGGCCTACTTATTTTATAGAACTTTATTGTATTTCGTAATATTAGTTTATAGCTTAATGTTCAATGCTGTAGGTCTGTGTTTAACAACTTTGTTACGTGTTCGAAGTTCTTAATTCCCAATCTGTACGTAGCAGCCGGCTAAACTGACGAAAATTTTTCGTGGGTTAAGTTTGCACGCAAATAAACAAGAACTGATTTAAACTGAATTATAAATTTTAGTATCGCCGTCCGGCCTCATTTAAGGTGCGTTCGCAAAACGGCGTAAAGCGACTATTAGCTTCGTCATGTCTGTCCTTCCGTCCATCCATCTGTCCGCGTGGAACAACTCGGCTCCCACTGGGCGCATTTTCGTGAAATCTTGCTTTTAAGTACTTTCGAAAATCTGTCGAGAAAATTTAAGTTTCATTAAAACCTGACAAGAATTAAAAGAACTTCACATGAAGACCGATGTAATTCTTTTTATCACATCTCGCTCAGTTCTTCTTAGAATGAGAAATGCTTATGAGAAAAGTTGCAGAGAGAATCAAAATACGTATTTTATTTCAGTAAATCTTTTTTCGAAAATACTGCCTTTCATGGGATAATGCGGAGCATTTTTTCCTAGTCAGACAGACCAGAGATGAAAATATGATGCATGCGCATTGCATGCTGAATACCTAAGGCTATAAATATACAACCAGAATATGTAATACTTATTGCTTTTCCACTGCAACAATATTTCCAACAAAGAGCCTCGATGTTATGTTATATATACATTGCCTGTCTTGTTACAACATTACGATCAGCGAAGATCTGCCTTGTTCGGCTGGATTCATTTCCTGCTCACTTGGTTAGATGTGCAGTATATACGTACTTAGGGATGCAAACATCCACAAGGAGAAACTAAGTTTAGTATCCTTCAGCTTCAAACACTAATGATAACCTGAACTATATTGAAATATTCAACTCGTACCGCGCAGTAAACACTTTCCATCTTGATTAAAAAACAAGTCAGTTAATTCTGTATAGGTAAAAAATATTCGCACAAAATATATAAATACACTCAACGGACAGGAAGTCGAATCTTTTAATGTTAAACTTCGAGATAAATAAATTGCCTGCTAAGCTTCGAAAGTTTAAGCACCTTTTAAAATAATTACTGTCATCATCAACTCCGCTCCAAACAAGGAAGCATAACACCTTATAAAGAACGGAACAGCCTGCATAACGAACCTGTTTATCTGTTATGTTGTGTTCCAAACCTGTTCCTTGATTTGGAGTTTATCCTATACAGAAACTTAGAACTTACAACCCTGGAACCATGCGTAAGGTGATATCACTTATGATGTGCCTTTTATACGCATTTTGTGTCCGTGTTTCTACCCTTCCTTTACCCCGGCCCATATATATATATATATATATATATATATATATATACACACACACACACACACACACACACACACACACAAAGTAGTAACAGACAGACCGACCGACAGACCAACAGACCAAGCTCGGCTAGGGGGTGTTTAGATAAGGATTTATATCTTTAATATCCCTGCACACGCTTCAGCCCTCCACATACACCCCCCATCCCATGTAAATACAGAGCACAGTTACTTCTTCTTGCCTCCAGCTTCCTAGGAAATAAAGAGTGTGGACACACAGTGTGCCTAATACCCGATAAGTGAACAGCAAATTTTTGTTTATGCTTAGAAAAAGGTGCCTAGTAGAAATGGAAGAAAGACCTCATCTGTCAGAAAACTCAGCACCACATGGAAACGACTGTCACTTCATGTTCTGGCAACTGGGTGTAAAACCTGGAGGGTTTCCGGGTCATGTTGAAATTTGGCTACACATGCGATAATTCCTGTTTTTCTAGGGAACTGAAATTAGGCCACGTACGCCAGCCGGTATTTCATTGACTAAGATTTTCCTTATATTATTAGAAGATTCTTTATAAAGTATTGAAGCTTAAGTAGAGAAATATCTAATTCCAGAACGAATGAATATGAACTTCATTGACGATATTCCTGCTGCAAAAATTACAGAGCATCGAATAAAATAAAAATTGTGGTAATCAATAAGTTTTCTGTAAGAATATGATTTTGGTTTACTTCAAAGATCTATCCATTAACTCGAGTACAGGTACAGATAAAACCGTTCGAGCAATTACAGTCTGGACGTCAAGATAACGCCGAATTTCGTCACTGAAATTCCAGTGCTTACGAATTTTGAAGGTCCGCGTGTCGAACGTCTACAAAAATTATGATCAGGATATCGGTGGTTACACACATTTTGTCCAGCCATATTCAAAATTGCCATGAAACAGGCCCTATAAGCTTTTCTTCGCGTAATTCGAAATTTATCATTTCCAGTCACTAATCCAGCCTACACTGTAAAGGCCAATATTAAGCTGTAAACGAAAACACCTCAATGGAAAAACAAAGTAAAATAAGCTAGGCGTAGGACCCGATATTTGAACTTGTTCTTCTGAAGACAAGTCTTTAATGTTTGAAGTTCCACAAGACTGTGTGAGGTGCTACTTGTCTTTATCTGTCCTCGATCTGCCTACAATTATATACACATTGCGAACACACGTCCTGTTTTACTATAGGATTCTTGGTAAATACGAGTTTCTATGCTGTGAAAATTTTGTGCTCACGTCTACCACAGCGCTGAAAGTGAGGGCTCGCAAATTGACGTTTTGGTGCTCGGCAAAATCAGAATACTAGAGTGGCAAAAAAGGACAAACACCGGCCAACAGTCAACGCTACTGTAGGAAAGAGAGGAAATATCGAAGAAGAAAAAAAGGGATCTGATCTTAATATTTTGAATTGTCCGTGTGTTCTGTTACTGTTTGTTAATACACGGACAATGCAAAATATCAAAATAGTAAATGCCCAAGAGACAAATATGATCTAACTTTACAAAAATATACGAAAAAATTATTAAAAACTGTGACTTAATTTTTCTACACACCATATCTGACGCCATTATATTTTGTAAATATAGCGACAGGTTTGTAGATCTTAACTTTCCAGGGACGTTACGCCGCGCAGATTGGTAATTATTTTCCGAAGTGTCGGGACAAAATACGGGTTCCATCCGCAGTAATATTATTTTATATAATCTTCCTCAATGTTTTCTTCAAATTTAAAAGAACCTGAAGATGCCGCAATTTATGTCGAAACATGTCGCTTAATTAAACCTGTGGAACATATTTTCTAATACGATGGTTGTGCTGAGACTGATAATAATTCAAACTGTTCATATTATTGGTGTAAAAGTACAGAAGTATTTGGGGGTGCTGAATCACTGTTCATGTATCATTAACCTCGGCATTAGGTGGGCATAAGTGGCCAGCATTGCGCCTCAGCCGCTTGGCCCAGAGAGCAAATACCCTCTTCAGTCACTGAGTAGAGGTTGCGTGGACCTTATTCATAATCTGGACCCATCCGAGCAAAATTCTCTTCCAACTGCCAGCAGTATCTCCACGACTCGATGTTCTTGGGGCCACTAGCGTTCTCACTATACTACATAAGACTTCGCAGTATCCTGAAGTAGAAGTGGCTCTGTTATTAGCAGTTTCGAAGAGTTACATGAATGAGAAGAAAATAGAAGGAATCTTGAAGTTATTCATATCCGTACATTAATAAAGAATATACATAATAAAATCAACAGACATACCAATGTTGGCTAGCAAAACATAAAATTTACATCCTCCTGATATGAACCATTGTAATAATTTAAAAAATTACAACTTCCGCATCTTATGAACCAGTTCTACATTGCTACAAACGAATTTTATAATATCTACAGACATTTTGTGCACAACTTTTGATGTATTAAAACAGTCCACATATTTGCGACAACAGTGTCACAACAACAGTGTCACAACAACAGTGTCACAAATCTAAATTTATTATTTTTCAGGAGAAATGTTTAAAGGTGCTATAATTTTCTATGAGTGCAAGGACGACACAACTGCTCTCCAGCGGCGAGATTTTTAAACTGCGTTATGACACTATACCTGTTGAAATTGCATCTGCAAACGTTTCTTTCTATACAAATAACTCAAAAATGCCAAATTTTGAGTTGTGACTCTCTTGTTACTAATAAGCGATATGTTCTTATATAGGCCGTATTGATGTTCAGTAACTCCCTGAAGATGATGGAGTTATGACAAACTGTGTGTAAAAATATAATTTTAACATTAGTTTATTTGTTGGTTTTACTGTGTGAAGAGAGGAATATTTTAATCAGATTTATCGTGTAGGATTCAACTTTAATAATAGACCTGCTTACCAACGACACATTGTCATGAAGAGAATTCAAATTTCATGTTTTTTAAAGTCTAGTTTGGAATGTCATAGCTGTTTGTGAAAAACTTAAATCAGTTGACATTGAGTAGAAAAGACACGCGAACTTGTAAACATCAAGATAAATTTCTCCTTGTCACACGGCTGCCAGGAGCAGAAGGGGACTAGAGATATAGCTCCACTCATTCATAACCATGGTAAAGGAGGATGGGTGGTCAACATCACTCTCTGTCTGCAAAGAGTCCCGGTACACGTTGTAGAGGGATTTAATTGGTCCCCAGTACCGGTTTAGATGGGTGTGAAGAAGAAAATGTCTCTTGTTTCCATCGGGGATCAAACCTCAAAACTTTCCAGCCCGAAACAAGTCGCTATGCATAATACGCTATCCCGATTTCTACACAAATTTGTAGGCCATGAAAATTATATACGCTGCAAACAATTCATTGCCTTCTTACTACTTACGTGGCCTAGGCAGTGTGGGGAAGCAAATCGACAGAGGAAGGCAGAGTATATTCAGTGGATATTACGAGGTTCTGTAAAAGGACGGATAGACCAGACACAAAGATAAATACATGATCTAGTGTGGAAAATATGACTGACTGCAGGAACAGACACTAATGAAGATAATACAACATGCTGGGGTATAACTCCGTTTACTTATCAAAGTGTATTGAAAACTAGGCTCTTAGCCTGATTATTCGAACCAATTAATAACATTTCCGGAAACTCTTTGGTTTGAATTTGCATGATTACAGTAAAATAAGACAAAAGGTTTGGGTAAATAAAAGCCCTTCAAAACGAGATAACCCGTAATTTCACTCTTGTGTTATTTGAACTGTTAACTCACTCATATCAATATCTTCCGTTTAGAAAGATTGCAGAAAGAACTTGCGCTTCACTATCAGCTGTTTAGCAACACTGTCACCTGCAGATGTCATTAGACGCGAATGGCGTGACACATGTAGTAAATTTGGTATTGGAAAGATACTTTGTTTCGACAAGTTGCTACCCAGTTCGAACCTCGGTCGGGGTTTTGCATAGTTTCTCATTACTGCCAAGTGGATACTGAAACATGTCAAAATAAATATTGGCCTCTCTTGTTAATACAAACAAATGACAACGAATTTGACTACACCGAACACATTTATTACAATTTATTTTTTTGTTTTTAACACAAACACAACACTTGTTACAAAATCTGTATAAAAGTAGAAACCGCGATTTTGGCTCCATATTCTCCTCATATAACAGAACTGTGACATCGCAAGAACTTCTTCATCAGAATTTTTAATTAAGTGACATTCGTATCAATGAATTTGAACTAAGAATATGTCAACATTACACTACGCATAATATCAATATTTTTGTACTTATAGCTGATATAAACCTTTGACTTTGTATACGTAAATTGTGACGCATCGATATATATATTCCTCTACATTTACGTCTCCCTGAGGATGGAAATTTGTCCCTTCAACATGTAGGAGAGTTAATGTTTACGGATAGTTCGTAATGTTATACTGTTTATGTGCCTATATTTGTTCATAAAAATGTTCACGAGGACAAAGCAAGGAAGAAATAACATTAAATTTCCTCCTAGCACTTTCTTACCCTCCTGCCACTACCATTTCACTAGTTCCCCACACTCATATCTCATCCATCTATATTCGATGCTACAAAATATTAGCAAATGAAAGAGTCATTAAATAGAACATTTCTGTCCCTCCGTTCGAAATTTAAAAAGGAAAAGTGGCAAACCCGAAATTGCAATCTCCATAGCAAACCCACTCCTTGATCCACTAGGGAACTTCTACGTCTTAAGATATGTTGTAATCTGTTGATTACTGAAGACGCGCGCTACGAAATATTTTTGCGCAAAGGGTCAAGACTGCGGTACCAAATTAAGCCACTGCCTCCACTGTTATCTTGCTCTTAACTGTCCCTAATGATCCATATTCACAACAACTGTACACAGAAAACCACAATATGTGTTCTATAGGGTATCAAGCTGAAGGTGAAACACTCACAGATTTTACAAAACCATTAATGAATGCACTGCTGCTCAGCAAATTATGAAACCACACCTTCAAATGTGAGGTCATATTTTATACAAATTTGAAATAATGTGATATAAAAATAGAAGTAAAACCTCACTTTATGCTCAAAATTTGAAATAAGGAGAATCCAAAGACAATTTTTATTTTTTACTTCCTTATATTGATTTCAAAAAGAATGTTTAAAAACAAAAATACCCTAAATTTCTGTAGATTTAGCGCCCTGTGTGTTCCGACAACGCATCCTCCTCTGCTTTGCAATTATTTCTACAAGAAAATTAGTCTTAAATTATGCGGGGTTTTCAGGAACGCATATATGGCATAAAAATAGACCGCTATCTTCTCACTTCCGCGAATCCCACTTTAACGCGGGATTGCGCGTAGAAGAGCGGAAGACATCACTTGATGTACACCGAACAATGATGTCCCTTGTTCTGACGTAATCCGTTTTGCTTTTAAAAAATCTCTATTATATTGTCAACATCCTTTCTTCTGCTTCTAAATCAACCAGGCGGTCTCTTTCTTCTAGCGTTCAGGGTAGAATTCTGCACATATCAATGCAATAGTAAACTCATTAACAGCATAGCAATTACACACAGTGGATGAAGAAATTTACAGTGAATCGACGCACACGCGAGTTCAGCACTGTTTCAACTCTGGTCGTGGTCGACGGCCACCTCTAAGAGGTAATGAATTGTTCTAAAGTCGGTGTAAACAAGTGCATTACTCGTGTACGTAGCATGAACACTGCATATCGGCTGTGCAGCTGCTCAATTGATTTCTCATTAACGCTTGAAGCTCTATTCAGCTCAGCAGCCTAATGCATAATGCAAATTAAACGACACGCACAGTAGAAAACTGCGACACAGAAAAATATACCATTTTGTTTAACCCTTTCAAGACGAATGGAAGACTGCTTTATTTAAAGAACCAGTACGTACCGCGCAGTAAGTACTTTTTATCTCGGTTATAAACCCAGTCTGTTTAGGCTGTAAGTGACACAAGTCGCTGTTTGTACTCAGATAATTAAAAAACACATAAATACAGTGTGGGCAGAGCGTAACCAGCAGCCTTTTAAGAGGTTAAACTGTTGTGCTGCAATTCAACAAGAAATGAAGGTGAAGTGAAGACGAAGAGAAGGAATAAGACTAGAATGGCAATAAGGAAAGGAAATTGAGAAGTAACAACGCGGTGTAATAAACCGTTAACAAGTGTATTTTACAACTTCCATGTAGCTGATGAAAATAAAACAAGTTTATAGCCAACAAACTGCACATATTAGGCATAGGAAACTTTCATACATGTTTCGGCTATTGTCTTCAGGCATTTACAGGGATTATTAATTCTTATAGAAGTATACAGCGTTGTTTACAGTTTTCCCATATGCAAATGGTAAACATGTAAAACGGCATCAGATCTTTCAAAGATTTGTGTACATTCAATGTTAATAAAACTCCAACCAGATGCAACAGTATGCAGATATTTATTTACTGCAAAGTCACTCTACATGTTTCGGGTGTCACAGCACCCATCATCAGGAGTACTAAAAACTGTAAACGTAGCCTCCGGTACAGGTCATAATACTGGTACAGCTACTTCCCTCCAACGTGGCCTGATCGGGGCTGTAACTGCAGCCTCCGGTACAGGTCATAATACTGGTACAGCTACTTCCCTCCAACGTGGCTTGAGCGGGACTGTAACCGCAGCCTCCGGTACAGGTCATAATACTGGTACAGCTGCTTCCCTCCAAAGTGGCTTGAGCGGGACTGTAACCGCAGCCTCCGGTACAGGTCATAATACTG
>Ga0131853_10027907_pt1 | contig 10117 bp, 11 predicted proteins | sample TergutLab28metaG_FD_92764 | JGI IMG/M metagenome (GOLD analysis project Ga0131853, IMG submission 92764) | Labiotermes labralis P1 segment gut microbial communities from Petit-Saut dam, French Guiana - Lab288 P1 (version 2) (version 2) | ecosystem: Host-associated > Arthropoda: Insects >... | reverse complement strand
TCGAAGGCCGTTTCTATTTCCGCAACCTAAGGACGCGCCATGAACTGGTGACAGGGAAACACTACATGGCATCCTTGCATACATACATACATACTTAAATACATACATACACACATATACACAGATAAATAAATACAAACATATATAAATACACATAAACATAAATACATACATACACACATCAGACATACCTACATAAGTCACACAAATACATATATATCTATATACATAAAAATATACCTACATATATAAAATTATAGAGGTACATACATATATAAAACAAATATAATTACATATATGTACAAATATATAAACATATATAAATTCATGCATAAATATATAACAACTTAATACATGCAAATATAATACATATATACATACATAATTCATAATTATGAACATAGACACATACATACATATACTTATATATATACACATATACGCACATATCTACACACTAACAATTATACTTACATAAAACAAGCATATATACATACATTAACACAAACGTACATACATACATACATACATACACACATAAATATATATAAAGACATATACATATATGCATATAAACGTGTATATAAACATACACACATACACACGTATACATACTTATATACATACACACATATATACATATATACTCACACACATTCATATATAAGCCATTACATATATATCTAAATACCTACGTATATAACTAAATACACAACACTTACATACATGTATATATGCGTACATACATACACACTTTAATAACTAGATACACACATACATTCAAACATACACTCTTTCACATATAAATTCATATTTATTTACATACTTATATACACACATGCACATACAAATACAAATACGTGCATACACAAAGACTTACCAACATAATACGCAAATAAATACATTCACACACATATACATATATAAAAAACATATAAACACGTACATATATTTTAAAAATAAATACATACATACACATACACACATAAAGTTTTCGTACATTCATATATACATGCATATACGCACCGATTCATACATACATACATAAAGTCATACAAACATACAAAAATTCACATCAACACACATACACTTATACACATACATACGTATATACAATATTTACACACACATAAGAAGACATGTTATTCATACATAATATATACATAAAACATGTATACTTATAAATTGCACATGTACATAAATAAATTCGTACATATATCCCTGCATTCATAAAGAAATACTTACACACACATACTACCAACACACGTACATAAGTAAACACATACATATATATACACACTTGCATATATTCCACACACATACTTACATATATACACACAAATATACAAACATAAATATATACATAAATACACGTATATATTCATACATAAATGCGCACATACATATGTAATACACGTATATTCAAGCATATACCTACAAACATATATACAAATACATATACACACAAATATACATATATCAACACATAAATGCACGCATATATACAAAAAAAGTCATACATATATGCAAACAAACATGCATAAATGCATACACACATAGATGCTACAGTCACACATATGCACATATATACATACGTATACACATACATACACGCACACATACGTACATTCATACGCATATTCGTACACACATAAATATATATATACGCCCTTACATACATACAAATGTACCTACATATACACATATATGCATAAACATATAAGTACGTATATACATGCGTATATATATGCGCACATTCGTACACAGATACACACATACATTCATATATACACTCATTCATATATACATATACATACATACATACATACACACATGCACATACATATATTAATACACGCATACACGCATACATCAAAATACTCAAACATACTTACAAACATTCATAAACGAATGTATGTATACATAAATTGATACATACATTAACACACACATACATATACAAACACGTACATATATACAGACAAAAAAACATATTCATACACACATACATAATTACAAACATTCGTGCATACATACATACTAACACACATACAAACATTCATACAAATACACATACAAACATACATAAAGTCATATATACAAACACAAACATATACATACTTACACATATACATACGTTTTTACATACATATACACATTAACAAATTACATGTTATACATACTATCATACATATATACATACGCACATACGTACATAAATATATACATACCCATATATATACATGCGTTCATACATATATACCCACATTCTTACATACATACTTACGTACACATATATATCAACACATACATACATAAATAGTTACATACATACACTCACGTACATAATGCGTAAATACGTACGTACGTTCGTAATATATTCACACATATACCCACAAGCATATATACATACACACATATGTTACACACAAATATAATACCTAAACATACACATAGAAAGTACATAATATATACTTAAACACACATTTACAAACAGATTTATGCAAATCTATATATATATGCACACATATACATACACATATACATTCACGCACTCATATATAATCGTACATACATACATACATGCGCACTTATATACATACACACTTGCATATATAGACATTCAAAATTATATAATTCTTCCATGCAAACACATGGACATAGAAGCATACATAAACACATACATGTATACATGAATAAAACATACACACACACATATATACTTACCTAAACACAATATACATACATACATAAAAACGTACATACATTAATATATACACATTCTTGGTACATATATGTCATAAATACGCACAAAAATAAATAGATATATAAACCCATACATAAATACACACATGCATATATGCATATGTGTATGTACGAATGTGTGTATGCATATATGTTTGTATGCATTATAAATATATGTCTCTATGTAGGTATGTATGGGTATGTGTGTTTATTCATCTGTAAATATATGTTCGTAGGTTTCTTTGTATATATGTACGTATGGGTGTATTTATATATGAATTATCCACACATGCGTATGTGCGTAAATGTTTTCGTGTGTGTATGCATATATATATTTGTGTATATGATTGTATGTACGTGCTTATATATGCATGTTAGAAATTATTTCTCTGTGAATGTATATATATATATTTATGTACTAATATGTGTGCTATTTATATATAAATGTATGTATGTATGTATGCTTGTATGAAAGTATGTCTTCTTTGTTTATATATGTATGTATCTGTGTGTGTATTTACGTATGAATGCATGTGTGTATACATGTATGAACGTAGGTGTTTATGTATGTATGTATGTATGTAAATATAGATGTATGTATGTATGTATGTATGTATGTATGTATATATATGTAGGTATTTATGTATGAAGGTGTGTGGTATATATGTGTGTATATATGTTTTAGGTATGTGTGTATGTAAGTAGGTATGTGTTTAATTTTGTATATGTGTATATATGAATGAATTTATGTATGTGTTTATGAATATGTGTATGTATGAGTTTGTATGTATAACTGAACGAATAAATGACCGTTTGTATGTATATAGTGTATATTTATGTAATGTGTATTTATGGATGTATATATTCATTCATATATTTGTCTGTGCCCGTATGTATGCATGTATATATGTATGTAGGTATGTGTGGATTTGCGTATGTATGTATGTATTTTGCATGTACTTATATATGCATTTAGGTATTTTTTTATGTATAAATTTTTCTATGCATGTGTTTTATGAATGTGTGTAATAATTTATACTTGTATGTATGTATCTATGTAGGTACGAATGTATACATATAAATATATGATTGCCTGTGTATATATGTATGCGTGTCTGTATGTATGTAGTTATGTATGTGTATGTTTGTATGCATTTATGTATATGCTTATTTTTGTATGAGTTTGTAAATTTGTGTTATTATGTATATGTATGTATTGTGTATGTGGTAATGTATATATATATGTATGTATGTGTGTATATGTGTGTAAGTATTAATCTATATATATTTGTATGTATGAGATTATGTAGGTATGTAGGTATGTATGTGTGTATGTAAATGTGTATACGTATGTATATATGCGTTCATGTATGATGTATGTTTATGTATATATGTATGTACGTGTGTGCATGTAGGTATGTGTGTATGTTTTTTATGTCTTCATGTTTAGTACGCATATATATGTATTTTTGTATGGGTATATTTATGTATGTGTGTGAGGATGTACGTAAGGGTGTTTGTATGTATTTATGTGTGTATGTATGTATGTGGTTATTTATAAATATATGTATGTTTATATGTGGTTATTTATGTGTTTATGTATTTTATAATGTGTGTTTGTATATGTTTATGTGGTTGTATGTAACAATTAATATATATATTTGGGTTATTATGTATGTGCGTATGTGTGGACTATGTATGTGTTATGAATATGTATCGATGTATATGTGATTTAAATTACACATGTATGTGTGCTTTTGTTTTAGATGTATGTTTGTTCCTATATATTTATATAAATATATATGCATATTTGTATTATGTTTGTATATATGATTGTGTTACTGTGGTTTTATTCATATTTTTATGAAAATAAACTTTTTGTTTGTTTGTTTGTTTACACGTATATATATATATGAATGGTTCTATGTGTGATCGTATGTATATATGTAGATATATGTGTAGGTATGTATATTTATTAGTATGTACAGATGTATGCGTGAAAGGGTATTTGATTTTTGTATGTATGTATGTATGTATGCATATGCGTATGTTTTTATATATGTATTTTTTATTTATATATACATGTATGTGTATTTATGTATGTGTATATGCAAGTATTAAGTGAGTATATATATATGTGTAGGTTTTATATATATATGTTTATATGTAAGTGTATGTATGTATTTATGTACGTATATTTTGGTGTGTATGTATGTAAGTATGAATATGTGTATGTATGTATGAATGTGTGTGTATGTACGTATGTTTGTGTATATGTATATGTACGTAAGTATAAGTGTGTTTTTGTGCATGTGTACATGTATGTGCTTACTTATGTATGTATGTGAATGTTTTTATGCATATGTGTTTTTATGTGTTTATATTTGTATATTTATGTAGTAAGGTTTGCATTTGTGTGTGTTTGCGTGTATTGTAAGTTGTACTAGGCAATTATATGTGTATGCATGTACGCATTTGTGTATAAGTTTAAGCATTTATGTAATTGTGTATGTATGTATAAATGTTCGTTTATATGCATGTAAGTGTATAGGTATGAATGTGTGTGTATGGATGTACGTACGTATGTACATGAATACGTATATACGCATGTGTGAATGGGTACCTATATATGTATGTTTGAATGGTGTTGAATGTATATATATATGCTTTTATGCAGTTTTTGTATGTTTGTATATATGTACGTATTTTTATATGAATGAATACATATATATGTATCTATGAATATGTATTTAATACTTGTATATATTTGTGTACGTATTTATTTATGTTTGTATGTATGTATGTGTGTAAGTATGTGTGAATATCTGTAGGAATATATTTATATATGAATGTGGTATATATTATATGTATACGTTTGTATGTATATGCATATAGGTACGTGGGAATGTGTACATGTACATAGTTTTGTCAGTATCTGTGTGTTTATGTAGGAATTTAAAAATATATACATTAGTTTGTATGTATGTGTGTACTTGTATGTACGTATGTATGTAAGTATTTTTTTTGTAAGTATGAATGTGAGCGTTTTAATGCATGTATTTATTTAATAATCATTTATTTAGGCATGATCCATTAAAAGAATGTAATACAACGTGCTTCATTGTACATTTTGATATCTTTTTCATCATAAGGAATTCAGTGACCTGGATCATCAGTGGATTACCTTTACATTTACATTTACAATACTTTGAACAACAAAGCCTGGACGTGTACAATTTGTAAAATCCTTGTAGTAGTTCAAGTAAGTCAAGTGGTATATAGAATCTAAATCCCTTGCAGTATATCAAAATTTATCGACTTTATAAACAGTAAGAGTGATTTTAAATTCTTTGATATTAACTCGTTCTTAAGTGCCGGCCAGTTCCCAGACTTTAAAAAAATGCTTTTATATATTTCTCTTTGCGTATGCAGTGTCGAGCACCGGTAGATTAAATGATCTATGGTTTGATCTCCGTTGCCGCAAGGGCAGTTTGCGTGTTGCAGAATTTTAAAACGCTGGAGATAGGCCCTGGTTTTTCCGTGACCTGTCACCATCGCTGTGAAGATGGGGGTAATATTTATATTTATCATTGTCTCTCATTCACCTTTGGAAAAATTCTTATGTTATACCGGCGTTTGTACACTCTTTCCATTCTTTTTAACACTGTAGTTTTGTTTCATGTTTCATCTTGCTGATCAGTGTGTTCATCGGGATTCTGTTGAAGACGATCTTAGCAGCACTAACGCACGCCGCGGCCTTTGTAAGCCGGTCTGCTAGTTCATTCCCAACTATTTCTATATGGGCCTTGAACCACGATACTTCTATGTTCCAATCCCCTCTTTCTAGTCAGGTCATCTTCTTCCTTATTTCCTCGCCGAAGTGGTTATGGTTTCTATTGTATTCGTAATGTCAGTGAAGATTGTAGCGGCTCGGGGAGTGTTCTGTGGGATGTCAAATTTTTTAACACTTCTAGAGCCTTGCTGATTGCCAACTGCTCAGCTTGGTTGATAGAGCATCCCACGTCCAACTTGAATTTTTCCTGCAGAGCTAGAACTGTTCATATGTATAGTGTTACTCCTGATCCAACACCCTGCCGGTTTTTGCTCCGGTCAGTGTAAACTTGGATTAATTTATCCGTATGTTCATCAGCTTCTAGGGTTTTGGCTTCGTCTGCCGGGTATTGCCAGTTTTTCAGTTCCACTTCCCTGTCTATTGCTTTTGTTTTATTCCGTCTGCATTCCTTTAAATTGTATATTCTGAATGCCCCTGCAATTTTAAGTAAGATGGGTGTCGTATCTCCTACAATGCAAAATGCTTCGTTAGACGTCTTACGGAAAGCTTTAGCAATTCTTAGGTTTATCATGCTTTGTACTCTGATGTATTTTCTTCTGTTGCATGTGTATTTCATTGCGTCTATCCAGACTGGGGCTTCGTAGAGCAGTAGAGGAAGAATGGCAGCTTCCTGTATCATCTTGAGGAATACATGGCGAAATTTTTTAACTGATTTGGAAATAATATATATAAGCTTGGTGCACTTTTCGGCTGCATAGGTTATATGCTCCCTAAATTTAAACTTAGTATCCATGATTATTCCCAGGTATTTTATTGTATTTATTTTCTCAAAAGTTTGTAGTTTAAAAATATACTTATTTCCTTTCTTTCGTTTCGCTTCCTTCTAGACACTAGCATAGCTGTTGATTTATCATCATTAAATTCAATTTAGTAATCTTTCGTCCAAGCAGTAATTTTAGTTAACTCGGTGATCGTATAGTTTTCTGCCTCAAACATTGCAGCCCTCGAGTCACCAAAATCAAATCATCCCCAAATTCTCTAGCCTTAGTTAGTTTTCCAAAGTTCAAATTTAATAATGTATTATATTGGATGTTCCGTAGCCCCGGGACGCAGCACGACACTTGAGGGCAACCTCTGCTTATGCCTCTTTCCGTTTTGCTGCTGTTGGTAGACAGTATAGCCGATCTTTGGTTTAGGTAGCTCTTTATTAAGTAATAAGTTAATTTCAGGCATCAGCAACCTTGTTGGCTCTTAATTAAGTTGGACCACCAAGCAGAAAAAAAAGCGTTTCGAATGTCTAAACTTACTAATATAACGACTTCTCCTGATTTCAGGACTTCCTCTACGATGCTCTTTATCGCCATTGCAGCGTCTATGGTGCTCCTCTGAGGAGTGAAACCATATTGATTGTCATTAAGGAAGTTGGTTGAATAAGCCCAATAATTTATTCTAGATATTAATATCTTCCCCATAATTTTTCCGTCAAAGTTTAAAAGACATATTGTACGAAATTTCGTTACTTCTTCACTGCCTTCCATTCCAGGTTTTACTATTGGATCAGTTTGCCCTTTTCCACCTCTTTGGAAAAACTGCTTTCCGCAGGTACCGATTGTACATGGCTGTTATGTATTTTGGAAATATTTCGAAAGCTTTTTGAAACTTTCGCCAGTTATCCCATCTTCCCCTGGTGATTCCTTGGTTTTCATGATTTCAACAGGATATATGATTTCTGGCAAAATAAATTCTCTGTCATCGGGAGTATTGACGGTTGCTTGAGATTGGGCTCTGATTTGCTTGCGAAATTCTCTGTCGTCTTGTACGTTGTTTCGGGTGAAAAGTGTTCCAGGTTTAGAGTAAAATTTTCCTTCATATTGGCAGTTAGTGATCCATCAGGTTTCCGGAGAGATGTGATTGATGAATAGTATATATTTCGAACGCCCTAATATATAAACATCGTTCCAGAGGTTGGCCGCTCTCGTCATATTACAATAAAACTTCCACGACTTGAGCTTCTCTATTTTAATGGTTGATATATATTGCGCCTTGTTAATTTGTATGTATGTGTGTAGGTATGAATTTAGGTATGTGTGTATGTATGTATGAATAAAAGAATGTTTTCACTTATTTATGTGGTATTCATGTATGGATACGACAATATTTGTTTATGTATGTACGTATGTACGTATGTATGTATGTATGTATGTATGTATGTATGTATGTATGTATGTAGGTTTGTAAGATTGCATGAATGTAAGTGAGTTTCATTAATTTATGTATGTATGTATGTATGTATGTAATAGTGTGTATGTACGAATGTGTGTGTATTTATGTAGGAGTTTATATATCTATCTCTGTTTGTGCGTATGTATGAAATATATTTACTATGTGTGTGTGTATATATATATATATATGTATGTACGTTTTTATGTATGGATGTATATGTGTGTGTAGGTAAGTATGTATGTGTATATGTGTGTATGTTTTATGTATGTATGCATGTATGTGTTTTTGTATGCATGTATCTCCATATGTTTGCGTGGATGAATGTATATAATTTTGAATTTCTCTATATGTAAATTTGTATGTATGTATGTGCGCATGTATGTAATTATATACGGGTGCGTGAATGTATGTGTGTATGTATATGTGTTCATATATATGTAGATTTGCACATATCTATGTTTATATATGTGTGTTTATGTATATAAGTAAGTACTTTTTATTTTATGTTTAGGTAATATATTTGTGTGAATATATGTGCGTATGTGTATATGTTTCTGAGTATATGTGTGAATATATTACGAACGTACGATTTTACGCATTATATAGGTGAGTGAATGTATCTAAATATTTATGTATGTATGTGTTGATATATACAGGGTGTTTCACGACTTTAGGGCATAACTGCAGAATGTGATTTCCTAGGTCTTCGTGATCAAAAAAGTTCATATAAACATGTGTCTGATTTTGGACAGTTACGGAGTTATGACCGTTTGAAACTGAGAATGGAAGATAAGGATTACTGACAATAAACGGGACAAAATAATGAACCAGCATAATACATGATACATTTAAAGTACGAATGTAAAGTTAACTTCGTGAAATTACCTTTAATTTGAATTTATCGGTGCTTAAAGCTGATTTTCGAAAATGCCACCCCGGCCGCAACACAGGTTGCCGATCGGTTATGAGCCGTGCGGGTAGCACGTAGCAGCTTCAGCTGGTTGTTTCTGATGTGGTCAGCGGCGTCAAGTATGCGACCGAGCAATGCATCTCGCGTTTCCATCTTCTCACTGGAAACAAGTTCTTTCATCTATCCCCACACACAATAATCCAGTGGGCTTAGGTCTGGAGGCCTGGCTGGCCAATGGTGGGGGCCGCAACGTCCGATCCATCGCCCGGGGAAACGATGGTTCAGGAAATTTGTAACTCCACGTGAAGAATGCGGAGGTTCTGCGTCGTGTTGGAAATACATACGACTTCGTTTATCCAAAGGCACATCCTCCAAAAGTTGGGGCAATTCCTCCTGTAGAAATCTGAGGTACACCTCTCCTGTAAGACGACCTTCCAAGATGAAAG
>Ga0131853_10027906_pt1 | contig 10117 bp, 5 predicted proteins | sample TergutLab28metaG_FD_92764 | JGI IMG/M metagenome (GOLD analysis project Ga0131853, IMG submission 92764) | Labiotermes labralis P1 segment gut microbial communities from Petit-Saut dam, French Guiana - Lab288 P1 (version 2) (version 2) | ecosystem: Host-associated > Arthropoda: Insects >... | reverse complement strand
GTGTGAGCCGGGTAGCTCAGTCGGTATAGCGAATGACTACGGGCTGGACGGTACTGCATCAAATCCCGGTGGGGACGAGATTTTCCGCACCTGTCCAGACCGGCCCTGGGGCCCACCCAGCCTACTGTAAAATGGGTACCGGGTTTTTTCCGGGGATAGAGTGCGGCCGGGGCGTTCTGCTGACCACTCACCCCCTTCTAGTGCCGCTGTCATGGAAGAGTAGAGCTATACCTCTACCCACCCTCTGGACCACATCAGGCCTGTAACGGGACCAGTTTACCTTTATTCTGTCGAAATGAATGTTCATTACTTGGTTAGGGTACCGTAGTGCTGCTCCCCAATAAAATCGCTTTAAGGTTCACGAACTGTATGTTTCATTAGGCATACACAGTGGCATTGCTAGGTTTCATGGCGACCCTGACTAGTAATGACAATGACCGTCCTTATGAGAAATTAAGAATTGAAACGAAACCGCCATCATTTGCATAAACACCCTTCGTCTGTAGCTGCTACGAACTCTACCATCTTCTGCTACTGATTCATAACTAACAAGCAGCGAGCAGCGAGCGTTTGTTGCCATCTTCTGGTAATAATCGTAATTAGTTGCAGATATATATCACGTCAGAATAGTGCGCATTATAAAGATGTGAACACACGGTCCTTGTGATTCCTTTCTGAAATATCGGGCATGAGTTAAGGCACATTAAGCTTCCCACGCGATTTGCTGTTCATATGCACAGAGGTTGCACGGACAGTGAGCAAGTGTAGAAGACTAAGCACCCATTAAACGATTAGCATATTCTTATCATAGATAATCTTATACTCAGTCCACTAGTCTTGCAGCAAACAAGCGTGCATCTGAAGGCAATGCGGTGTTGCAGTACTAAATTAGAATAATCTAGTGTACATTCTCGGTGATAACTCCACAAGGTAAAGCACCCACGGGGAACTAATAGCGCCTGCAATCCCCCGCTTATTAATCACGCATTACAGCCACGTCTGAGAAGTTTGCCACCTCTCACGGCGCATATGCAACTCAAGTACCTAACATTAGACACTTCATGTTTGCCGAGTAAGAAGTCAGAATTTTATGGTAGACGAAGAAGTTCAAGATTCTTAATTTCCTGCACCGAAGCTAAAGTCAACAACGACGAAGAAGAAAAATAAGATGATAAAAATAATAATAATAATAAATAATAATAATAATAAGCCGGTCCCAGTGGCAGCGCGGTCTAAGGCGTAGGTCTACGGCCTGCTGAGATCGTGGGTTCGAATCCCATCGGGGGCATGGATGTCTGTCTGTAGTGACTGTTGTGTGTTGTCAGGAAGAGGTCTCTGCGACGAGCTGATCACTTGTCCAGAGGAGTCCTACCGACTTTGACGCGTCCTTGTGTATGATCTAGAAACCTCAAGAATGAGGAAGCCATGGCCGGCGTTGGGCCGCAGTGCCACATGGAGGAAAAAAAAAAATAATGTAACCGTGTGATCGAATCCCGTTCGTCTTTTGACATGACGCTCACGTTTTCACAATGCTCAGCAGAACACGCAACGTGCGCATTCATAGTCCAAGGTGTCTTATCAACTAACTGAAAGATCGACACTTTAAGAAGTTAATTCTGGATCAGAATAATTCAGTTGTGCTTTCATTCACATGATGAATCGGTAGCCTCAAGGCCAACAATAAATATCCATTTCAATTCAGTTTTTCAATAAACATTCCAGTGTAAATATTTATTATAGTATGCCGTCGTCACGCAACATATAAAACAGTTGTATTATTACAACTGGTTACATTTGGCTACATGTTTCGACCGTTACCCGGCCATCAGCAGGCCAACAAGGAATATTCCTTGTTGGCCTGCTGATGGCCGGGTAACAATACAACTGTTTTATATGTTGTGTAACGACGTTATACGTACACAACGGGATGGCTTCCTTCAAATTACGGTGTGAAGCTTACAGGCGACTGAATTCAATAAAACGGGCTAGCAGGCGTGTCAGGCGGCTGAATGGGGAGTAAACAAACGTTTCGAGCACCATGTCTGCTCTCTTCATCAGGATCACTCGCCGCTCAATCACTTGAAGTGGCTACTAGACCGTTTGATTGAATTTAGTCGCCGTGAGAGCTTTAACTTATATAATTCAATTCTTGTTTGTTAACGTGGCCAAGTGGCTCAAAAAAGAAACAGCACAACACATTAACTACTACCACCACCACCACCACCACCACTACTACTACTACCACTTCCGTCCTGATCCTGCTCGCAAGCTGTCAGCAAAACCTGTATGACACATATCATTGCTGTGTGTACAGTGAAAACCTCCTGATGATGTACAGAGGAACTGTCCGAAACATGTACAGTTTTATTCCAAAAATAAATGAGAAATTAGTGCATCTAGTTGGTTTTGTTATAAGAACCAACAAGTGAATTTACTTTTACTGATGTACTGTTATTTGACTGTGGTCACCAAACTGTTTAGGCCACTTCGATATTTTTATAATCATTCATATTCTATCTTATTATTCAACAGTAAGTTTTAACCTGAAATTACATAGTTTTTAATACTGTTCACTGATACAGACGCATTTTAATTATAACTGTTTTCTTGTTCTGAAAAAAATCTCCCTGAAGATGGCCACATGAGAACCCGAAACATGTTGGTGACCATAATACAATAAAAGCACATCAGTAAAATTAAAGTGTATTTGTCGGTCTTTAACATATTTACCGGAAGTATTTAACTTCCCGCCGGTCCCAGTGGCCGCGCGTTCTAAGGCGTAGGTCTGCGGCCGCTCGCCTGCTGAGATCGTGGGTTAGAATCACAACAGGGCGGCATGGATGTCTGTCTGTAGTGATTGTTGTGTGTTGTCAGGAAGAGGTCTCTGCGACGAGCTGATCAATCGTCCAGAGGAGTCCTACCGACTGTGATGTGTCGTTGTGTGTGATCTATCAAGAATGAGGAGGCCATGGTCCGCATTGGGCAGCAGTGCCACAGGAAAAAAAAAATTTAACTTCTTAGCACTCCAACAGCCTTGTTCTCTTTTGCAACTGAAATTAAATTATTGTCTGAAAAAACGCATTTATGTCATGATGGATACATAATGAACAAACATAGAACTAATATTAGGGTAAATAACCCTTTGAAACGGTACTATATATACAACTGAAGTGAACACAGACGGCAGTAAAATTGGAGACAACTTTGGGAGCAGCATGAATTATATTTGTGAATGGCAAGTTGCTACACCAACTGAAGTTCCAACTACAGGGACACTGCTTCAATAATCAAGCTGAGCAAACTGCAATTTTAAAAGTATTGGAAAGATTAGAAGAACTTCAGGATGGACAGGATAATGAAAAACGCTTTGCAATGTACACTGACAGCAAGATAACTTCGGATTTATTGCAAAATAAATTTAAACGGAACCGACTGATAGAATATATTAGAAACAATATTATGGCACTGGCGCATTTAAAGTGGAATATGCATTTCGGCTGGGTAAAAGGACATGCGGGATAGAGGGGAATGAGTTGGTGGATAGACTGGCAAACGAAGCTGCTGTGGAAGATGGACCAGTTGTATGGGACAAAATACCAAAATAGGTGACTATAACGGGTAAGAAGGAAAATGGACTTCATATGGGGCAACAGCAGTGGACGAATACCGGGAAGTGGGCAGTGACCAAAGCTTTTTTCCTGTCAGTGAGGAATAGACCACGACAGAAAATTTCTATATTCCCAGAGTTTACAACAATGGTAACAGGACGTGGGAAAATACGGTCATACCTTCACAGATTTGGACTAATGGATAACCCGATCTGCCCTATGAAGAAGAGAAAGAACAAACTACAAATCACTTAATATTTCAATGTAAGAAATTACGTAACATAAGGAATGAAATGATAGAACAAATAAAAACACTTGTGACAATTGGCCTACGACGAATGAAACACTTGCCAGTAATTATTTACAAATTTTTGTAAAATTCGTCAAATCCATGGACTTTACAGATCTGCATGTAATGGCACTACTATAAAATATAGATAGACAGATCTCAGAGAATGTATGTTAATATTATTAATCTAAACTTTAGACGTCAAAATATTGCTATTGATGTTATAATGAATCTTCGCTATAATTTTGTTATTATTAAATGTAAAAGTTGATTGTAAAACTAAAGCTTAAGTAATGCAAAACATGTAGTATTACTCTTTAATGGGGCATGCTCATAATATCAATAAAAACAAACTCTTTGAAACTTAAAGCCTTTACAAATAACAACCCAGAATACAGTTGCTTTCACAGACAACAGGCTCCGTCTCCATTAGCAACATCAAAGGTTAATGCTGACTGTGGAAACAATCGCTGTTTATTTTCGGAATCGTATCCACCAAAACAGCCGATCACAGTGGCAGCGCGGTCTAAGGATGGTCTGCGAGCGCTCGTTTGCTGGGATGGTGGGTTCGAATCCCAACGGGGGCAAGGATGTCTGTTTGTTGTGAGTGTTGTGTGTTGTCAGGTGGATGTCTATTTGTCGGGCTGATCACTTGTCTAGAGGAGTCCTACCGAATATGAAGTCTGAGTGTGATCATGAAGCCTTGATAATGAGAAGGCCCTGGCCCATTAGGGGCTGTTCGGCCATGAATAAAAAGAATCGTCAAACAATGCAGCCCGTGGGCCAAGCACAACGTTTTAAACGGTAACAGCACTTCTTATAAGGCGCAAAGACCCTTCATGAAAGTGTCACCCCTTCACTAAAGGTGAGGTTTATAAATTCCTGCCACTGCCAAAATGAAGAGAATTTAGGTTTGTTTGTTTGTATTAGGCGCGACAGCCCCCAGTGGGCCATGGCCTCCTCATTCACGAAGTTTCTAGATCACACACAACGACGCACCACAGTCGGTAAGACTCCTCTGGACGAGTGATCAGCTCGTCGCTGAGGCCTCTACCTGACAACACACAACACTCACAACAGACAGACATCCATGCCCCCAGTGGGATTCTAACCCACAATCTCAGCAGGCAAGCGGCCGCACACCTATGCCTTAGACCGCGCGGCCACTGAGTTCGGTTTTTAAAGTTTATAGTAACATTAAATTCAGTAACTAAGGTACAGTGCACTAACTTGATGTACTAACGACGTTATTTGAATTACGCAGCCTCTCGTACAGTGAAGTGAAATTGGAAGGTTTTAAATAATGAGTAAGTCAGGAATTCGATACGACCAGATTCGAATAATGGACTAACGGAGTAAAGCGCTAACACAACTCCACCCTGCTCAATGCCAATATACTATTATAGACCATTTACACAACCATGGCTAACAGTGTCAAATTCCAATACCAGTCACTTTTTATAAACACATTAGTTCAACCATCGCTTCAACGTGAACAGCAGAATACCCGCTATGTGTGAAATGAAAACTGATGTGTAGACGGAACTCGAAACTACAGCGTGACGAGTTCTAGAGCCCAAAGTGTCAGAACATGCCAAACAGAATGACGTTTCGTAAGTCGATCGAGAAATCGCCAGAGTGAAGAGACTGCACATTGCTGCGGTTCTGACGTTCCAAGGACGTATATGCAGACAGCCGTAGGCACGAAATTCACTCCCAGAGGAAAGCCTCAAACCAGTACTACAAACAATCCGTCACACCGCGACCAAACATTGTTGTATTGCTGAAATGTACGAGAATACCGTGAAATGTCAGCAAGATGTAGAAGTAGTATACATTGCAACAGCAATAATGTTACACTAGGGTGAAAGGTAATCAGTCCCATTACAGGCCCGAGGTGCCCAGAGGGTTCCAGGAAGTTAAGGTTCCCAGATTACATGACAATGACCCAGGATGGTGGTAAGGTTGTCAGCCTTAAGCACCGGCCGCTTTTACCCCAGGAAATAATCCTGGTACTCATTTCTGTTAGAGGCTGAGTCGACCCCAGGGCCACAGTGGGATCGGAAGGATTATGTCAATGAAAAATTCCAATAACACCATCTGGAATCGAAACAGCGACCTTCCGATTTGTAGCACAGCACCTTAACCACTCTGCTACCGCAGTCCCCGTCATAATAGGGTACAGGAACTAAATACCTATATGACATGATAAGAGTTCCTCGCCAGTCGAGACATTCTCCACATTTTATATAACCCGAAGGTTCATCACCGCGTTCACAAAAGTACGCTACTTGTCTCTATCCTGACCTAGACCAATCCAGTCCACGCCCCTACCCTATTTACTGAAGATTCATCGAAATATTATCCTCTTATCTACACTCGGGCCTTCCAAGTGGTCTCTTTTCTTCAGGTCTCCTTACCGAAACCCTGCATGCGACTTTCCTCTCCCCAATACGTGCTACATGCCCCGCCCATATCATTCATCTTGATTTCATCACTCGAATAATATTTGTTCGTATTTATAGATCATAAACCTCCTCATTATGCAGTCTGCTCCAGTCCCCTCTTATCTCACTCCTCTTATGCCCAAATATTCTTCTCGGAGCACCCTTCAAACACAATGAGTCCATTTTCCTTCCTCAATATGAAAGACCAGGTTTCACACTCTTATTTAAAAACATGCTAAATTACAGTTGCTCATATTTTAATCTTTATATACTTGGTAGGAAAGTGGAAGGCAGAAGATCCTGAATCGAATGGCAGCTGGCATGCTTGGTCCAGACTGCTCGAAATATCTGTAAGAACGCAGATTTGATTTAGCGCAGTAAAACGACGGCGCAAAGAACACTGCAAGAAAGGAGATTATTGTTATTATTATTATTATTATATCACGCTAAAGCGAAGAAGCCGCAAGGAATGTAAGGGAAGTGATGTCATAAGGGTAGGATGCAAATACTGTAATTTGAGTGAGGTGCCACTGCAATAGGAAGACACCATTTTGAGAGTTGATATAGCTTTACCTATCTTGGTTCATTGGTGACTTGCGACAGTAATGTCTCAGAAGAAATCACAAACCGCCTTTTAGCCGCTAACAGATCATACTATTGGACTATGAAGTAAACTTAAGTCACAGCTACTTTCCTGGACAACAAAAATTCTTACATATAAAACACTTGAGAGGCCCGTGTTTACTTACGCCACAGAAAACTGGACAAGACACAAACGATGAAAGAAGGCTGAGTATCGTCGAAAGGAAAATCCTTGCAGAATATAGCTCTAATATGCGAGAGAAGGCAGTGGCGGAAGAGATACAACAGAGAACTAGAAAATCTTTACAATGAACCAAATATAGTTACCGTAATAAAATCCAGTACACTGAGGTGGGCGGCCATGTTGTGCGAACGGATGAAAACGAATTACGTTTAAAGATATTATGGACAAACCCTGGAGGTCAACGAGGATGTGGCCGGCCGAAATCAAGATGGATTGACGGGGTAGAGGAAGACGTAAGGAAACTGGGTTGCAGAAATTGGCTGGCGGCTGCCTAGGGTCGCCGGCGACATTTGGTTGAGGATGCCAAGGCCCATCGAGGGCTGTGGAGACGATGATGGTGATGATGATGAGTGCGGTGCCAACGTAGGATCGAGTATGAGATGGATGCCGCACTGCTTACACCACGAACTGAAGCACCCTGTATGGCCAGATTTATTATTCGGCTGTACTATACTGTAAATAGAACAATGTGGTGGCGAGGGAATATTTCGTTTTTTTTTTAGCAAGGGGATATACAATACGCCATGATTCAGTAGCAGGTCGTACCCTTCCCTTGTGAATACAACCATGCCTCAAATATACAATACACATTACAGTTATTACCGCAACTAAGGAGAACAAGAAAAAGAAGAAAAGAAGAAAAATAGAAGAAAGAGAAGACGGGGAAGGAGACGAAGAAGTCTGTGTAAGGGTATGTCGTCATACACGCCATGTGCAACGGTGTACGTCACACCTGAAGAGACAAGCGTGAGCAACAGCGCACGTTCAAATTAGCAGTAAATGCCTCCGTACATATTGTGAGTTTTTTATTTGCTATATTACACTTCTAACGTCTTCAGTTAACACATCTAGTCCCACAACACTTGCGCCAAAATAAAAATACCAAGATCTCACCTGTTCAATGCACTGGCGAAGGACTGCGTCATAGCCCAGTTATCGGTGATATTGTGGTCACATCACACCACCCGCTTTCACCCATATATTTTCTTTTTTCAAAACAGTGGAAGCTGCCGCGTGGAACAAGCGGACAAACACGTCGTGGGAATGTATAAATAACGTACTTAACAGCAATAAATAATACAACAGTAACTGATATATATATATATATATATATATAATGATAACAAAAATATTCATAATTGTGGCCAATAGTTTTTTCGACTCTCACAATCCCAAACATCTGATCAACATGTTACAGAAAGCAATACAAAAACAAACACAAGCAATGCAATTTAACTAAACCCCATGAAGTTGAAACGGGGGTTCTGTCGTGTCTCCGTTGGGGCAGATGGAAAGAGAATTCAGACACACAGCGCCAGGATGAAATTCTGATGTTTCTCCTTGGAGAGTCCACCACAGAATCCAAAGTTTCAGGGCAGGCGGGTCAGAAGCAAGGTTCGAGGAGGGTTAAAGGAAGGGCAGATAAGGAAGATGGCACTGCAAGCAGACGATGACGTGGGGACACTCCGTTCCAAAATGCTGAACACGGCACATAATAGGTATGGAGACCGAGGAATACTCTCAGCAGCGGTGTATGTCCGAAGCCAAGTTTTACTTTACGTCATTAGGCTGTAAGAGCAGGTGGTGTGCCAGAAGTTATAATTATCGGTTAAACCTTCACCTGAAGTCGTAAAGTAGAAGCGGTAAAGTCATCTCTTTGTAAACCATGAATGTATATGAGAGAAGTGGAGGTATAACTCCACTTTTCTTCACCTCGGTACTAGATGGGGGGGTAAGTGGTTAGCTTCAAGACCCGACCGTTTAATTCTGCGAAATGGATCCTCGGCACCCATTCAAAAAATACAAAAGACTGGGTTGGACCCAGTTGCCGTCTGCATATTTTGCGGAAGAGACAAATGTCCTGCTCCTGCTGGGAAAAGAACCACAGTACCTCGGAAAACGGGCCTGAAACCTAGTCATTATATGGACAACACTAACCCGAATTCCCACCTTAAGTTGGGCTCTCGTTCATTTTATTTCCTTCCTTCTCCATACATTACGAACCTGACATACAAAAGAAGGATGCTTAGCGAGGAATACCGACACGTCGCAAGGCCTCTACTGATACAGGATAAGAAACAACTGCAGAATGCTGACACACGTACACGACCCCAGGTGTATTCGAACACGTGATCACTGTAATCTAGGGGCTTACACACAAAGTTAGGCGACTGTGATAGAAGCCGTTTGTTTTAAAAGCCTAAAACGCAGTACAGGAATTATTGTTGTTGTTGTTCTAATTGCTTCTAACTTACCCCACTATTTTTATTATTTTTTTTTTTACTTTTAATTTTAATTTTTATCCTTATTATATTTTATTACACTAAACAATTCATATTGTCCTATTTTATTATATTTATTATACTAAATAACCATGTGATTGTTGTACACACTTGTGTTGATGTCACCCCTTAATTCCAACAAATATGACGATTTCCATAACCATATGGATTATTTAATCCTGTACGGATTTACCGAAGGAAAATAAATGATATGTTGTTGTAGTTGTTGTTGTATCATAGCGAATGCCTGTTACTTTTCGGTCGGTAGTCTTCTGTCTTCCAGTTTCCTATCCAAAACTATAAACATAACTATAATTTTTCCTGTTGTTGTTGCACGGATGTAGATATTCTGTTCCCATGTTGAGGAACACAGGCTGAGGGTGTGTGAGCATAAGGAGCTGAGGAGGGGCCAGATAACGGGGGAGTGGAGAAGACTACATAACAAGAAGCTTAATGATCTTCATGTTTGCACCGTGCATCAATGACAATTAAACACTTTATTATCCAACTAATGCACAATATATTATTTATAGATACAATTCAAATTATAAAATATTTAAAAGAGCTCCAACATGTTTCGGATCACAGAGGATCCATCATCAGGGAGCCTTGTACAGTGCTTGGCTAAAAATTACAAGAATGATTCTATCGTGTCCGTTGACATG
>Ga0131853_10027905_pt1 | contig 10118 bp, 6 predicted proteins | sample TergutLab28metaG_FD_92764 | JGI IMG/M metagenome (GOLD analysis project Ga0131853, IMG submission 92764) | Labiotermes labralis P1 segment gut microbial communities from Petit-Saut dam, French Guiana - Lab288 P1 (version 2) (version 2) | ecosystem: Host-associated > Arthropoda: Insects >... | reverse complement strand
GGGGGGGGGGGAGAAGAGGTGTATGCGGGGTTTTGGTGGGGAAACCTGAGGGAAAGAGACCACTTGGAAAACCTAGGCATAGATGGGAGGATAATATTAAGATGGATATTCAGGAAGTGGGATGTGGAGGCATGGACTGCATTGATCTGGCTCAGGATAGGGACAGGTGGCGGGCACTTGTGAATGCAGTAATGAACCTTTGGATTCCATAAAATGTGGGAAACTTCTTGACTAGCTGAGAACTGGCTAGCTTCTCAAGAAGGACTCTGCTCCATGCAGTGAGTGAGTGTGAGTGAGTGACTAAGTAAGTAATTAAGTAATTAAGCATGGTATAACAACCTGCTATGCCTGCTGTCTCAATGCCCCCAGATTTCTTGTCTTTACAAGATGAGGCCTAAATGTCACCAATATCTCAAAAGCCTCAGGACTTATGGAAAATGCAAACTGGACATAAAATGTGTGTTTCAATTACTTTCTAGAACTTCCAAGTGCAATATTTTTTGCTCTGGTAAATATTCAGCAATTTATCCTTGAGATATTGGCAGAAATTCATTTGGGTCAACAATGTACAGTATCTGTTAACTGCTGTCTACTGTTAATTTAAACTGCAATGAATATAAAATTTCACAATTATTAGTTCAGCAGCTTCTGAATCATTACATGCAGATACAAGTACAGAGAGACCGACACAAAGACATAGTGACACTAGCGGTTGTATTTCTGCGACCCCTCATTACAAAAACATCAAGAGGAGAGGAATGATAACCTGTAAGAAATGTGGTGTAGTGTTTTGAAGTCTGCAACACAAACTTTTCGATCTTAAATAAAACACGCAATTATTTATTACTCTACTGGCAGATAAACTTATTTTACATTTCTCAGCAAGTGTTGTGTGTCTACAGAAACATCTCGCCAGAGAGCAAATCACAGAATGAGATTCATTTTTCAATTACTCCTACAATCAGGAACTGGCTCTTGTGAACACAGTCACAAACTCTCAGGTTTTATAAAAGGCAAGGTATAGTTTGCCCAGCTAAGCAATGGCTCCTGATGCAGGGATCTGCTCCATGGCATTAGTTATCTCCTAAAACGCACTGCTAAGTATAAGCAAGAAAACACGTATATGACGACAAATATGACGTCAAACCAGTGGTGGGGATTTGCAAGATGTTAAGTCACAATTCAGTTCAAATTGCATAAATTCTTCCTTAAAAAGGCCAATAATGTAATGCCATTTAGGGAAAAAAAATTGTGGTTTATTCTGAAAATCATATTATGCAAATAAATATACTGCATGGGACAGAAATAAGCACTTCTGAATGTTGCAGTAGGTGGCATGATTAGTAACAACTTCACTTCAGACAATTAAGTGCAGCAACAGGACCTAAATCCATTCTACGATATTTACCTTCCAAAGAAATTCGCTTCTTTTATGTCAGTAGTAGTATTGCAATGACCACAAAATCGTATCTCATAGTCATAGGCCATTTCTCTCCATGCCCGCTCCTGCTGCGACACTGAGCAATGGTTTGTTGAATTACTCTTGAACTGGTCTGGCAGCTCGGCACTAGGATACATATCCTCAGCTTCTGCATCTGTAAAATCCATGCAAACAGCATCATAGTTGTGTTGTATGTCACTGAGATGGTTGAATACAGGATATACACTATCACACTGTCTGTACACTCTAACAGAAGAAGGATACATTCGCAAAACGCTTGTTATTAGGTTAAAAAATTGTTAACATTTTCAACTACTTTCAATTAATGGTACATAAGATATATCTGCCTCTCAACTAGTAAATCTGTAACATGTAATGTCTAATTTTAAAGGGGAAATGTAAACACGAATTACTAAATGTTCAAATACAGACTGCTCCATAAACTGTTTAAAGATGGATGAACCTGGTAAGGACTGGATGGCAATATATAAATAAGAATGAAGTGATTTTGAACATAATAACAGCACAATGTTCTGTATTTTAACCCCCCCCCCCCCTTTCCCACATTATATATCTCTTATACAAATTTATAATTTATGATGCTACATCTTTTTCAGATTCTACTACTACATGACTTCCAACACTGATTCATTCAACACGCAACACCATTGGCCAAGAAGTAACTCCACTGAGGTATTTTTTACTTCCTTTTTACCTCTAGCTTACTCTAATTAAATTTTTAAGTCATACAGGGTGGGGCAAAATACCCTCCCTACTTTCAGCAGGGCATTGTGAAGGGAGGGGAGGCTGTAGAAGGGTGGGGTTGGGCTCGAAAGGTGCAGGTTGTTGGGAAGTTCTCGTTACAACACTCCGCAGTCGTAAAGATGGTGTGGTCCAATGAGCAGCGCGCATTTGCCATCAAAACCTACTTTTCGCAAAGTCACTCTATCGTAGCAGTGCAGCGTGCGTTCCGTACTCGCTACCAAATCCCCCTTGGGACCGAGTACTGGACCGAAAATCCATTCTGTTGTGGGTTGAGAACTTCAGGGAAACAGGAAGTGTGTCTGAAAAAAGATGAGGACGACCACGGACCTCTCAAACACCAGAGAACATCGAGGCTGTCAGACGGTCCGTTTTGCAGTCTCCCAGGCACTCTGCACGCAAACACCATGCAAACAATGGCTACCACTTGCAAGATATTCTTTTTAAGACTATGTGATTTAAAACTTCCCATGTTGTAGTTTCAGAATCCAAAAATTAAATTTTTGTATCTCGAATGGTTTTTTTGTTATTCACCTTAAAATTTATGGAGGTTATTTTGCCCCACCCTGTATATACTTATATATTTTTATGTATCACTGAGATCTCAGTCACCAAACACAAATACATGTCACTTAAATTCATTTCACATTCCTGTGCAATTTGAACAGCTTGGAAACGAATGCATATTTGTTGAAATAAGCAGCTTATGTGGATAAAATACTTACTAACTAAACAACCAAAGCTGTGTAGATGATAATAACAATACTTTCAATTAAAGGATGAAGATATTTACACATCAATAGGAATAGTAAAATAAAATTACACTGGTCCAGAACAATAATTTGCATTGGGCGAAGAAGTCATGCATTGGGGAACCTCTCAGAAATTGTCTATGTGCAACAAAATATTTTCCCAAATGCTCTGTTTCCCAGCACTTACACTTATGTTTCCAAAATAAATAAGGTGGAACACCTTGCAACCCTTCAGATCTGAAAGTCAACTACAGTCACTATGCAGTGTGTGGCTAGAGTGCATGATGTCACACACACACATATACACATCACCAACAGCATGCAAAGTAATGGCATGAATTTACATCTCCAGCTTTTTCAGAGAACACCCTGCAATTAATTGTGGTGCTGAAGCACCAATATTCCTCAATTCCATATTTTCTTTTTTTGGCACCCCATCTATGTTCTCCCACATCCATTACATGAATGTCAACTTGGTAGACTTATAAGACAAAGGTCAAGGTGAAGTTCATACTAGAACAGGCCACGTGGGACCAGAGGGAGAGCAGAGGCATAGCTCCACCTTTTCTTTAACCTCAGCACTAGGTGTGGGTGGGCAGTCACCAAGCTCCAGCTGCTCTACCCCCGGCAAAGAGACCTATTGCGCAAGAGGCTAGGTGGACCCAGGGCCAGTCTGGACGGGTGCAGAAAAACTCACCCTCCAACTAGGAATTGATCCCTGGACCATCCAACACACAGCGAGTCACTATACAGATTATGCTATCCTATACGACCAACTTAATGAGATGGGCTGCGCATGTGGCGCATACGGGTGAGGAGAGGGGGGTGTATAGGGTCTTGGTGGGGAAGCTGGAGGGAAGGAGACCACTGGGGAGGCCTAGGCACAGATGGGTGGATAATATTAGGATGGATCTCCAGGAGGTAGGATGTGGGTATAAGGACTGGATTGGGCGGGCCCAGGATAGAGATAGGTGGCGGACGCTTGTGAGTGCGGTAATGAACCTTCGGGTTCCGTAAAATGCAGGGAAATTCTTGACTAGCTGCAAACCAGTTAGCTTCTCAAGGACTCTGCACCATGGAGTAAGTAAGTAAGTATATGACCAACTTGGTGGACTTACAATTTACTTTCATCACACAGACTAATGACATATAAAGGAATCCCAATAAATAACAACAATCACCATTACTTCCATACTTCCCCCACTGTTGCATTATGATTATGAATCATGAATGGAGAAGACATAGGAGGAAGCAGTTATGACCTAACCCTTTGGCGTCGAAGGACAACTAGAGTTGTCATGCAGTGCTGAGTTGAGAAAGCCAGATGACTACAATTGTCAGGCAATAATACGCAAAGTGATGGACAGGCCACTAAAATCCCCCTCTCTTGCAATGTACTTAATGCAGGCAACAAAGGGCTAAGGTACGAAAATTCTGCATCTGCTTGGAGACAATGAGAGATATCACGAGAGACATCAGTCAGTGTAACTTGCAGCTGGTTTGTAATTGAACAATACCTTCCAATACAATTTTATAGAATTTATTTGTGCAAAATTTGAGGATCTTACAGCAGTCATTATGAAGGTTTCCTACTGGAATGCAATGCTGCATAGCTCAGTAGAGTAATACCAACATTAAGTCCTTTATTTGCCAACTAATGCGCACAAATTATTATAAAATTGTTAAACAGTTAAAATCATTTAAAGTTATAATTTTAAATGATTTTAACTGTTTAACAATTATAAAAAATTTGTGTGCATTAGTTGGACAAATAAAAGACTTAATACTACCAAGATGCACGGTGCAACTACGAAGATAAAACCAACATTTTGAGGAAACATATAGCTTTTAGTTTCATGGTGCAAGATGATGAAAATGACTCTTTAATACATCAGCTACGAGACTTAACATTCTGAAATAAAGCAATTTTGATTACTTATTTACTGTTTATTTAATTATGCCATCAGTAGATCAGACTAATACAGTTACAAACGGTAGGGTAATTAGTAAACAATGAACTGGAAATGAGTAGAAATGCAGCAGGCATAGCCTATTCAGGCACGCTGTACCTGCTGAACTAATGAAAACCACAAACATCTCAGTCAGCAAGGCATGTCTCTGGGCTGAGACCCAGAACCTCCCAGATACAAAGCTGGAGCTTTAGCAGCTTGCCTTTGCTGTTCAGTGTTACAAAAATAATGCGTATGTTCTTATTACAACACCGCAGACTTACCAAAATCAGGTTTCGAGGCACTAGCTGTTTCAATATCTTTGACAAGAGCTTTGCATGCATGACTGTGAACGTGGTCTGGAAACTTGCTCTTGAAGGCCTGCATGCAGTCCGAAGCTTCCTGCACCCATTGCAGCTCATACAGACACCTGGCCAGTCTGAAACACAGTTTGCACATGTGGTACAAAACTGCAGTGTTGATAACAGCATCTCAGATAAAGCTGCTAGGTGTGCCACGAAGGTCTCAATGGACAAAGGATACCCAAAACACTGGATGTCCACTACTGGGCAGAAACACACAAAGGGGTTCATTCAAGAACCTTCGCAGAATAGATCTACTATATTTACATACAGAATGGTACAAATTTATCATACAAAAGTAGAATATTTAAATCCTTACAATGATGGTAGTGGATGCAGTACAAAGCAGAAAAGGTAAAGCTGTCTGTGTACAAGCCATGAAGGCATACAAGAGGAGTGGAATTATAGCTCCACTGATTCTTAACTTCAGCACCAGTGTAGGTATTAGAATCACGGCCAAGCTGCATGAGTACCAGAGCTGGCCTGTACATTTTGAAGACGTCTCTTGCCACGGCATGGATTCAAACCTGTCCACAGCCTACTCAACAGACCAACTGTGCTACCCTGACTATGTGGGGGTTGTGGCATGATTTAGAACTCAAGGGTCTTCATTAGAAATGGTCTTAGTATTGGAAATAAATTACACACAGTACATAACTTTCCAAGTGACAAACTTACCTAAAGTGAGCTTTCATATGGTCTGGGTCCAGCTGAAGGGCTGTGTGACAGTCTCTCATAGCCGCATATACATCACCATCCCTGTTAGTCATAAATGTGAATACATTATTAATGAAGAGCAAACACTGCAGAATGCACTGCCGCATTACACGACATATTTTTAAACATGGGAGCTCTAACCACTGTACTTCAGAGGGTTAAACCTGAAGGATCTACAGAATGAAAGGTGTTAGATATCTCACATTTTGCACGCATGGATTATCAATTTCTGAAGCCATTCCTATAACACATACCGGAGGATTAATTATAGAAGATTTTTTACATCCTCTAGCTATATTCTGAACTAGTTTTGAATTTGATGTATGTTTGTTCGTGCATCGTTGTATATGCGTAGAGAAGAAAACCAACTAGATGCTACTGAATTGTTTACTGCCCTTGTAATCTGCTGAACATGTTTAGGGCACTTATACGCCCATCATCAGGAGCTTGAGACTATACTTGTGTTATTACCACACATGGCATGTAATGCCTTGGTTGCTGGTGGTTGGCGGTCAGGTGCAGGGCAGCAGGCTATGCGTCCAGGATGAGGGGTGCTGCTCGACTAGAGTTGAGCAGCACCCCTCATCCCAGACGCATAGCCTGCTGCCCTGCACCTGACCGCCAACCACCAGCAACCAAGGCATTACACTCCATATGCGGTAATAACACAAATATAGTCTCGAGCTCCTGATGATGGGCGTATAAGTGCCCAAAACATGTTCAGTAGATTACAAGTAGCATAAAGTTGGTTTTCTTCTCTACGCATATAGTATTTTGAAGTTTTCATTGACCTTTTAAGGCCCAATCATGATTTTGGTTATTGCAAAATGTACAGGTAAGTGGTACAATGCTGACTAAAGTTGTCAAGAAAATGCACTAGTAGCAGCAATGTTGGCATTTAACCAAGGAAATTTTAATTTCAAATTCCACGCCATATACTGAACATTTAAACAACCTGAATTGGCATACACATTCACACATATAAAAACACCCCTTGAAATCAATTTTATATATTCAGTAAACAAAGAAATTCAACACATTTTTAAATGCTGCATAATTTCCATCTTATTTTCCACAAAATGCCGTTTGTTTTTTATTTTTTCCCCCCTCTTCAAATAACACTCACACTTTTCATAAACAATGCACTACAATTTAAATACCCATTCCAGTAATTTAAATGTTTAAGCTGCACAACAAATGTGTTGCCCTCCTTGAATATACATAGTATCCAGTTCATCAGTGACAAAACACAAACATGTTTTACACAGCTGTAACAACTTTCCAGTTGTTACAGCTGTGTAAAACATGTTTGTGTTTTGTCGCTGCTTCTATAATTAATAGAAGAATTTGTGCAGTGATTAATACGGTTAATAATGTGTGTCTTATTGATGGTCCATTGTTTCCCAGTAGTGTTAATAATAAGTGTCCTGCAATTATGTTTGCGGTCAGACATACTGCTAATTTTCCTGGTTGGATTAGGTTGCTGATTGTTTCAATGATAACTATAAATGGTATGAACAAAGTTGGTGTTCCTTGGGGCACTAAGTATTCGAATATGTGGTTGGTATTTCTGATTCATCTGAATAATATAAATCCCATTCAAAGAGGTAGGGCTAGGGTTTGTGTGAGTGCTAAATGTCTTGTTCTAGTGAAGATATATGGGAATAACCCTAAGAAATTATTTGTTACGATTATAAAGTATAAATGGTTAACAACTACGATGTATGAAAATATTTAGTGACGTAATGAAAGGCAGTGTTGTGACTATTTGGAAATTCTTGAGATTCTGACTGTGATGAATATCTAGAGTCCTGCTTGCTTGGATATGCCATCATATAGTTTGGAAGACCATGTCTTGAAAATGGCATGAACAGTTTCCTACTGAACACTGGTACCTACCTACAAAACCACACAGCATCACGCAACTTGTCTGTTGCAGCAAATTTTAAAATGACAGCCCTATCAACAGCTATCTACTGATCAACAATCTTAGGATTCACCAAACCAAAACAAGGCCACTAATCTTGATGTGACACCACACAATCTGAGCAGTTGATACAATGAAATAACTACATAAACAAAAAACCCCAAACTCAGTTGTGCCTTGTGCCTAAGGATAAGACCCTGCAAAGTCTGTAATCTATGGCAAAGTCCTATTTTACTGTACAATAAGTATAGCAGTGGGACTTTAATATATCTGACAGCTATAGCATATTCACTGTCCTACAAACCACAATGGATGAAGTGCTGCATGCAGAAGTGTCTTGTAAACTGTTAACCTGAAATTAAATTAAATATAGTAGCATCTAACCACGGCAACAGTGGCCACACAGGACACGACATGCCTGACACTTTGTAACGGAAAGTTGGACAATTAGCTTGAAGGTTACTAATTTTCAAACTGCTTTTTAGCAACATTTTGTAACTTCAGTGTTAGCCAATTTATTTGTAATGTACTGAACTGTTTATCATATCCAGTGCCAAAACTGAAGGTTATTTTAAGGCTTTTTATGTTTATTTTTAATTCATACTGTCATTTTTAGGGTTATGACAGAAGATGTACAGCACATTCCTCTCAAACATTGATACCAACTAGCAACTATACTTTACTGCATCTCTCCAGGGCTGTTAATGGCTTTCTCACTGGACATAACATCCTGAGGAGACATCTTCACCTAATGGTCCATTGTGCAGGAGGTGTGGAGCAGAGGATGAAACCTCTGCCCACATTCTTTGTAAGTGTGTGGCTTTGGCTTCACTCAGACATGCGTACCTGGGCTCCTTTTTCTTGGAGCCTAAGGACATTTAAGAGTATAAGTCTGGGGACCATCTGGAACTTTAGTAAAGCAACAGGGCTCCCATAAATTGATATGGGGCACAAAGGGCCTGTCATTTAAGGCCTAGGTGCATCGGGACCATGAGGTCTAGAACCCAATTGCAATCAATCAATCAATTACTGCATCTCAGAACACCACAATATGAATTTTCACTACTGTGAAAACATCAGTGCTTGCACATTTGTCTATTAAACTGTTCGTTAATGGATGGATGTGATTACTATTAAGATCAATACTTATATTTGTTTCTGATATCTGAGCTCCATGGTCTTCCCAGTCTCTGCCCATATAAAAAGGATAAAGAAATTCACTACTTAAGTGAGAGAGTCTAAGATTAAATTAATGTTCAATGATACAGTGAGAATACAAAAGGGAATTATACAACTTAGTTTACTAAGTTCAAAAGATCAGCCCATTATAAGTGATGGGCTGGGAGTTACTTAAAAAACACACTAAATCTGATGAACCCAAAACCTTTTGCAAAGTTGAGTACCTTACCCGCAGCCCAGAATGTTCCCAAATGATTACTATGATTCCAGCTGGTATGGGAAAATGATACATGTGCTTACCACCCCCTTTTCATGTATGCTGCAGCCCGGTTTCCATACAGAACGGCAGCTGAAGGGCAGCAGCTAATTGCCTTATTATACAAGCTGATGGCTAATGTGTAGTGTTGTCTCTCAAATGCATCATTTGCCTGAAAAAATAAGACACGCCATGGTTTTATACCAGCCCACTGCTACCACATCTAAGGAAACTGCCTCATTCATTCAGAACATGCACTTACACTTAATTTCAAAGCCTCAATTCTGAAAGGCAGTGTAGGAGTTTCAATTTCACACTTTATTTCAGTGGTTGGGGATGACGGAATTATAGACGTCACCCTGTTGGTACTTCGAGTAACACCATTTGAACTGGCTGCAAAACCGTTGGTACCATTTCGGAAGCCATTGCTATAACCATTTGAAGAACCACAATGTTCTGAAATTACAAAAAAACATTGCCTTCACTCAATAATGAAAGGACAGAACAGACAGCCAATTACATTAAGCATTTGCTTTAATAGGTTTTCAGGTTGCTCATTCAGTCACTTACTTTCACAAACTATTTGAAAATCACATAACAAAAGGATACAAATAGCCACTATAACTGGAATAAATAAGTTACATAAATAAGAGGGTCGTACTGAAAGTCATGAGCAACAATTTTTTGTAAAGTAACATGCTTTATTATTGACAAACCAAATACACCACCTTAATCTACAGACCTTTCTTTATTTTTCCACATAATCGCCACTT
>Ga0131853_10027904_pt1 | contig 10118 bp, 4 predicted proteins | sample TergutLab28metaG_FD_92764 | JGI IMG/M metagenome (GOLD analysis project Ga0131853, IMG submission 92764) | Labiotermes labralis P1 segment gut microbial communities from Petit-Saut dam, French Guiana - Lab288 P1 (version 2) (version 2) | ecosystem: Host-associated > Arthropoda: Insects >... | reverse complement strand
TCTCTACATGTTTCGAGCTTTCGGGAAGCTCATCATCAGGAGATCATTTTCCCTGTACAGTCAGCCTCTGGTATAGTGTGTAATCTTTGCTGTAGCCCTCCCGTTCTCCTACGTGTTCTGCTCTGTCGGGATCTCCTGATGATGAGCTTTCCGAAAGCTCGAAACATGTAGAGTGAATGACGACTACCCATGAAAATAAAGGATAGTCCACAAGTGACATCGTGTTGGTTATTTTTAAATCAATTTAATGGCTTTATGTCACTCATACGTTAATTACACGTTAAGTACAGATATTAGCATTATAGAAACCACATATTCCTGCAAGTTTTAATATGTATTTGGTAATCAATAAGTGTGTAACAGCTGTCAAAGTTTCAAACTTCTCTGACCATTATCTCCGTAACCGTTCAACTTTGGATATAGGTGTTTTGGGTTATATCAGTATACTTTAACATAAGGAACACTCTCCCGAAGTCTGGCACATTCCTCCTGGGACACCCTGTATACATACAAATATATATACACACACACATACACAAACACACACACACACACACACACACACACACACACCTTGATACAGTCTTGTTGACGTCTTCATGAAATTTACGGCGGACGTACGAGTATTTCACCGGAAATACCGGCAGAAGAAATAAGACACTTCGAGGCAGGATGCCTGGACATGCCAGACAAGCTTTCCTCTGCAGTCCACATAATTAACGCTAACACAGCACGTATCATTCCCATCCCCTTCGACTGCAACGCGCCAGGCAGCAGGTGCTAGCAATTGCCGTTCCTGTCAGCGGCCGGGGGGAGAGGGGTTTTGGCATTGCGACACTCGAAGAGGTCAGCCGTCTGTTGCAATTAAGGTCTCAGAACACCGAAAACTGCATGGAATCCTCTACTGTTTCATCTCACAACGGAAGAATATGTAATTTCTCTTTTTACGTTCAATATATCCGTAGACTGGTGGTATAGGTTTACGTGCTTTCACTGCGGGTATTTCCAAAACGATCGTCCTCTGGATTGTTGGCAGAATTATAAGTTAATTTAGCCTTTCGGGTTAAAGTGTGTTTCCACCTTCAGGATGATTACGTAAGTAGGTTTGCGAGGGTTGGCAAACCCACCTGCATAACCGAACGACTTCGTCCTCCCAATCACTTCAGTATCTGCTAGACCCAATCTAATCATACACGAAAAAGGAGGAAACACGTCCCTTCCAAACGTCATGCTCAGCACACATGCTTACACAGCATAGAAACGCAAGGGACCATCGCTTGAAACAATCAGGTAAAGAAGGCAACTATCCTAGACATTCAATGGGACTTGTATACGAGCAGTACAAAGTGCCTGCTCCTAATTATGTCCAAAAGACTGTTTATACCCACTGACATCCCCATAATTCACAAGTGTAAATTAAAATAAACTCTTAATTATGTCAGAGAGACTCGTTCAGTTCGTCCCGCAGAAAATTTGATCACAAAGCCATGAAAATATACGTATTTTTCTTTGAAAACTCATGAAAGCAACTTACTAAGGGCTTCATGAATATTGTTTCTATCTTGACAAGAGCAGAGATTTTCCTCGTTACCATCACGTTGATGGCGGCTATGGGGCCCGCCCACCTTCCCATCAAATCATACCGGAAGGTTTTTTTTTTCCGAGACAAAACAGCTGCAACGCGAAACAAGAATACTCAATGCTCTCCCTTCAGATACCTACACGCATAACACCGTGACGAATAAGCTGCGTCCGCATCAAGATCAAAATGCTGGCAATTTTGGTCGATATCTTTTTGTGCTGTCGATGTTACTGGCGGCATAATAGTTGCTAAGACCACACCAACAAACAGAATTTCTCAATGTGCTGAACTAAAGCAAGATGCTGGCAGAAGAGAACAGTGCCAACATACCTACATACATATATTTAGTGCTTAACACTAGGGTTTAAAGTATAATTGAAGAATAATATCCAACTAGATGCCACTTATTACTTTATTGTGCTTATATTAGGCTCAACATGTTTCGGGCACCATTATGCCCATCATCAGGAGCTCACGGCGATAGCGTTGGTTACCACATAGGCCGTCTGGTTATCGAGTTGCTGTTGGTTGGAGGTTAAGTGCTAAAATGCAACTACATGCCACTTATTACATTATTATGGTTATGTTAGGCTCGACATGTTTCGGGCACCATTATGCCCATCATCAGGAACTCACGACGATAGCGTTGGTTACCACATAGGCAGTCTGGTTATCGAGTCGCTGCTGGTTGGAGGTTAAGTGCTAAAATCCAACTACATGCAACTTATTACTTTATTATGCTTATGTTAGACTCGACATGTTTCGGGCAACATTCTGCCCATCATCAGGAGCTCACGACGATAGCCTTGGTTACCACATAGGCCGTCTGGTTATCGATTTGATGCTGGTTGGAAGTTAAGTGCAGGCAGGATGGATGAGTGTCCGGTCTGAAGGCTGTAACACGACTCTTTATCCTTCGTTTATTATTTCTTTCCAAAACTGCACCAACAGAAATTTAATTTTCTTGGCGATTTTTGTCCTTTCCATCTTTAGTGTCAGCTAACTTCAAGCGATGCATTATTGTCTTTTATTTTTCTTTCCTTTATTACATATTTGCAGTTCCACTGTGCAGCACGGGACGGGCACATTTCAGTAAGTTGATTCATTGCATTTTTTGTCTACACCCGTGCGTTTCCGCTCTGTCTCAATCTGTGATGAAAATAATAATAGAAGTTACCGTTATATTCAACATCCAAGTTGGCGAAAAACAGTTCTCTGATTTTTGTCGAGAGCCGATGGAGAAGTGAAACCTTTCTGCCTACATGTTGGCAGACTTTTTAAAATCCTCTTAACGTTGCTGGCATCTCTACTGGCAATATTGGCCTGTATTGTACATACCCATAAAATAATAATACAGCAGTACATCATCCTATTTGTACGTAATCGCCCAGACCTTTAATTAATTTTGTAGTATGGTCCATAAGTTCCTCGATTCTATCAAAATAAAAGTTAGGTATGCCTATAGGCTACGAATATGCCTAGTTCGAAGTATTAGTGTTCCCATTCCCAAGCTAATTTAATCTCTTAAATTTCATGAAGGAAATTTATAGACAGCACTTAAAATTTCTTATGCTTATGGAAAGTATTTCTTATGAAGATACGCTAATGTTATTGTTCAGAAAACAACTATTTTGTCTGATATTTCTGTAAGCGCGCATCATTGATACAATAATATAAACAACCAACTAGACGTAACAATAATAATTTTATTAATAATTTCAATCAGTTCAACATGTTTCGGGCGATAATTTCGCCCATCCTCAGGAGCACTAGACTGTGTTTACAGCTTGTGGTATAAAGCACTGACGATATACCACAAGCTGTAAACACAGTCTAGTGTTCCTGAGGATGGGCGAAATTATCGCCCGAAACATGTTGAGCTGATTGAAATTATTAATAAAATTATTATTGTTACATCTAGTTTGCTTTTTAAACTATTTTGTCTTTCCGTAGATTAATTTTACTGCAGAAAACTGCCTAGCTTAATACCATCAGACGAACGCTTTACAGTAGGCGCAGAATGGTGGCTGCATATATCAAGAAACAGCCGACACGTAATTTGAAAATTCAACGGATTTTAACTCTAAAATCCAACGTAAGTATCGAATATTATCAAAAAATCTTTTAGAATTGCCCTCTTCATACAGAAGCAAACATGGAAACACAACACATATAAAAAAATTGATTATTTCTTATTGTGCCACAGTTTTGTTGGCAAACGTGAGTAAATAATTAATAGCCAGTACATCAGTAAGTACATTTTTCATACCGGCTAAGTTTGCCCATCTTAACAGAGTGAAACAGTATTTTAAACATATACGGACTATTACTCATCTGACCTGCATACAAGCTTATCACAAAATCGGGTGACATATGCCTTTGACATATGTGTACTGACGATACATTTATTTATTCCTGTATACAAGAGTGTCAAAAACTTCATTCTTCAGTAATTTGATAATACCTGATAAGGTGAGACGACAGCCATAAATTTGTTTTGTAACGTTTTGAAGTAATGTTCATATATGAAGCTATATTTCAACATCATTCCGTAACCTGGTACAGACAGGTTACTGAACTTTAGGGATAATTTGATTAATTATATTTACTGCAAGAATGGCTATAAAAACTTTAAATAGAAAATTATTTTGTAACATAACATATCGTAGTGTATATCATATATCATATCGTATCGTATCATATCATATCATATCGTATCTTATCACATACCATATATCATATACCATATCATATATCGTATCATATCACATATCATATCATATGTCATGTCATATATCATATCATATATAATATATCATATCGCATATCATATCATACATTATATCATATATCATAGATCATATCATATATCATATCATGTATCATATCATATATCACATCACATCACATCACGTCACGTCACGTCACGTCACGTCACGTCACGTCACGTCATGTCATGTCATGTCATGTCATATTATATTTTATTATATTATATTATATTGTATTATATATTTAAAAAAAAGGAACAATCTTATACCTGGTTGCCTTTATGAAAATAACGTTATTAAATTTTCATGAAGAAAAATGTTGGAGTGTGTTTGTGTTTGACGAAGGAGTTTCTCGACCAGCAGCATTGAGTAAGGCGCTCCGATAATAGACTCAGGTAGCGAATACAATAAAGTGATGGTGTTTATTCGACCCCATAACAGTTCTCAAAATCAAGTGCCTTTAATATGTTACCTGAGCACAATTACGGATCGCGTTAGATACTCTAAATTGGGGGCTATTCCAAAATACGAGTGTTCTTTATTTTTCTTTCATCTTAACGTCCTTTATTTAATTGGCCTACTAGTGTTTACGTGGTAGCGCAGTTGGTTGAGGCACAGCACCTCAATCCGGAAAGTCGTGGGTTCGATTCTCGATTGCCATTCAAATTTTTCGTTCATATAATCCTTCCGGCCGCACTATGGCCCTGGTCTCTCACCTTCTAACAGAAATGAGTAGCAGGATTATTTCCTGGGGGTAAGGACCGCAGGTGCGTAGGGCTGACAACTTTACCACCTTCATGTGCCGACTGTCTTAAAATCTGGGAGCTTCAACCTCATGGAAATCTCAGGGCCTGTCCAGGCCTCTATAGGAAACGTTTTACCTTTTTACTAGTATTTATGGAAGCGAAAAACTCTAAATTACATTCTTTTTCTTCTCCACGCCCTGATCCTCCTCCTCCCAACAAACACTACATTTCATTGTGGAACATGGATAACAATACAGTCGTCCTCCATTCCTCCCGGTCTCTGACCATTACATGCAAATTTGTAAAGAGTTCTATTTTGCCGTTTTCTTCCCCACTCTGTTATTTCCACTCTCATACTCAAATTTTCCCCTGAACTCTTTCTCAAGGGCGAACACTCAAGTTTCGCCCTTAGAGAACAAGTAATATCACAATATTTGACTAAGGACGGTAAAATACAAGTTTATCAATAATGATGACTTTTCTGTTTGTTCTGTGGTGCAACAGTCCAAATTGGGCCAGCTCGCCTTGTAGTTGAATTGTCTAGATCGCACGCACTCACACACCACACCCTGTAGGACTCCTATGAACGAGTGAACAGCTCGTCACAGAGACCGTTACATACACAGCCCATAACACATACACGAGACGAACATGCCGGCCCATAACGGGATTCGAATCCGCGATCTCAGCAATCAAGCGGCTGTAAACCTACGTTTTAGACCGTACAGCCACCGCCGTTGACTTCATGTGGATTTAGTGAAATGCTAATCTTTTTAGTTGTTTTTTTTTCTGTGGCGCTGCGGCCCAACGCGGCCATGGCCTTCTCATTCTTGAGGTTTCTAGATCACACACAACGACGCACCACAGTCGGTAGGACTCCCCTGGACGAGTTATCAGCTCGTCGCAGAGACCTCTACCTGACAACACATAACAGTCACAACAGACAAACATCCATGCCCCCAATGGGATTCGAACCCACAATCTCAGCAGGCGAGCGGCCGCAGACCTACGCCTTAGACCGCGCGGCCACAGGAACCGGCTTTTAGTTGTTTATGAAGCTTAAATAAACAATTCACTTAATATACCTCACGTAACTCTCGGTGATGGTACTCATTTTATTTAGCACAATAATTTGATGGATTAGCTCCACACCTCACAGCTTTCCCCTCCGTTTTGTTCATTTTTTAATTACACCCTTCTCGGTAATTACTCTACTGATACCTGCCTCCTACCTCCTGATAGTTCATTAGCATTCCGTTCCAAATACCACATACCACACAGAACACAGAACACGAGCAGCTCAACAGCGTGGGCATTGCTCAGTGCGAAGAGATGGAGGGAGCTTATTAGGACCACATGTGGTTGTCATTGTCCCGTTTGACACAAACAGACACCCACCAGTACTTAAAAGCAGTTGCATATCATGGCGTGTAAAGCGACCGACAACAGCATGGCACCGTGTTTCCATCCAGCGCTTGCGATACGGGCAGACCGGACCAGGGATGGGTGCATTAATATGCATATATCGCTAATGCGTGGTTGGTAGTTATCTGCAGTAAATAGCACCGTGTAATAGACGCAGTCTGCCCTTTCGATAACAATATACCATACCCCCTTCTCAGTAAAGCTAAATCAGTCCCATTACAGGCCCGAGGTGTCCAGAGGGTTCCGGGAAGTTAAGTTTCCCAGATTATGTGACAACGGCACAGGAGAGTGGTAAGGTTGTCAGCCTTACCCACCGGCCGCTTTTACCCCCAGGAAATGCTCCTGGTACTCATTTCTGTTAAAGGCTGGGTCGACCCCAGGGCCATAGTGCGATCGGGAGGATTATGTCAATAAAAAATTCCAATGACACCAGCTGGAATCGAACTAGCGACCTTTCGATTTGTAGCACAGCGCCTTAACCACTGTGCTACCGCCCCCCCCCCTTCTCAGTACCTATTGTATTGTAAAAAATAAACAAGAGAATAATTAACAAATTTAAGGATGCATGGACCATCTGTTTAATGAGACAGTTGGGATACACCGACGAAACATTAAGTAAGCCATCGCTTTGGAACGCATCTGGAATGCGCGGAAAACATTAGAGCGATACAATAATGTTAAATATCACACTAAATGTGTGTGGGTTATAGGTCAAATATGTCGCCTTTTTTGTGTATTTAAGAAAGAAAAACACTCAAAAATTACACTAAAACATGCGAGGTGTGAGACTGGAAGTTCCCACGCCAGTAAGAATAAGGAATATGAACCACTGATTTCGCGAAATATTGTAGCTTGTTAAACGGTTAGCACTGTTGCGCAATAGCCTACAGCCTCCATCACAGTATTTAGTTTTATCCTTCAGAAAATTTTACCTGTTGTCAGACTTGATCTACACCGGGAACGGGTCAGGTTGCAGGCTGCACACCCGTATAATAATCGACCTGCGTCTTCTTTACAGGTGAGAGAAACTTCTTTGACTAGCTTCTTACGGAAAGTGGTGCATGTAATTATATTTTCTTAAAAAATTCCATTACATCCTAACAGGCTTGGCTCTTACAGGCCATTAGTCACAACTGAACAAATTACAAGAAATGTTAACAGAAGCTCTGCCAGACAAACGAATACTGTTCTAGTGATGACAGCATATAAACTATCAGCCAGACACTTTTTCTCATGCTTCTACTACGACACACAAACCTTTTGGTAATTTGTGATTTTGATCTAAAGACAACACAATGTTCGGCCTTGCTGAAATCCTGAAAGTAATTTTGTTACACAGGAAACATAAACCATTACTACTGACAGTGTTTGGTAAACCCTAAATTCCTCTGCCGAACGCTTCCTCTTCTTTCACACCTCAAACACGCTGTTTAAAAGCCAACTGACGAAGAATAACTGGCACATCGCTGAGAGAAACATGACTTCAGATTATGTAACTTTAACCAGTGTAGCGACGTTTGTAAATAACACTTTGAAATACGTGTACATTAGACATGCCTTTGAAAGTCTTTCACTTTTCGGGGTAAAAGCTCAAACATAACATGCATAGGACATGGAGTACAATGTTTTCAAAACAGACTTTTCACTCACTAAGTATAAAGTAGCATACACAAATTTCTCTCTGTCTCTCAAACCTACTACAGTGGCGTATGCAGCTACCCTTCCCTAGACAGTTAAACATGTGGAGTGTTCGTGCGGTTGGTTTATAGTTCCCTGTACTCCTGGTCTCAGAGAACGAGGCTCACATCGTAATACAAACCCGCTGAAGCGGCAGTTAGCATCATTCTCATTATGGGTACGGTCACGGTCAGCTCACGGGCAGGTCACGGTTACAGAAAACACCATTTCCCACTTACTTACTCCTAAATACATCTGTTCTTACCAGCTTTCAAGCACACATCATCGTCATCGGTGGCTCAAGTGGGATCGGTTATTTTTTGAAGGAACATCTGATCAAAGCTAAATGACATTTTCGCCAAATTTTTATTGTTTAAGGTATTGAAGTATGTTTAAAACGAATTTAATTGCATTTGAATGCCACAAAATTCTTAAGTGTGAATACTCTACCCAAGCTAGTTAGTCAGTGCGGAATTTTTAATTGACCAAGGTGCAATGGAACAGGCTTTTCTCAGAATACTTCCGTTCTGCCTTTCGCTATCATTCCACTACTCCTCCTTAATATTCATTCATCCATTCACCATCAACGCTAATTATTCTCAGCGACTAAGGTAATCTTTAAATAAAATATTTAGCAAAATTTTATCCCAACACTTGAACGTCAGCCGACGTTAAGCTGAGTGTGGGAGTACTCGGAAGTATGGAGATGCCCTTAAGCGAAGCATGTATTCACACACCGCAGGGACATTGAACAAAAGAATTATCATGTAACAGTCAGTATACGAGGTTTGTTCAAAAAGTATCCGGACTGACCACAGTGCATGAAGTAGATAAGGCTTACAGGATTTTAACCGTAACTGCCTGCACCATAGTTCCCTTCCGCAGCTCACACTTCACCCAACGTTTCTGCCACTGTTGGAAACATTTTGTGAACTCCTCTTTCGGAATGTCTAATAGTGTCTTCGTCGAATTTTGATTGATGTCCTCCGTTGCCTCAAATTGATGTTCTTTCAGAACTTTCTCATACCTTGGGAATAGGAAAAAGTCACAAGGGGTGCGAGATCTGGTGAGTATGGCGGCTGCTGCAACTGAGCAGTGCCGTGTTTGGCCAAAAACTGCTGCACAAGATGTGAAGTGTGTGCGGGCGCACTGTCGTGGTGCACGATCCAGTCGCCATCCCGCCATTTTTCCGGTCATTTTCGGCGAACTGATTCACACAAACGTCGCAAGAACTCCACGTAGAATTCCTTGTTAATTGTTTGCCCGTCGGGAGGGCACTGGTGGTGTACGAAATCCTCAGAATCAAAAAACGCCAGTAACATGACCTTTGTTTTGCTTCGCACCTGGCACCCCTCCTCTGGTCGCGGAGACGTGGGACCCTTCCACTGTGACGGTTGTTGTTTTGTCTCCGGGTCGTACCCGTAGACCCAGGACTCGTCACCTGTCACAATGTTCTTAAGAAACTGCACGTCTTCACATGATAGCTCAAACAAATCACGGGCGATTGTCTGACGTTGTTCACGTTGGTCATCTGTTAGCAAACGCGGCACAAACTTCGCGCACACACGTTTCATGCGCAGATCGTCGGTTAAATTGCATCGCCTGAGACCACGGAGATCCCACGGTCATCCGCTATCTCTCGTACCGTCAATCTCCTGTTATTGCAAATGATTGTTCTAACTTTAGCAATCATTTCCTCGTTTCTCGATGTTGACGGTCTCCCGAGCGGGGGTCGCTTTCAGCGGAGTTTCTACCCTCTTTAAATCGACGGAACCAGCCAAATACTTGTGTACGACGCATTGCATCTTCACCGTATGCTTGCTGCAATAATTGATACGTTTCCGTTGCGGTTTTTTCCGATTTTAAAACAAAACTTGATGCAAATGCGTTGTTCGGTACTTTCACACATCGTAAAAATCG
>Ga0131853_10027903_pt1 | contig 10119 bp, 7 predicted proteins | sample TergutLab28metaG_FD_92764 | JGI IMG/M metagenome (GOLD analysis project Ga0131853, IMG submission 92764) | Labiotermes labralis P1 segment gut microbial communities from Petit-Saut dam, French Guiana - Lab288 P1 (version 2) (version 2) | ecosystem: Host-associated > Arthropoda: Insects >... | reverse complement strand
ATGCATTATACCACAAGCTGTAAACACAGTCTAGTGCTCCTGAGGATGGGCGAAATCATAGCCCGAAACACGTTGAGCTGATTGAAATAATTAATAAACCGTTATTGCTGCATCTAGTTGGTTATTTTATTACAATCTCAGTGCCGTCTATATGTTCACGTTGATGACGATGAACGCTTTACCAACATGCCAACAACACAGGCCGCTCCAGACTTCCATAATCCGACGTCTCATGCAAAAAGTTTTAACGAACGTTTCGCATGTTCCATTGCCAATTGCCAATTTCCGCGTACGTTCTTCAAGCAGTCTCTTTCTTTCAGATTCCCCCACTGCAACTCTGTATGTACTTCTGCCCTCCCTAAAACATTCACATACATCGGATCTCCCGGCTAATTGCAACGCAACACAACAGGGCAAATTTGATATTCTTGAAAAAGCACTCTGAGCAATGAATGTACAATGAATACCAGACAGGAGACAACTTTCCTTCGTCGTTGCCATTCCCATGCTCCTGCGTCCCTATTGACTAGCACTTTCTTTGTATTTTCTTTTTCTTTCAGATAAAAACGGTAAAAGGGAAAGTGACCCCGTTAGAGGCCCGGTGTGGCCCAGAGGGTGGGTAGAGGTATAGCTCTACTCTTCCATGACCGCGGCACTAGAAAGGGGTGAGTGGTCAGCAGCACGCCCCGGCCGCACTTTACCAGCGAGAATGACCCGGTACGCATTTTACAGGAGGCTGGGTGGGCCCCAAAACTGGTCTGGAAGGGCGGAAAATCTCGTCCCCACCGGGATTCGATCCCGGACCGTCCAACCCGTAGCTCAGTCGCTATACCGACTGACCGGGCCCACCTTCTTTCAGATAACATGAAGACAATACAAAATGAATTAATGGTAACGTAAAACCACTAGAATAAATGAAAACGCAAAACAAATGTACCTAACAAAATTAAGGTAAAGTACGACAATATGACGGTAATACGAAATTAATAACGGTCAGTTAATTCGAAGTTAACAAAAAAAAAAGAGAACAAAACTGAAGAAATGAAGAAGACTGAAATTTTCAACGAAAGTCCGTTTCACTTCTTCAATACAAGTTACGAAACCTGTCTTCATTTTTCCGACAGAATTTTAATAGTCCTACCGACTGAGTGACCTCTGAACCCCACCTTCACGTGCACAGTACCGTCCCACAATGGCACATTTCCTTCCTACGGCACGGATTTGTTGAATGAACAGTTCGCTGAAACTACCGTTCGTACAGCTTACGCGTCGCTCGGCTATTGAGTTGCTGACTGCAACAGCACTTACTTAATCCCTGCACATTTAACATTCACAGATTTCGTATTTGATTACCAGTCCGACTTTATCGGCAGCCCTACACAGTCCCCAGACTGTTCCACTGTGATCTGACATTTCAGATGGCGACAGTTCCATCAGATTTGTTCCTCTCCCTAAAACCAAGACCACAACACTTGTTCGATTGGCCATGCGGGAAGTTCCGGTATGCTGATATCTTCTGCAATCCTCCATACTCAGTTTCGCACAGTCAAGATCTTCATTCCATCTGCGAAACTTCGTCAAGGTCTCTTCCCAAGCGCTGCGCTTGCTGTACTCTGAACCGACCGGGCTTGCCTATGGAACGGTTCTTCCGGTTCGGCTAAACCGGCTCCAGGACACCCCTGTCCATGCCCATACCTTTGTGCCACATTATTTGACACCTCTCAACATTTGTCTCTGTAATCGGTATTCGTACTGCATACACCGAATGACGCTGCCAGCAGTTCGCCTGCACAGAGTCAAATGATAAGATAATGAATTGGAAAGATGCGGTAGGCAGCGGACGTGGCATAATTCGAGTTCATTTATCTGGAAGCACTGAGGAATACCGAGACAATCCTCAGGATAGTCATTGTCAAGGCGTCTCTGGAATACGAATCAGAAGCGCTACCGCCTCGAGCAGGTTACTGGTCAGTGCACAGATACTGCACCATTCCTGTCCTGTTAGCAGTTTATACGTCTAACCGCTCGACAGATTTCGACTGAAATTTTGGAGGACAGTCCGTACTAATAATTACGGGAAATGATACCACTGGCCATGTCGGCCTGCTGCAATTCTGCGCAAAGGACGTACCTAAAAACTTGTGTGGGGCCTAATCAATAGGAAGTAAACGATTCATTATCGTTCGATTTTATTACGGCGGACTATTGATTTTAATTATTACCTTTTATACTGTAAAGTCTCTCCATCGGCACACATTGCAGTACATTATTATTATTATTATTATTATTTATCACCTTTATGCAGGGTGTTTGTGGGCCGGGTAGCTCAGTCGGTATGGCGACTGAGCTACGGGCTGGACGGTCCGGGATCGAATCCCGGTGGGGACGAGATTTTCCGCCCGTCCAGACCGATCCTGGGGCCCACCCAGCCTCCTGTAAAATGGGTACCGCGTCTTTCCCGGAGGTAAAGTGCGGCCGGGGCGAGCCGCTGACCATTCACCCCCTTCTAGTGCCGCGGCCATGGAACAGTAGAGCTATACCTCTATCCACCCTCTGGGTCACACCAGGCCTGTAACGGGATCACTTTACATTCTTTATGCAGGGTATTTACAGCTATAAACCTGAAACACCCATATTTCTAGTGTGTATAATGCTGCAGCTGTTCTGTGGCTACAATTGAAGGTACATGTATTGCTATTTCCTATGCTGAATGTGCTGCACTTTCACAGTAACACTTTCCGAAATATCTGTGCAGTGTCCAATATGGCTGTTGTGTGCAGTCTTGATGTTGTGCTCTCCAGGTTCGCGGCACAGGTACTCACTAAGCGAGTCAGAGATGGTTCCAGTTAATCGTTGTTTATTAATTCAATTATTATACTGATTAATTAATGATTTAAGTATTCTGTTGTTTGTTTTGCTCGCTGCATATGTATCCTAATTACTGTCATTTGTTATTTGTGTTTCTATGTTGTGCTGTTTCTGTAACTGGCCCTCTGGCTGTTGAATCAGCATGTTAATAAAAATGAATTGAACTGAACTGAATTACGTATTATTACTGTGAGAGGAAATGGAGTAGTCGGTATAAGGACCAGACTACGGGCTGGACTATCCAGAATTCTAATCCCGGCGTCTCTTGTCCAAAATATCCACACCGACTCTGAGGTCCACCCAATCTCCTACTCAGTGGATGCCGAGACTCTTTCCCCAGGGATAAAGCGGCCGGGACGTGAGGCTGACCACTCACGCCCATCTAGTGCCAAGGTTAAGAATGAAAGGATTTATACCTCAGCTCCACCTATAGCCTTCAAGGCGTTGACGGGGACACTCCTTACTTTTATCATCATCCTCATCATGTCATACTCCGCTTTTTAATCAGCAGCGTACAGGTCGTTCCCGTCTATTGTAAGGACATTCAGTGGGGCCCCTTTGGGGCACTGGCCTGTCGCAGGGTTGTAACGTCTCTACCTAAAAAACGCGAAATACCGCACACCACGCCAGATTAACCATGAACACTCTAAACCCGCGGCAACTTTCTCTAGAAGCTAACAGTTCCTCAGCTGGTCAAGAAACTACCCGCATCTTATGGAACCCAAAGGTTCATTCCGCGTTCATGAGAACCCACCACTTTTCTCTGTCCTGAGCCAGATCAATCCAGTCCACACCCTCTCAACCTCTCCTCCGATTTATTTAATATCTATTTTAATATTATCATCTCTACTGCTCCTAGATCTTCAAAGTTCGTCTCACTTCTCCAGGTTTCCCCTCCACACACACACACACACCACACAAGCATGAATTTCTCCTCTCCCTCCATCCCTGCTACATTCCCCGCCTACTTCACGCTCAGGAATTTCATCACCAGAATAATATTTGGCGAGGAGCATAAATGAGGACTGTTAACAGCAGAGTCTCCTCCACCCTCCTGTTATTTCCTCCTCCTCAGACCTACTTTCGATCACCCACTGCACATATTCTTCCCGTAATGGTACAGAACAGGTTACACACCCGCTAAAAACGGCAGCAGGGGATAAGTTATAGTGTTGTATATTCTGAGAAAAGGACACATTCGAGGTAGCTTGAATTACGGGAAGACGCAGGCCGCAATGCTCTGCTATCAATCTGCATTGCCCAATACACGTACTGGCCACAGTGCAGCCACACAACTTTCACTGCTTGTTACCGACATGTTTTCTACATTTGACTCTCACTGGTGTTCCACTTAGCCAAACAAACAAACAAATACTACTAACTTGTCTTTGCGTATACATTACTACATACATCAGCCATTTGGAAGAGTGTGTTTTTCAAACCTGATCGCAAGTTATCCCTGCTCCTGCCAAGTAACTCGCTGAGTCACGGCTTATGCAATAAACGTTAAAGTAATACACAGTAAGATATAAACGGCCAATGTATAAAAACAAACCTGTGTTAATATCTGTTAGAGGCTGAGTTGACCCCAGGGCCATAGTGAGGCCGGGAGGATTGTGTCAATAAAAAAAATGTCCCGGAGGGTAGAGGCGGCCGGTGCGTAGGGCTGACAACCTTACCACCTTCATGTGCCGACTGTCTCGAAATCTGGGAGGCTCAAACTGTCCAGACCTGTACAAGGATTATTCTACCTTGCTTTTATAATAATATATGTAAGACTGAGGTACGCCGGACCCAGTGGCCGCGCGGTCTAAGGCGTAGGTCCCCGTCCGCTCACCTGCTGGGATTGTGGGTTCGAATCCCGCCAGGGGCATGACTGTCTGTCTGTTGTGCGTGTTGTGTGTTGTCAGGTATAGGTCTCTGCGACGAGCTGATCCCTCGCCCAGAGGAGTCCTACCGACTGTGGTGCGTCGTTGTGTGTGATCTAGAAAGTTCGTGAATTGGAAGGCGTTGTGTCGCAGCGCCACAAAAAAAAATTGAGGTGTCATCTGTTTACTTAGTAATGCGCGTTGTAACACAGAATGCTCGTTTTCTCTGACATTTTTATGCCTGCGCCTGACAGTGGCTTTATGAAAAAGTCGAAACATGGAGCATGTCTTGGACAGTAAAGCTACTGCTTGCAAGTGCAGCTGAGATTGACAGCACATTTTTCAATATGTCCGCACAGCTAATTACTTGAAATAATTTAGTTTTTTAATAAATACGTGTTATGTTATTAATAGTGTTCGTCAACACAACTGTTTTATTACAAAAGGTAATTATGTACGCAAATACCTACATAATTACCTTGTGTAATAAAAACAGTTGTGCTGACGTACACCATTAACATCATAATACGTATCCAAGCACATTGTGATGCCTCCATTCAAGTTTTAATAAATAATCGTTTATATCGTAATTTTACATTTAAACGGACAAACGAAAAACATAAATTCGAACTCCACGAAATTCTGCACCGGAAAATCCTACTGCAGTACCCCCTCTGTGCAATAAAAACCGAGTGATTAGAATTTATATGTCCGAAGCCGGAAGTGATGCAAGTGTACAGCTCATGTCATAATGCCAGTCATGTTTAATTTCTTCTTACAGACTGGCTCAAAGGGCACTTCACCATTAAGTAACATGTATATTAAACTACGTTACAAATTTTTAAGACTTACTGAATTTAAAAAAAAAAATGTTAGGAATTGGGGCGGAGTAATTTGCTGAGAAACAACGAGCGAAACCGACCCAACCCACCGCTACCCTCGGCACTAGATGGGTGTGAGTGGTCGTTTTAACACCTCGGCCGCTTTACCCCCGCAAGAGAGGCTGGGTGGACCCCAGAGCCATGCCGGACGCTTTGGAGAAAAAATAAGTCCCCACACGGGGAAATAAACCACGATTCCTCTGACATCCAGCCCAGTACCCCACTCACTATCGGAGTTTCCTTCCACAGCGGTTAGGCGGCTGGGGCGCGGAGTTGACCACTCAACCTCCACCTAGTGCCGAAGTTAAGAATGAGTGGAGCTATATCTCCATTCCTCCAGTACACCTACAGGACGTCGAGAAGAACAACTAATTTATCTTTGTTTCGCGCAAATTTCAGTCACCGCCAACATCGCTCTGGCTGGGCAAAAAAGCGTTCCAATAATAAATCAGCTAATTATGATAGCAGACACTTTTGATATGGAAACCCCTGAATAAGTAAATGAATTGTACACACCAACAAATGCACATACATGGTCTTTAATAATCCAAAATTCACATTAAAACACTTAAAACGCTCCTACATGTTTCGATCATACGATCATCCTCAGGGAGCATACTTTGTTCTTTGCTAAAGTTACAGTTTAAAACACTCACTGAGTTTATCTCAGTAATTAACCAACTTGATGCACAAAATTTTTGTTTTACAATAAGTTTATTTCATGCCTCTACATGTTTCGAGTACATGTGCTCGAAACATGTAGAGGCATGAAATAAACTTATTGTAATACAAAATTTTGTGCATCAAGTTGGTTAATTACTGAGATAAATATACTGAGATGCACGTTACTTACTGAGATAAATATACTGAGATGCACGTTACTTACTGAGATAAATATACTGAGATGCACGGTCAGCAAAACGTCAAAAACTCAGTGAGTGTTTTAAACTGTAACTTTAGCAGGGAACAAAGTATGCTCCCTGAGGATGATCGTATGATCGAAACATGTAGGAACGTTTTAAGTGTTTTAATGTAAATTTTAGATTATTAAAGACTATATATATGTGCATTTGTTGGTGTGTTACTTAAATAAACGCACAAAATGCACGGTGCAACGACAAAGATACAATGAATTGAAGTTGGCTCCTGAAAAAGAAACGATCTGTTCCAACTCGGTTCTTGTTCACGATGAGAAACTATTAAATGACATCGGTTCAGTAGCAGTTTACGTTGATTTCTAACACTACTTTCCATACTGCGTACTGCAGGAGAGAAGTGTATTGTTGTTACCACTGCTCTACACTACAGCCTACATGTCTGAATTAGATATTTTCCCACCTTAGCAAGATTAAAAGCAAAGTAAAAGTAGCAAACTTAACAGTGAACCTGATACAGACTTCACGGTGTCGACTAGTATTACTAACTCAGCATAAATTATAAAAAAAAAAAAGACAGACAGGCACACACCTGTCAAGTTAGGCAACTAAACAACCTTTAGCTTTCAATAGGTCTGTGCTCATGGCATTAATTTCACCATTCCGTAGGCCTACCATATTTTATCATCGTTATTTCTCAACAATCCATACGAACTGCAAAATTGCACGACCTGTTACTGGACTGTGGGCCGGGATAACTCAGTCGGTATAGCGACTCGCTACGGGATGGACGGTCCGGGAATCGAATCCCAGTGGGGGTGGTATTTTCCGCACCCGTCCAGACCGGCCGTGGGGCCCACCCACCCCCATCTAGCGCCGGGGTTAAAGAAAGAGTACAGTTACATCTCTGCTCCCCCGCTGTGCCTTCATGGCAGGCTATACCATTCCTGGGGTCGCAGTGAAACAAAATAATTTCAAGGGTGGATGGTAAAGCAGAAATTCTGACAAGCGGTGGTACTGAAGAACTGGGAAAATGAGTCGAATCATCCACATAGGCGACTGTGTCACATGACTCCTTTCCGCAGATTCCCTTTTAACTAGAAACCTACGTAATACTACCAACCTGCTCCGTGATACGTGAAGTTAGATCTTACAACAACCAACAACAATAACAACAAACAACAATAACACTTACATGACCATTGCTGAGTTTTTCATAATCCGGCCGCAGGGCCCAAACTGCTGGATTGGGCTCGGTGCATTCAGTGAACGGGTCCGCCTGCAAAAGAAAGCAAATTAACGTGACTGTGGAGATCTCGCAATGTCACTGCGGCCGGGCTGGGCCGGCTCTTACGTAACTTTCCGTACTACAATGACGGACAGCTCTAAGAGGATTCTGACGACAGCAAGCGGTCGTAGTCATGGACACTATCCAACGTCTTACACTAAGAAGTCTACACAGCGCTTCGAGGGTTGGATCTGTCTCCGTCTTCAGGTGTAACAAGGGAAGTAGACAACACTCCGTACTGAGACTAGCTACTAATTAGGTAACACTGCTTTGCTACGTAAGGAAGTATCATTTATTTCCCCACCACCCCCACCCAAGGCGCAACAGCCCCTAGTGGGCCACACTCTGTAGGACTCCCCTGGACGAGTGATCAGCCCGTCGCAGAAACCTCTACCTGACAACACACATCACTCACAAGAGAAAGACATTCATGCCTCCGGCGGGATTCGAACCCGCAATCCCCCAGCAAGCAAGCGGCCGCAGACCAACGCCTTAGACCGCGCGACAACCGAGATGGGCGTCATCTTCTACATTATATTCTGTTCAAATTCATTCCGGTAACTGCAACAGTAATTATGAATTTACATGTGACTGAGATTATGGACAGGTTGCATAGCTCCAGTCCCGACTAATCTAAGCACTGTTGACTGAGTACTGAAAACGGACGGTAGCGGAGGGCTACACAACAGAACTTAAAACATGCAAATACCTCGGATACGCTGGTGGTAAATTGACAGATGCTACCATCAGTCTTTAGCGTTCAGTCCTTTATTTTTTATATCTCCCAATGGCAGTGACGTCCACTTACCTGTAGACCCAGGCTGTTTTCTACGTAATGAATCAATACCACGCAACTGTAAACTGTTCAGATGATCACGTATTTCTACTGATGTCTTGCCAAAAAAAAAAAAACATTAACCTAGCATTTAAAGGGCATGGTTCACATTTTCGCACAAGGAGGTTTTCAGTATGAGAAGTCACGTGTCGGTTTTATATAAAACCGGAGTTAATCCCACTCGGCGGGGTTCAAAACCAAATTCGCTCGACATTTAGTGTTGACACAAGAAATTTAATTCAAAACAATACAGGAAATTTACGTATGACGTAATGTTGAGGGGCGTTCGCGTAAACATTGTTGCAGTGTAATCCTAGTAATTAACCAACTTGATGCACAAATTCTTGTTTTATAATAAGTTTATTATATGCCTCTACATGTTTCGGGCACTATGTGCTCATCATCAGGAGGTCAAAATTGTATTATACAGCTTCTGGTATCGTCACACACTGTAGGTGGCCGTCCGGTGCACAGGTTGAGAGAGGGCTGGTTGGAATCAGATGCTGTATAATATAATTTTGACCTCCTGATGATGAGCACATAGTGCTCGAAACTTGTAGAGGCATATAATAAACTTATTATAAAACCAGAATTTGTGCATTAAGTTGGTTAATTACTAAGATTATACTGAGATGCACGGTCAGTAAAACATTAAAAAAAAATGCTACCGTGGAAAAGCAGTAAGTATTAAGCGCCCTATACACTCTCAGTTAAACCGAGCGATTTTACTGTGTAACGTCATACCTGACGGAAACTCAGTAAACTGCGCAGTTTTGACAGGCAATAGCGCGGGCCTCAGAACTGTCCTATCCAGTCGTCTTTCACACAGAGAACTGCGCAGTTCACTCAGGGAATCTCACAGTTTCCTCAGTTTACCTGCCGACACCACGATTGCATCATCTCAAGGCACATCCGTTCCTAGCAATTCGCATGATATATTCCTTTTCAAATACCACTTCTTACTCCACATTTTACGCTTTCTTTTCTTCTTTTCGGTTAACATTATGGCCGATGTGGCTAGCAAGCAGCAAACGACAGCCTTGTTTATATCCACCATAGTCACGCGTACAAGAAGACACACAGAACTAACAAAAAAACTGACAAACCTGATGGGAAACTTGTGCTGTGCCTTACACAATATGTAATACAACTAAGGCTGTAGACATGCATTCACATTATTCTGAGTAAATGTCTGTAGCCATAGTCATCCAGCATGCAAAGCGCATGCGCCGCATTATATTGTCATCTGTAGCCTGTCCGGCTGTACCACATTTTCCCACATGACTTCATAAAAGTCACTATTTTCGGGGGGGGGGGGGTTTTTTTAAAATAAAATTATTTTTTGTTTTTTTTTAAAAATTTTGTCTTGCAACATTTTTTTTTTTCTCTGTTGCCTGTCCGGGCGTGCCCAATTTTCCCACAGTGCTTTAAAAAAGGCCTCTTTTTGGGGGGGGGGGGGGATTTATTGAACATAAAATGTGTTTTGATTTTCTCTAAACAATTT
>Ga0131853_10027902_pt1 | contig 10119 bp, 7 predicted proteins | sample TergutLab28metaG_FD_92764 | JGI IMG/M metagenome (GOLD analysis project Ga0131853, IMG submission 92764) | Labiotermes labralis P1 segment gut microbial communities from Petit-Saut dam, French Guiana - Lab288 P1 (version 2) (version 2) | ecosystem: Host-associated > Arthropoda: Insects >... | reverse complement strand
CATTTTTGGGAACAAAAAATTTTTAATAATAATTTTTTTACTTTCGGAAAAAGGAAAAACTGAAAAAGACCCTTTGACCTATAAACCCAACCAACATCTCTCCCCTCTCGTATTAAAATTTTTTTTTTTTTGGGGGGGGGGGGGGAAAAACAAGACAAAAGCGACAACATGTATGTACGGGAAAGTTCGAATATTTCCGGGAAAATCTTTTCTATATTATGACGTATGGCACATTACTTGTAGCGGAAACTTAAAAACAACAAGCATGGAGCGTGTGACACCGGACGTTCTGGCAGCTGTGTGTATCAGTAGTCTGGACGTCTGGGCCGTGCGTCATACTGGGTAAGCTGATAAATAAAGAATATTTCGTAGAAGTCTCCTTCCGTTATCTTCAGGACCAAAAAGTGAATCTTGCCTCCTCTTCTATCGTAAAGATAAACATTATATGATCCTCAGAAAGGTTGGTAACCATCTGCCAAGCGACAAAGGCATCATTTTTCAACATGTAGCGCTTTTCGTGCGTGGAATTTCACTTTATATTTCACAAACGCGAAGCTGGAGGCACTAATATCAGAATTATCCTTTCGGAGCTGATAAACGCTGAGCCCAATAAGATATGCTTCGCTTTCATGACAACTGAATATCGAATAGCATGCTAAAATATATCTTGAGACGACACTCAGCTAGCTAGTATCAGTTTTAAATTAATCTAATTATCTTCGCTACAACAAATGATGTTTTTCAACTAGATTTACAGACTAAGGATTTTATTATTAAAAACTAACAATGCCTTCGAGGAATTAGCCTACAGCAGTCTATATAACAAGGGGTATAGCACAAACCTACATGCCGTTGGGCCACATTCGTCAATATGAACAAGACCTGAGTACCTGCTAGGCCATAACGTGCCTAATATATTGCAAATTAAGTTCATAATCAATTATTTTTTAAATTTTTAGTGGTCTGCTAACCACATAGTGCCTACGTTAGAATTTTAATCTCACCTGCAATCAGCTGATGTTTCTACATTACAGTACGAAGTAATATTGTCGTTTAATTTTATTGTATACACACACACACACACACACACACATATATATATATATATACATATATATATAACTGGTTACAAAGGCTTGAAATGTTTCAGACATTGTTCCCTGAAGATGGCGATCGACGGCCGAAACATGTAAGTGTAGATATGGAAAGTTATTTGAACAAATATAGACCAACTTGATGTCACTTGCTTTATTTCATTATTCAGTGCTCAACATGTTTCGGATGTTGAAGCCCGGCTAAGGATACCACACCACCCCAGCCGAGCCACACCATAACAACAACACACATCGAACCAGAGCAATACAACCCATAAAATAACTCAACAAATAAGTCGCAAGCTCCTGAGGATGGATGTATTAACATCCGAAAAATGTTGAGCACTGAATAATGAAATAAAGCAAGTGCTTTCAAGATGGTCTGTCTTTATTCAATAAACATAAGATGGAAAGTTATATTTTTATATATAATTTGTATGCGCAAAAGTTGGTTTTTAATAATAAGAAGCTAATTATATTGACAGCAATTAACAATAGCTGAAGTTTTTCATTTATTAATCATCTTCATTTGTGTCCCCCTTCCACCCATCTCATCTCTCTTTTTAGATCACGTCCACAAAGAACGCTCCTTCAGTTTATGAAGATAATTCAACTTAAGTTTCTTTGTCCCCCCTTTTTGTTTCCCGACAACCAAATCCTCGGTATTCTCTCTCAGATACCCTCAATCAATTATAATCTTCCTTCAGGGAAAGAGATAAAATTTCCTACACCTATCTTACACCAATATTAAGTTCATGTCAGGTGACATAATGCACTTCCATTTTTTTCTTTCTGTTTAACGGATCTATATGAGACCGATACGAAAGTTTCCGTTCATATCTGCTGAGTTTTACAACCCAAACGTTTGTTGAGTTGAGTGTGAATGTGAATTCGGCATATTTGGAAGGCCAAATGCAAGAAATTCGGCCCCCGGCAAGAGGAAAGCGTGAAATCAATGGAAACCACAGCTGTTCAGGGGAGAGGACGCTGCAGGATTCCTCCCGGAGTTCCTCCAGACACCATTCGTCTGAACAGCGAGGCGTGAAATGAACATATTGTAGGAATTCCTTTATTCAGGTGGTGTAGCTATAGTGCGCTGTTGCTGAATGTGCAGTGTGCTGCACAACAGGACGAAGTGGAACGAACATGCTACGACAGGTCCAAAGCCTCTTCCAAAGCGAGTTCTCCACACAACGCAATCTACTGCTCCCTCTTTCAGCTTCCAATATCTTCTCTTTCAACCGATGGCTACTTACTTCTTCTTCCTCTTCTTCTCGTCACTTCTATCTTTCGTTTAGTAACTTGTCTTGAGTAGGCACTTCCTGGGCAACATGGTGTTGACACATGTAAGGGCAGAACGTATCATTTTTAAACTTTAAACTTGGTTGTTCAAAAATAACTACTGACACTTAAAGGATTACAAGTACTTCGGGTTCTATGCCTATTTACTTCCGAATAATATTCAACTTATAACCGCATTTTAAAAAAAGAACAGGGTAATAATTATGGGCACAGCTGCAAAACGAGAATAGGATGTGTAGTGTGTTGAAAAGTGACAATACAAAGGACGTGTACGGCCCTGTGAGATCCTAAAAATTAGTAAAGCAATGTGACTTAGTCAAAGTAATCAAACGGAAGCATAACAGGAGACACAGTAAAGTGATCATCTCGGAAAATATCGTGCATTTTACCATGAAGGTGACAAGATTAACACAGGCGTTTAATCTCCTTTTATTCAACAAGTAATGATTAATTGAATAATTAGCCATTTAAAGCATAGCAGTAAGTGTATACATGTATACCACCTGCTTTAATAACATGAAACAACTTTGCGTTTGCCACATAGTTTCTTTATGTGTTTCCTATAACTTCCACAATAAATGTGGATTATTTCACTAAAGAGGATCAAACAGTTGGTCTTTATAGTGGCACAAAATCCTCTGCGATGCACGACATGAAGTGTTGTATACATTTTAAATAAATGTCAGTTTTCGAAGGGTTAATTTGGATCTGGACGCACTGCTAAATTATGTGAGAGCACTTCAATTTTTCCTCGTGCACGAGCAATGTAATCATCAAGTTACGTGAAACTTAACTCCAACTTTATCATCTCCCTGAGACACTTCTCATTTCTAAAAATGTCTGTCCAGAGTAAAATAACGTACCTCCTTAAGCACTAAAACATCCACTTGAATCATTTTTCGTGATGGTTTCCATTAAATACAGAAAGGAAATTCATCACCACGCAATGTCAGTAATGTAATATACTCAAGATATGAGGTTGTCAGGTGGCGCAGCATAGCATTCCGGGAAGCTTGAATGTGCGTGATACATCGTGCTGCGGTTCATATCTTCCACCACAACTTTCATGTTTATGATGTCAAATCCTATGCACACGTGCTCAAAAAATTAAACATCTATGTATAAATGACATCTCACCAATCTCACCATGAAACTTATAATTACGGTCGCTTAGTTAAGGCAAATATAAATAGATATTCTTGGGTTTATCTTCGCCAAAGCGAGACGTTCTTCACTGCAGAGGCACGTACAGCGATGTCATTTTTTTTCTCGGGTCATAGAAAAGATACCAGCGCGCAGACGGTACGTGGCCGAATTAATCCAAGCTCATGGCACGACACGGCGATGAAATTCTGAATGCACATACTGAAGGGAAGGTAAGCTAATTTCGGAAAGAGAGTAACGAACGTGACACGGCGAAAAGAGATGTCAAAAGAAGGATATCTTAATTAGAATTGTACCGGAGATGTACATAGTTCAACAGAAAAGGGGTCAAGAGAGGTATAATAGTTTTATGATAAGACACGATGTGTCTTCTATTAAACTTTACCGAATTCAGCCCTAACGTACTTAAGCCAGTCTTGTAGACTAATCACCACAATAATTTCAATAATATATTATAGCTTTATCAACATCAATATCTTGTCTGTAGTTAGACACTAATATTTACTGACTGCATTTATTCCATTTCTATTATTTTTTAAATTCCTATGTTTTAGTTTAGTATTTGTTTACCAAACATTTGTTAATTTATATGATTATTTGTTGGGAAGGTAATTTTGAAAAACAAAATGCGCCTCCTTATATTGCTGTTGTTACAAGTGGTTTAAAAACAGTTTAATATGAAAATTCGCAATTCTCTCCTCATACAAAAAACAGCAGATGGGCTTACGTCTGAAGGGTGTTTATTCTTTAAAATGTCGCGTAAATATAAAGAATGGCAGACAAGAGTCCACGGACACAGCTTTAGCGCAAACACTTTTCGTACAGAATCTAAATTCATACAAGAGCCTACAAAGATATATACAGGGTTATTCGTAAGTCCGTGAAACATGTTAGAAAACTGGCTGATGCCACAGATAAATGAAGACAGTAATGATTACATCTTTCAACAAGAAGGCTCTCCGGCTCACTACAAAGACGTGCGAGGGTATCTCAATCGAAACTTGCCACGAAGGTGGATAGGACGCACAGGAAAAGAAGATGACGCGTTAAAGCGGTGGCCACCCCGGTCCCAGGATTTAACCCCGCTCGATTTTTTCTTCAGGGGGTTTGTGAAGGACACTGTCTTCGTGCCTCCACTTCCCGCTAATCTCCAGATTTTCGCAACCGTATCACCGCTACTGTGGATCTGGTCGACCGTGATGTGCTGACACGCGCGTGGAACGAGATGGACTATCGCATAGATGTCTGCCGTATTACCAAAGGTGGACAAACTGAGCATCTGTGAAATATGTAAAAAAAAAAAAAAAAAACTTGGAGAGATTCTCTCCCTATCGGCGTAAGAACTGCCATGATCCGTTGAGTAGTTTATTTGTTGCGAATATTTAAATTGCTTCACGGACTTATGAATAACCCTGCACTCCAGCGGAGTATATAACGCTGCATGTAACACTACGTGTATTGAATACGCAACATAACGAAAAATAATTAAGGTAAAACTTCGTGAATGGGCCTGGGATACAGAATTATGTTCCTTACAAAGGTTTCGAGAAATGAAAAATATCAGAGGAAGATGTTAAAATGGGAATTTAACTTCAGGCAGTTTGGTGTTTGTACTGAACACGCAAAAGTTCAGGTTGCTGTCGTGTGAGAATACGGAACTAGGACTTGTGTGTTTTATACACTGGCAGGACAAAAATGGCCACAAATAGGGTAGATGAGTTTTATAACGTTAAATGCCAACTTGATGCAATTAGGTAATTTTATTGATGCATTCTTAGCTCGACATGTTTCGGGTACATACGCCCATCATCAGGAGCATCAGATGTTGAGTTGCAGCATATGGTTTTCTTTACCGACTTTTTGGATGGGTGGTGGTCTTGAGAGCCGCTGTGTAGGTCGTGTGTACGGTGCGGATGGTGCACGGCAACATCCGCACCGTACACACGACCTACACAGCGGCTCTCAAGACCACCACCCATCCAAAAAGTCGGTAAAGAAAACTATATGCTGCAACTCAACATCTGATGCTCCTGATGATGGGCGTATGTACCCGAAACATGTCGAGCTAAGAATGCATCAATAAAATTACCTTGTTGCATCAAGTTGGCATTTCAAGCTATTTCATGAGGAACATGCACGGTCAAAGAACCCTCAAGTTTTATGCTGTTTGTACCGTGCATTGTGACGTAAGCATATAGCCTAATGTAGACCAATAAAATGCACCTGCGATAAATATGTTATACCCTACCTGTACTTGTTACAATAGTCTTCCTGCAGATAAGCTCTCGGATTCGAAACAGGTACCTGTAGAAGATATTGTGAAAAAAAAAATTAATTAAATTTCAGAGAGGTGCATTTTGTTGGTCCACATTACGTGGCGGTAGACAGTACCGTTGCGGCACCAATTAATTGTCACAGACGCTTCCTGATTTCAATATCAAAGCTGTGTTTCCCACAACAGGTCACGTAAAATCCATTAGGCTTTTCCATTCTATTACACGTATATCTGTTTCTGCACTTATGCAGTTGAGCAGCACAGTCGAAGAGTGACAACAAAGCTCCAGAAATCCTCGACCTCGGTAGCAATTACAGGTGAGAGGTCAGCTTGTTACCTCGGAAGCTTTACCTCTGGGCTAGACGTAATATATAAGGTAAGGTAGATTTCGCCCTATAACACGCCATGAACCCACCGAGGGGGAGTTGAGGTATAGCTCTAATCTTTCTTTGACCTCGCGCTAGATTGGTGGTCAACGCCACGCTCCGTCCGCTTTACTACCGGCAATGTTCCGGTACCGAACGCACGGCAGGCTCAGTCGGCCCCGGGGCCGGTCTGGACAGGTGAAAAAATCTCGCCCCTAGAGGTACTTTATTGCCGGGCTGTCCAGCCCCTAGCGAAAGAAGGCTGTCTCCTTCCCATGGCCGGTCCTAACGTTTCGGAGTACGAGTATAGGAGAATCTCTTACATCTGTCGGAAACTGAATCAAGATTCGTCCGTCTTCCAGCTCACACAACATTCGCAATGTTAGCCCGACTGACGGAACACGTTACATAACGTACAATTGTCTATCGAATTCATTTACTGAGGAAAAATTCTTCCTTAGGCGCCTTCTTTGAGTCGCGTAGCCGGTCGTCAAATTTGGCTTTGTACGAAACCTACACATCCTGAGACGTGTTCACATTCGTGCGCTGTTTAACGAACTGCGAAAGAACATTATTTATAGACACTTCTATCACTCTGTGCACATTCACACACAGACGCGTCTCGAAAGGATTGGATCTGCTACATTTGCATACGGCGGTCACATTGATTCCAGTCCCTACTTAGGCCAAAACTTCAAACACAATTACGCTCTACTGCACCGATGTAAATAAGTGCCAAGTGCGAATATTCTAACCACGACATCTCCCTTCTAATGCTATACTTATTTCTCCAGCACAATTTCTTATTTGCCCCGTCAGTCGTCTAATATCTTGCTGCGCATGTATAGTGGTAGTCACAGTCACGCTTCTACCTACACGAGCTTTAGTTGTAATATTCTGAACAGTGCGCGCATTTTTTAATTTAACTAGAAGTTTTACTGACTTCAAACAGCATGTAACGAAATAAATCGGTATAACAAATTTTCTGACAAGTGGAATTCATTCTCAAGTCAGCGGTGAAATTAGCGAGAAATGTGTCGCGTTTCTTCGAAATGCGCATAACGCGTTGTGTGTTTGAATCTGAATATGGTCACCCTACCATTACTCCGTTAATAACCACAACAACGCGTGGGTTACATTAAAGGGCAAAATTTTCTCCAATGTGTCTCCGTAGTTTTCTCTGAACAGTATCTCATTCTTCGTTTCCATTTCAACGCACTCACCCACCATGCATTTATAAATAATCTCAGTCACCGAAGAATTGCATTCAGCTGCAATACTAGCGTTATCATTTGACATTCAGAGGACCGTGCATCATGATATATTCTTATAACGAAAACTAACGACATGCACTATTTCTCAAATTTATTTGATAAAGTACTCTACATGTTTCGGACATGTCCGCTGTCCATCATCAGGAGTATCTCAACACTGTGTACACATAACAGGTATTTGTCAAGCTAGTTCTGTTGGCGTCTGCTAGCGTGGTCAGGATCACGCTAGCAGAGAAATAGTGCATCTTGCTAGCTTTCATTGTAAGAATAGCGTCATCATGTCGCTTTGACTTTAGCTCATTTCCATGTAAATCAATGGAAACGACGCAGACAGTATGGCTAGTTTCTCCATTGCACGAAATGACAACGGAGCGACATATATTTGGAATCACGGGAGCTGCGTGTTCGGAACTAAGGTCCGGTCACTTAACAATTTATGCGTCACTGGAAACACTTCAGAATTCTGGGAAGTCTGGTGACAGTAGGCACTAAGGCTTGGTCTAAAATAAACAAGCTAGGAAGTGTATGCATAACATAACACTTAACGGCGTGTTTGTTCGGGTATGACTTTAGACTTAAATTAGTGCACGATAACTTGTGACAATTCGAGTAAAGCAATGATGAAGAAAAGTGTTTCAGAAAGTGTATTCCTAATAAACTTTTATTTTTACGTGACTTAAGATACGTTATTGACATCCTAGTGACTTACACATATTTGTAATAGATTGTACTGGACTTAAGCTTGTGTAAGACGCAGTAGAGTGACAGAATAAAAGTAATAAAGTTTCAGTACAGCCTACATCTATTAAGACTATCTTTTCTTTAGGAGTGTGATGATGGATATCTCTTCGTGCCTTGGAGAGGCGCACAGTTATGCATACCCTACATCTTGGCTTGAGGTGTCGTTGTGTTTGCCCCTTTTTAACCTGTGGGAAAAGCTCAAAAGTACATGACATGATGGCAATTTTTTTGAGACATTCTCGACTTCCTATAAGCGTGCACTCTCGTAGACAAAGATGTAAACAGACAGTCCGCAAGAATACGAGAGTACACCAGAAAGTTGTTTTGTGTTTTGGAGCTGAGTTTCATATTCCGGAAAGAAAAGAATAGAAAAGAGAAGTGGAAAGAGACAGGACTGGGATTTCTTACGAAAGCCTTCACAGAAAATCTGCATTCCCGGATCGCCTTCAAGTCCTGACATTGAATACGCTACTCATCAAACATCTTTGCTACCTGGACTTTTCGTAAAATGACCTACATTAAAACTACTAAGTTGTTTGTTTCTTATATCATACACATTCAATAAACCCTTACTATGCAAGTTTTACAGTAACACATGCACCATTAATAAACCACAACACAACAATATAAATTCTTCACTGGCATATGAAAATTATTGAACTGCAGGAAGAACATTTAATGTTCCTATCTTTAAATTCAGGTCGGCCCACCAACGAAAGCCCACTACTGTGCTTAAAGTTTGTGTGGATTTTAAATGAAAAATAGGTCATTTTATGCATTATATTGTATCCTATATGTGCTCTTGTTAATTACAAGACACTAACGAGTGAATAAAACGGTACGAAATAGGTCCTTTTATTATAAAGTCAAAATAAAAAATTAATAAGTCTATGCATTAGGGGCTTTCTTGACAATCTGACTCGATTACAGCTAAGGAAAAAAAAACGTCTTAATGCTAGGAACATCCAGGCACACTAGTGTGTTCGAAACAGAAGGCTTCTAAATTCTGAATTCAGCACGAGGCATCCAGGTGGCAAACAGACCTATTATTTTACACATCCATTTTAACACTTTTAGGGCTGAAAATAAAGTGAAATGCATTAAAACATTCAGGTCGTTCCGCACAGTAAGTACTTCCCGTCTCTGTAAAGAAAAAAGTTAAAATTCGCTCTTTGTTATCATGTATGTGCAAAACAGATTAATGAACTCTGTGGGCAGAATGTTGAAGTTTTTGGCGCATTCACAAAATTGAGAAAAGCCACTATTACCTTCATCATTTCTGTCTGTCCGTCTGCCCTTCTGTCTCTATGGAACACCTCGGCTTCTACTGGACGGATTTTTATGAAATTTTTTATTTGAGTATTTTTCGATACGCCGAGAAAATTCAAGTTTCATTAGAATCGGACGAGAATAACGGCTACTTTACATTCAGGGCTATGTACATTATTGTTCATACGTTGCTCAGTTCTTCTTAGAAGGAAAAATGTTTCAAACAAATGTTGTAGAGAAAATCGAAAAACACATTTAGTATTCAATAAAGTTTCTTCGAAAATTGTGCCGTTTATGAGATAATGTGAAAAATATACTAGCGCCTGGCAAGCCACAGATGACAATATGGCGCATGCGCGTTGCATGCTGGATACCTAAGGCTACAAACACACACTCATAATATGTAACAATTATTGCTTTTCCACTGCAATAATTGTTGCACGAACGTGCTTCAATGTTACTTTATGCACACATAGACTGTCATGAAATAAAGTGAAATGCCAACTTGATGCAACTAGGTAATTTTATTGATGTATTCTTAGCTCGACATATTTCGGGTACATACGCCCATCATCAGGAGCATTAGATGTTGAGTTGCAGCATATGGTTTTCTGCACCGAGTTTTTGGATGGGTG
>Ga0131853_10027901_pt1 | contig 10119 bp, 7 predicted proteins | sample TergutLab28metaG_FD_92764 | JGI IMG/M metagenome (GOLD analysis project Ga0131853, IMG submission 92764) | Labiotermes labralis P1 segment gut microbial communities from Petit-Saut dam, French Guiana - Lab288 P1 (version 2) (version 2) | ecosystem: Host-associated > Arthropoda: Insects >... | reverse complement strand
TTTGGCAGCAGCTTCAGTCCCTATTGCAGATGGATTGTGTACTGATTATTTTCCATGGGAAAACCAGTTTACATAAGGGCTGGAGCGCTTTTGGCAAAAATGACACCGGTGCATGTTTTCCAGAGACAAACCCTGTATATATAAGGGCTGGAGCGCTTTCATCAAAAATGACATCGGCGCATATTTTTGCAATGTGATTTGCATTTTAACCGGTCTTTTGCATTGGGCTTTGCCCTTTAACCAATTTCCGTAATCTCCCGCAAATATTTCCGGGCTTTCAAGACTGTGTCTTTGCTCCTTGATTTTCCTGTATACTTATTCGCAGTTGATTTGAGGGCATTGTAACATTGGGACTTCTTTCCTACTTCTTACATATGCCTTTAATATCCTGTCTAATTGTGTCGATTGTATAGTGCATCACGGATAGTGTCAACAATGACTACTATTTTTAATTAACAATCCAGCTAGCCCTTAGTCATGTATACATATATCTGGACTATATTTACAGATTTAAAACCAAGGATTAATATAATTACATAGCTGTATTATGTAGTTATCGTTTAACTTCCTTGCTAATACGTAGTTTTAAGTGCAAAATAATATCAACACATTATCGCAAGCACGTTACAGCTTCTACCCCCACAAAAACCCCATAAAAACGAGGTACCCCATGCCAACCCTAAAAAACCAACTAACCGCAATAGATAACAACTACCTAATAAGCATAGCCAACAAAGGCTTGTTCAACCGCGCACAAAAAGAAATTGAAGCAGAAAATATAACCATAACCATATCCGACTCCACCCTAGAAGCCACCTTCAGCGACGGCACAGCCGTAACCATAACCAACACCCTAAACAACTTCTCATGCACATGCCCAGCCCGCACCATATGCAAGCACGTACTTATGGCCCTACTAAAAGCATCACAAAGCACCCTAGAAACCACAGCAAGTAACCCAGAAGAAACCACCACAGAATCCCCCAACTTCGACTACCTACTAAGCCACACCCAAGAAGCCCTAATAAAAGAATATGGCAAAAAAATATATGACGACACTTTAAGCAAAGCCCTATCCAGCCAAGATTACACCATCCAAGAAGGCCAAAGGCTTACTATTTCTATGCTGGAAGGGGCAATAACCGTAAGCTTCCTTCCCGGCAACTCCCTGGAGGAATCCATCTGTACCTGCAAAGTAAGCAAGTGCCACCACCGGCTAGAGGCAATTTTCTATTACATACACTTCAAAACAGGGGAGCTAAACTTTACCCTAACATCTACATCTGTTGATGTAGACAGCTCCATAATCCCCCACGCCCTAAGCTTTGTAGAAGACATATACCGCATAGGGTTATTTCGCCTACCGCCAGAATATTCCGCCTTATGCTCCCAATACGCCACCCTATGCCATGGCGCAGGGTTTGCCACCCTAGAGCGGCTTTTCGAGTCCTGCGGGCGGGAGCTTACGCTATATGAATCAAAAAGCGCAGGCTTTAACATAAACAATTTAGCCCGCCGCCTTGCGTCTATTTATCAAATATGTAGTGCTGCAAAAAGCGGCCAGGACTTGGCTGCCTTAGCCGGGAAGTTTAAACGCAAATATCTGGGGCTGCCCAAAATCCACATTTTGGGCCTTGGGGCTTATCCATGGTATGCCCAATCGGGCTTTTGCGGGGTTACAGCAGTCTTTTTTTGCCCACAACTTAAAAGGCATTTAACATTTGCCCTGTCCAGGCCAGTAGAATCCGAAACCCAGGGGCTAAAGGTTATTAGGCAATTTTGGAATGACAAGTCAACATGGGACATCCATACTGGTTTCGACGAGCTTTCTAAGGGAGAATATACCCTAACATCCCCAAAAGTAAGCGACAATGACCGGCTTTCCTCATCCGAAGATACGAAAGGGGCCATAACAAACCCTCATACAGACCTGGAAAACGAAAAGCTTGCCGGGGTGGTTTTTGATGATTTTTCCCAATTAAAAAACCTATTCACCCATGAAGAAGACCAGATAGTTTATACTGTGCTAAAGCCCGCAAAAGTAGAAGAAGGGCAGTATAACCTTGTAACCCAGGAATATAAATTACCCATATATGACAAGCACAACAACTGCATATGCCTGACCATAAAATATTCCAAAACCAACGAACCCATCCTCCACCAATGCGAAACCATGGCAGCAAAACAATCCGGCCCAGATGGAATAACAGTTATAATGTCCATATCCAAAGAGCGCTTTGAAGTGCTGGCACAACCCGTCGCTTTCTGGGAAAATGGCAGCATAAAAAATTTGGGGAAAGACCACCAAAATGCAAAAGACAAAAAACGGCAATCACACTTTGCAAAGTTCTTTGGCGCAGCAGCAAAAACCCCATAAAATAAACCCTAAAAGGAGGCCATACATGACCCCAATAAAAGACCATATCCAACAAACAAAACACCTACTGCAACAGCTACTAGAAAGCGGCTTCCTAACCGGCCGGGGATTTGAAACAGACCTATCACAGTGCAGCCAAACCGCCCAAGAAATGGGCCTAACAACCGGTAGCCAACTACTAAACCAACTATCAGAAACCCTAACAAAGCTAAGGGCCGGCCAAGGCACTTTTGACCAAGCAGCCCTGATATATAGCGCAATAACATCCTATTATGACTTTGCAGCCAATCAAGCCACTATAATTTATATGACAAAGCGGGCCGGTGATGCAGTCAGTTAGAGAAAGATGCAAATCTCCCGGCCAACAGTCAAAATAATTAAATAGGGGCTGTCTTGCTAAGCATTTTCATGAATAAATATCCCCCCACCCCGTCATTGCGAAGAGCGTAGCGATGAAGCAATCCAGTGTTTTCGCAGGTCTTGGATTGCGGCCCTACGCCAGCAATGCCGAGGGCTGCATATTTATGCATGATTTTGCTTAACGAGACAGCCCAATAAAGAGGAGGACTAAAAAATGGAACAACTACTACTGCAGCTAATCAACGAGGAAGCCCAAAAACCCTATTCAGACAGCGAAAACCAACAACTAGCCGCCTACCTAATGGGCGAAGCAGACTTTAAAAAAATCCAGCCAGTACTAAAAGCACAAAACAACCGCTGGTACTACTACACAGACCCAAAACTGCGCAAAATAACAAAAGACATCACCCAAGACAAAGATACAACACTGCCACTACTGGGGCGCTTTTGCCGTATCCTAAGGCATGGCGGCAACAAAAGGCGGATATTCGACTTTTTAACAAATGTAATACAAGGGGCAGTGCCAGTACCAGAGATTTACACAGCCGGCGGCATGGGCACAGAAGACTTGCTAGCCGATGTTTTAAACAACATATCAGAATACTGGGCATTAGCCTCCAAGCACTTAGGCTTCAACAGCTACCAGCAATTTTTCAGCCATATATACAACACCAACCCAGATGCCTATGAGAAACTAGCCCGTGACGGCAGCAACCCCAGCAACGCATTATTTGCAAGCGCCTACCTCTACGCTGCAAATCCCCAAAAATACGCCAGTCTTGAAGATAAAATAATAACCCTAGCCGGGCCGCTGCTTGCAAAAAAAGCCGCAGAAGAAGCAGTAGCCGCTGCCATTGATGAACCCGTCTTTGCCAACTCCCCCTTCATAGCCGCAATAGGCAAGCAAAGTCAAAAAAACGCTGGCTCAAAAGCTGATAAGTTTACAATGTCACTATTTTTTATAGCATGTGCAGCCCATAAATCGCTGCCCATTTTGCTGGAGATTATCGGCTACCTGCTTATTTATTGCGAAAAACACAATGCCTTCTACGCCATCACGGCAGCAGAAGTAACCATAAACAGTACCCCAACAGATGATAAGCACAACCCTTCCTTTTCAAAGGCAGAGCGCGGGGTATACCCAATGGCCCAGTTTCTAGCTTACTTAAGCAATGGAGCAAAAACCTCCGAAAGCAACATAAAACAGCTAAAGGACCTGGCCCTAAAAAATAAAGACCACACCCTAAAAGCACTAAAACTAACCGACATAAGGGGGGGCATAATCCTTCTAAGTGCTTTTTGGGAAGATGGGCAACTGCTGGACATGCTGCAGAAATACGAAGAAAAAATAGTAAAAACATTAGAAATCAAATACGAAGACCTAAACGAATATTTTCTGGGCAATATCCCCGATTTGCCAGAGCGCGCGCCCATGCACAATGTAAATGACTATAATCTGTCCCAGACCACCGCATACATTGTCCCATACAGCAAGCTTCCAGCGCGGCTGATAAATTACGCCTTTTCTTTTAACATATGGCCCAACTTTTTTGGCACCCTGTATTGGCATATATTAGACATATTTGGCAGCGATTTCGCCGCAAAGTTTATAGACGAACTGCCCAACCCAGATCACGAAAAAATCGCCGCCTTAATAACCTCAGCAATGTATACCCACAGCAATACAGAACAATCCAAATATACAAGCGAAGCCGCCCGCCTAGCCAGCAATAATACCGAGTTATACGAAAAAGCCGCCGCCAATACAGCAGCAGACGCACGGGCAGCAATAATAACCATGGCCTACACCCAGCAGCCAGACTATAACCCAGACTGGCTAATAACCTGCCTTGGGGACAGTTCCAAAAAAGTAAGAGACATAGCAATCGCCTACCTTACCCCCAAAACCCAGCTTAAACCCCAAATTGAAGAACTGGCAAAAAGTAAAAAGAAAAACCAAAGAGAATCCGCGGAGAAACTGCTAATGGCCTACAATGCCACAGGCACAACCAAAGATACCGGCACATTTGACGCCCTGGCCTATGTGGCAGCCAACATCCCAGCCAAAGCCCCCAAAACCATAGAGTGGACGGCCTTCGATACCTTGCCAAAAGTACGCTTGCAAAACACAGAAGAAATTGCAGACGACCGCATAATAACCGGCTATATATACCTGATGGTAAGCCAAAACGAAATGGCCCTACCCCGCCCCGCTGTCATGATACGGGAAACACTAAATAAAACCGACCTTAGGGCCCTAGGCACACAGCTTTACCATGTGTGGAAAACAAATGGCGCAGTGTCCAAACACCGGGCAGTGTTGGCACTGGCTGCAATAGACGGGGACGACAACTTTGTAAGGGAACTAACAAAAGACATCCAAAACTGGGCAGAAGCCTCCCGGGGGGCACTGGCAGCAGAGGCTACTAGGGCATTGGCATTGCAAGGGGGCTCCCTGGCACTTATGACGGTGGATTCTTTCTCCAAGAAATTTAAGAACAAGCAGGTAAAACGGGTAGCAGAAGAAGCCTTTGTATTTGCAGCCCAGCAGCTAGGTGTCGACCCGGAAGTGCTGGGGGACAGGATTGTACCAACCCTGGGCTTTGACAGCCGCGGCCAGCAAGAAATTGATTACGGCAACCGCCAGTTTACCGCTACAATAACCCCAGACTTGCAAATAAGCCTTAAAAATGACCAAGGCAAGGCAATAAAATCCCTGCCCGCAGTTGGCGCAAGCGACGATAAAGACATAGCCGCCGCAGCCAAAGCAGACTTTACAACCATGAAAAAGAACCTAAAATCCGTAGCCACACTGCAATGCCTAAGGCTAGAGCAAGCCCTTTCAAGCAACCGCACCTGGGATACGCAAGCCTGGAACCAGCTTTTTGTAGAAAACCCAATAATGAACATGTTTGCAATAGGGCTTGTATGGGGCACATATGACAAAACCGGTAATATAATAGCAAGCTTTAGGTATATGGAAGACGGCAGCTTTGTAACCGCAGATGAAGATGACATCACACTGCCAGATGACGCAAACATAGGCCTCTGCCACCCCCTAGACTTAGGGGAAGAACAAACAAACCAGTGGAAGCAACAGCTAGAAGATTACGAAATAAAGCAGCCAATAGACCAATTGGCCCGTAAAGTATTCAAAGCCCCGGAAGATAAAAAAATCACCACAGTGTTAGATTTTGGCGGCGCTGTGGTCTACGCAATTTCACTTACAAGCAAGCTGCAAAAAATGGGATGGTACAGGGGCTCTGTAGTGGATGCGGGCGGCTTCTTCAACTTCTACAAGGAAGATAAAAAGCAAAACATGGGTGTGCTGCTAGACTTTAGCGGCACATATGTAGGTGCAGACCATAGCGAAGAAGTAACAGTGTATGACGCCGTGTTCTATAAAGCAGGCACAGTAAATTATGGCTCCTATGTATACGATGAAGTAAAAGCAGAAGACCGGATACCCCTGCACCAAGTACCCCCAAGGTTTTATAGCGAAGTATGCTATGACATAGAGCGGGCAGTGGCCAACCGTATTGATACTGTTGAAAAATGGGTGAAAAACCGGTAGATTGCGCGGCAAACACACAACCGCAAGCACAGCAAGGGTTGCCATGATAAAGAACAAGCGAAAATGCCCATCATCCCGCGCTCACGTTACTCTAATTTAATGTGTCCTGGCCTTGAACCCATACGTGCCAAGCTAAGAGAAAATAGCTCATACACATGACGTTGGGGTTGCCACATTAAAGAACAAGCGAAAATGCCCGTCATCCCGCGCTTGACGCGGGATCCCATTCGGATTGATAGGCTAAATATGCTTTAGTTTATCAAAAGATATTGAGATCCCGGCTCAAGGCCGGGATGACAAAGGGGTAGTTTTTCGCAAGTTTTGTTGAAAATTGATTCCGTGTATTGTAGGAGCGCTGCTTGCGGCAATGTCATAAAGCTAAGACAGTTATCCCAACATGTTGCGCAAATTTATAATTAATGGGCCACAAAAAAAGCGGAAAAGGCAGGATTTCCACAGATAAAAATGTTTAATCTGTGTTAATCCGCCTTTTCCGCTTTTTCCGTGGCCCATTATCTATAAATTTGCTCAAAACATTAGGGCCTAAGTAATCCCCACCAGCTCCATCAAAAACCGGGCATTGGTAGTAGTAGACTTCCCTTCCCTAATCTTATAATCAAAGCATATTTCCCCAGCACTATATTCTTCACAAAAACTAAAATTCTCCATACGGGGATACTCTGCCGCAACATCGCACAACTCTAGGTCATGGGTAGTAATCACGCCAATAGCCCCAAGGCTATGCAGCTTTGTCAATACAGTTTTAGCCCCCTGCAACCGGTCAATAGAATTGGTTCCTCTAAATATTTCGTCAATAAAAAACAGCATAGGCCCTTCCTCAGCCAGGGAAATAATATTTTTTATCCGTCTAAGCTCTGCATAAAAAGTAGAAATCCCTTCCCCCAAATCATCTGCAATCCTCATAGATGTCATAATCCTGATAAGCGGAAAATCCATCTTGCCAGCACATACAAAACTGCCAGCCCGCGCAAGCACAAGGTTTACCCCCACAGTCCGCATAAACGTAGTCTTCCCAGACATGTTGGAACCGGAAATTATAAGGATATTTTCATCGCAAGCAATATCATTATTAACCCGCACATCCCCAGAGATAAGGGGATGCCCAAGTTCCTTAGCCAGCACCGCTTTTTTTGCAGTTACAGAAGGCAGGCATGTATTACCACATACATTAGGAAGCACAGAAAAACATAACAGGCTTTCAAACTCTCCCATCCCAAGAAACCAATTTTCTGGCGCGCAGGAATACTTGTTTTTCCATCTCTCGAACAAAACAGCACACCAAAAATCCCACATAAGAAGCACATTTGCAATAAACCATAACATGGAGTTGTACCGCAGGCTAACCTTATCTGTTATTCCCCCAAGCTCCTTTATCGCCTTCTTTGCAGATAATTCCGAAGCCCCAAGCTCATCCTTTATATAATTTAACCTTTCAGAAACAAAATCCCTGCCAATAATATTTTCAATTACACCAGAATAAGCACCAAAGCTATATGGCAGCCTGGATATGGGCTTCAAATAGCTTAATATCTTACCCATCAAAGCAAGCCACAAAAGCCCTTGTATACCCACCAATATAATTGCCGCCCAGTTCAGCAACGGATAATCTAAAATTATAGCAAACCCAATACACAATACTGTGACAATGGGCATAAACAAAATCATATACTTTAGCACCCTGCTGGCAATAAAACCTCCGCCATTTTTAATTTCATCTGCAAGGTTTTTTGCAGCACTGCTGCCGCCTACCTTCGAAAAGGAATACTCCATGTCATTAGCAAACTCTATATCCAGCCCTAGTTCCTTAATTGCTTCTTGCCTTTGAAGTAAAAAGCCGTGCTCACTAAGTTCAACACCAGATTCCTGCCATTTTGCATTATTTTTGTCTCCAAGCAGCGCTTCAGCAAAACTCTTCCGGCCATACCATGTATGAGTAGTATTTAAAAACTGAAACAATGATTTCCTACCCACAATATCTAAATCCCCAGAGTATGGGTGCTCTCTATCAATAAACTCTTCCCCGGTATCCAAGAAATCTGTCCACTTTCCAGATATCCTGTCCAGGTGCCTTTTATTTATTGCAACAATCCCTTTATGATATGCAATTTTTTCATGTAACTTACTATGGTATACCCAAAGCACCACCAACCCAATAAGCACCGCCACACCAAGTAATATAAGCCCAAGGGGGAAGCCCTGGGCAAAAATAATAAAAACCAACACAATAACAATAAGCACCAGCAACAGCTTAATATATCCAACCTTGTTGGCCAGCGCGTTATATTTTCGCAATGGCTCTTCATGTTTTTCTACTTGGTTTATAAATTCGCTTCTTTTCATATGTCACCTCATACACACGCCATTCTAATTTATATGACAAAGTCGGGGCCGGGGGTATAGCAAGTTAGCGCAATTTGCAAATCTCCCGGCCAATAGTCAAAATAATTAAGATTTTTGCGTGTGGTTATGCTATTTTTATACTCATAATTAGGCTAACAGCAGTCAGTTTTTTCAAATTAGAATGACGTGCCTCATACATAACTATAACATAAAAACCCCGCCAACAATGTGGCGGGGTTTAATTTAGTATTATGAGCAGGTACTATTTACAGTTTATTTCTTCTTCCCGCCCCCCTTTAGCATATCCACAATCCTTTCCTCGCGGTTGTAGCGGGTAAGGTCTGATCGGTATTGGCCTTGGGCGGCCATTTGTTTTCCTGTTATCTTCATGATACCAAAGGCAGCTATACCCACCAGCATTACAGCACCAAATATAGTAAAGGTTACTGCCATGGGGCTGGTTTGCGGGTTGTCTCTGCCCGGTACACTGGGCGACCACAACGCGCCTATGGTCATATCACTACGCACTGCTAATGGGAAGTTAACACGTACCCCATTGTGGTGCCATCCTACAAATGTGTACCCTTGGCGGGTAGGTGTTGGCATACTGTTTACTGTAAAGCCATAAACACCAGTGCGTATGCCGCTTTCGTTACCTGCAAAGGACCCTGGGCTTGGTACAAACACTGCTACCAAATGCCCTGGTGGTATTGTAGGTACTGGGGAAGGTGTTGGTGTTGCGGTGGTTACCCATACAGCAGTAAGGGTGGTGTTACCCCTTATTGTAAACGGAGTAGCTACAACCTGGTTACCCTGCATCCACCCTGCAAAAATAAAACCTGAGCGGGTTGGCGTTGGGAAACTGCTTATATGCGTACCATAAAGATGTGTTTGGGGATTTACTGTACCCGCAGGCAATGTCCCATGGTTGGGGTTGAATGTGAGGGTATAGTTGCGCCCAGCAAGTGTACGCTGATAATGGGCAATCAATGTCATGTTATTGTTAACAATTAAATCATTTTGAACCCTTTGCCCGCCTAGGTACCAGCCAACAAATGTATAACCAGTTGGGGGAATAGGTGTTGGGAAATTGGACCTTACAGCCCTAAACCCTACATAACCAGTAATTTGTGCTGATGCACCAGAAGGAAGACGTCCATTTCCGGCGTTAAAGGTTAATGTAACCCTTGGTAATGGCGGTGGCGTTGGGCTTTGGCCTGGGCCGGGGCTTTGGCCTGGTGTTGGGCTTTGGCCTGGGCCGGGGCTTGCACCTGGTTGCGGGCTTTGACCTGGGCCTGGGCTTGCGCCTGGGTCAGGACTTTGGCCTGGGCCGGGGCTTGCGCCTGGGTCAGGGCTTTGGCCTGGGCCGGGGCTTGCGCCTGGGTCAGGACTTTGGCCTGGGCCGGGGCTTGCGCCTGGGTCAGGGCTTTGACCTGGGCCTGGGCTT
>Ga0131853_10027900_pt1 | contig 10119 bp, 5 predicted proteins | sample TergutLab28metaG_FD_92764 | JGI IMG/M metagenome (GOLD analysis project Ga0131853, IMG submission 92764) | Labiotermes labralis P1 segment gut microbial communities from Petit-Saut dam, French Guiana - Lab288 P1 (version 2) (version 2) | ecosystem: Host-associated > Arthropoda: Insects >... | reverse complement strand
TACGCTGCCTATAGGTTTGATGCTTACTCCAGATGGAAACATAACTAATCGAAGGTATCGTAATCAAGGTCCGGACGGTCCTGCGTCATATGGTACGGGTAATGACCCTTCAACAAATACTGCGTATGCCAGAAGCTTGATTCGCCCGGCAGAAAGTAGTACTGTGCCGCATACCTTCCAGGTAGATATACTAACTAACGGTATGTTCCGTGCTAGAAAAACCTTCCAATTTGCACAAGAAAGTACATTTGTATTAGGTGATGGCTTTACCGGAACCGATACAGTTTACAATGCTACCGTAGCAAATGGGGTGGCTATGCATGTGCCTTATCAAGGTCTTACTGTTGGTCAAGCATTTAACGGTCAGATTCAAGGTGTAACCGGAACTAATCGTGTACCGTTCCACTTTGACCAAGGTCAAATTGGAGCCAACGGAGGAAGACCTGCGTGGCAAGCCACTTTTCCTGATCGTTATAGAGATGGTTGGTTACATACATCATATCGTTGGTGGTATAATTTGTATGCTCCAAGTGTTCACACAGATTTCTCTATAGTAGCTGGCAGCTTACCTGCAGGCTTGTCGTTGTCTAAATGCGGTGCTATTACTGGTACGCCTTTAGCTAGCGGTCAGTTTAATTACACTATCCGCGCGCACAGAATCCATAATCAAAGGGCAGACCCCGGTATGCGTACAGTAAACCATGTGTTCTATATTCACCACACTATGGTGGTTAACCCTGCAGAAATTGAGGTGGGTGACGCATTGACAATTGCACAAGTGCAAGCACTTATCGATGCTGCAGTTGCCAATAGACTGACAGCAGCACAGGTACAAGAAATTATTGACACTGCAATTGCTAACCGTCTCACGGCAGCGCAGGTTCAAGAATTGATTGATGCTGCGTTAGCAGCTTTTGAGTGTGACAGCGGTTGTAGCGGCTTTGCTACAGCTGACTCTATTGCGCTATTCGTTGTGCTTGCTGTTGCATTAGCCGGTGTGTTACTTGTTGTTACTCTTCGAAAAAAGAAGACAGAGTAATTTATTCGGTTAACTATGTAAAAACATTGTGAGTTCCACAAGCGGGTTTTCTCGCTTGTGGAACTTTACAAGGTTTTAGTCTTTTAATCTGACAATTCGATTTTTGATGCAGTTGCAATTTAATTGCAACTTGACTTCAACGCTAAAAAATATGTAAAAGTTTCTTAAAGGAGAAATAAAAAATGAAAAAACGATTTAAATTACCAACATTTGTTATTTGTATTGCGATGGTTATGATGACACTAGGCGCATTAACTGGCTGTAACGGACCCCTTGGCACCATTACATTTAACGACGCAACATTAATAGGCGGCTATACGGGTGTTTCTTATGACTATCAGCTAACTGCAGCCGCTACGACGGGCACTTCGATTTCGTTTGCTTTAGCTGCAGATAGTTCTTTGCCTGCAGGGCTTAATCTTTCAACCGCAGGTCGTATTACAGGGACACCTACGACAGCGGTTTCTGCCGCAACTTTTAGTGTTGTAGCCTCAGCAGCGGGGTTTTATGACACTACGGCAACTTTTACCCTTGCTATAACTCAAAGCGCGTTGAGTTTTGCGAATGTAATTATAGCTGTTTTTGCAGGACAAGAGATAGACACTACTTTAGCCGCAACCGGAGCACCTGCGGGAGCCAGTATAATATATACTTTAGGCGCCGAGACTACTTTGCCCGCTTGGCTAACTTTTGCAAATGGTCGTATAAGTGCACCCTACGCCGAAGAAACAATCAATAATATTGAGTTTTCGGTTACGGCATCACTACCGCATTTTACTTCTGCTACGGCGGATATCACAGTAGGTGTGACTGCAACTGATGCGATTAGCTTTATGGGTATTGATTTTGATGATGCAATTATCGATACTTTGTTTGAGCATGCGCTAGAAGGTGCAACTTTTTCTCAAACTCCCGTTTCATTTGCAGAATACAATAATTCATTACCTACATGGTTAGAATTAGAAAACGGTGTGCTAAGCGGAACTCCCGCTGAAGCGGACATCGCAAACGATATAGCGTTTTATATCCAGGCTACCGCCACAGGCTATGGCAATGTGGTACGCCGATTTACGATTAGCGTAACTAGGCAACCGCAAAACATTGATTTCGAAGCGGCCTTTACTAACTTGCTTTATCTTGTGGCAGGCGGTTTAGGCTATGGGGACGCGTTTCCCGGCCCAGATGCAATATATACTGCCGATACATCTGATGTAAATGTAACAGGCTTGATTGGTACCTTTTTTGTGGATGGTCTACATCAATGGTTTGATCCTGCTGATCCACAACACGGTGAGTATGCAAACTTAGTAACATGGTGGATCTACTCTCACGAGTCCGCACCGATAACTGTACCTCTTAGCATTAATATGTCTATAAGAGTGCCGGGACACTATTGTTTTGGTCCAACGGGTACAGTTTCTACAGGTCCTGGAGGTCATACATTTTGGCTTAATAATGATATTCCAATACCTATTGCTCCGGGTCAAATTGAAATCAATAAAACTACTAGTAATTTGTATTTTACTATGTTTCCTTTAGGTAACATTACTCTTACGCCGGGGCTAAATAATATCACCTTTAGAAGAGGGCAAAACTCTTGGGACCCTGACGGTGCTGTTGGTCCCGCGATAGAACTTTTGCGTATAAGAACAGCCTATAACATAGGATGGGCACCAGGATTTCCTGACTTTGAATCTCTTATAGCTAGAGGCCTCACACCACCCACCTAATAAAATTTGCCTATTAGGCAATTTATCAGAACAGCAAGGATTTTTTTTCCTTGCTTGTTCTATTTAAAAAAATAAGGAGAAATAAAAAATGAATTTTAAAACATTGGTATGGAAAAACCGACATTCTCGAGTTTGGTTTTTGGTATCAGCTATTACGCTAGTTGTAATTTTTACAATTACGATGATTGCTACCCAATCGGGAGATTTGCGTAGAACCATATACCTTGGCATTGGAGGTCCGACGGCACGCATAGACGGTGGGCTTGGTCTTTACGACAGAGAGTTTTTAACAAAAGAAGATGTACTTGTTGCGGCGAATGCTCTAAATGTCGAAATTGCCGAAGAAGGCTTTGTGTTGCTTCGTAACGAAAACAACTCTTTGCCGCTAAGTAGAGGCAATAATGTTAGCGTCTTTGGAAGAAATTCCGTAGACCTCCTGCACGGCGGCTCGGGCAGCGGTGCTAAAGGAATGGATGCACCGCTTAAAACAATTTTTGATAGTCTTGATGCTGCCGGATTTAATTATAATTCGTCACTAAGAAGCTTTTATGAAAACTCTGCTTCTGGCGCTGGTGGTCCTGGGCGAGCTGAGTCTCCTGGATTTGGCAGCATTATCGCTGGATTTGGAACTGGCGAAACACCAATAGGTAATCTAACAGGAAATGCTGCTGTTGTTAGCAGTTATGCGAACTATAATCATGCAGCGTTAGTGGTAATTACCCGTATCGGCGGTGAGGGCTTTGATTTGCCGCGCACTATGGCTACGCAGTTTGAGGCCATTCCGACTTTATCCGCAACGCGTCAACTTACACCTGAGGACGGCAGAGTTTCAACCGCAGCTGATAGAAGAATACCGGGCGCGCGCAGTAGCGAAGACCATTATTTGCAGCTTGATGCAAATGAAGTAGGCTTATTGTTGCATGTAACCGAGCATTTTGAAAATGTTGTTTTAGTTTTAAATACTAATAATAATTTAGAACTTGGCTTTTTAGACAGGGCAGATTATTGGCGCGATGTGTTCGGTATTACGGACAATGCGGCTATAACCCGTGCGATGAGTCGTATAAACAGTGCTATACTTATAGGCAGCCCGGGCGGTGAAGGCATTATGGCGCTAGGCAGGATTCTTAACGGTGATGTTAATCCTTCTGGCAGAACTGTGAGTACGCATGCTCGTGATTTTTGGGCAGAGCCTGCGCTTCAAAATTTTGGCAACAACAATAGACTTTTTGGCGATGCACATTTAACTCCGTTTTCAGCAACATCAGTAAATGACTACAGATTTCCTGCACCTGCCTTGAGAACATTTTTTGTAGATTACGAAGAAGGTATTTATGTAGGCTACCGCTATTGGGAAACGCGTGCGGCAGACCCCGCCCCAGGTGATGCTGTTACATGGTATGACGACCATGTTGTATTCCCGTTTGGGTGGGGGTTAAGCTTTGGTTATCGATTCACTTGGGACAATTTTGTCACTCGCTTAGTGGCACCTGATGGTACGGAAATTTCTCTGCCTAGTGTTTTAAGTGCACAGCATTATGCATACACCATTGAAGTAGATGTGCGTGTAACAAACCCTGTGAACAATCCATTTACTCGCCCTAGCAGAGATGTGGTGCAATTGTATATAAATGCGCCGTTTTACCGCAACGGAACGACTGCCGGAATCGAAAAAGCACATGTCGCGCTTATGGATTTTGCAAAGACTGATGCGTTAGCACCAGGTGCGTCACAAATACTAACACTTAGCTTTAACATGTATGACATTGCGTCTTATGACTTTAATGACGCTAATGGCAACGGCTTTATCGGTTGGGAGACAGAGGCAGGAGAATACACAATTTATCTTATGAGTCATTCTAATGCATGGCAAAATGATAGAGGTCAAAATGTATGGTCTACCGAGTTTGAGGTTCCTCAGCTTAATGATAATGCTACCAATGGAAGCACAGGTTTTACATTCCGTTATGACCCACACACCCCAGGTAGTGCTGCAATTGTGAACCGTTTTGACGATGTTAGTTTCGGCATGGGCGGAACGAGAGAAAATCCTACAATTACATATCTATCTCGTGCAGACTGGATAGGGACATTCCCTACACCGCCAACGATAGAAAGGCGTCGTTTAGAATCTCATCAGCGTGCAGGTGCACTTTTTGGAGATTGGGCACCTTCAGCCGGAAGAGTAATGGAGTTTCATGACTTACCCGGTAGACCTTGGTATACAACCGTTATGCCTACGCAAGCGGCAAGTCCTGTAGACCCTGACGCAGAGGATACTATTCTTCTTATTGATATGCGCGAAGTGCCGCACGGTGATGATAAATGGCAAACATTTTTAAATCAGCTTACTGTTCAGCAAATGATAGAATTAGTAGCCATAGGTGCTTTCGGAACACAACATATAGGAAGTATCGGAAAACCTATCACAACGCATGCAGACGGTCCAGTGGGCTGGACTCAATTTACAGCCATATTCCGCGAGGTAATTCACGACACAGCTTTTTATGTGGCGAAAAGTACACTTGGCGCAACATTCAGCAGAAGACTCGCGCGTGAGTTTGGCACTATGATAGGTCACGAGGGACTTATAGGCAATGTACGGGGTGATGGGCTACCTTATTCTGGTTGGTACGCACCGGGTGTTAACATTCACCGTACACCATTTTCGGGTCGTAATTGGGAATACTTTGGTGAAGACCCTGTGCATAGCGGCAGAATGGCAGCACAGGTGGTAGCGGCGGCTCGTGAGAGAGGTCTTATAACATATGCCAAGCATTTTGCGCTTAATGACCAAGAAACCAATCGTGCTGCACGAGGTCTTTTCACATGGGCTTCCGAGCAAGCCATGCGCGAAATTTACTTTAGACCGTTTGAGATTCTGGTAAAAGAAGGCGGTTCACTTGGTATTATGTCTTCTTATAATCGCATAGGTACCACATGGACAGGCGGCGATTATCGTTTGCTGACAGAGATTTTAAGAAATGAGTGGGGCTTTGTGGGCGTTGTTATAAGCGACTATGCGGATCATGCAAGTTATATGTGGACCGATCAAAAGATAAGAGCCGGCGGAGACTTGAATTTAGAATCGCGTTTACTCACTATTTCTCATGATGCAGCCGCTAGAGCCTCATCTACGCATGTTTCTTCACTAAGAAGAGCTTCGCACAATATTCTTTATGCTGTAGCAAACTCCAGTGGTATGGATGTTGTAATACTGGGTATGCGCCGTGCTTGGTGGGTTACGGGGTTGATGTGGCTAAACATCGGCTTACTCGTAGGGTTCTTGGCATGGGGTTTCTTTGCGCTGAATGTTAAGGGTATCATAAAAGGTACGCATAAACTTTCTAAGCAAAAGGCAGGTGTTGGGATTGATGCGTTTGATGCAAGCGTAGAAGCGACAGCTAATGCTGAGGGTACTGCTTCGGTGAATGCGGCAGAGTCTTCTTTGGAAGATGGCGGCGCAAGTGACAAGGTTGATACTTTATCTGATGAAACAGCGGCAACAATTGATGAGCCTGCGGGGGAAGTAATAGAAAAACCTGCGGCAGCAGAGTTGGTACAAGATAAAAACACAACATCTGCTGAGATTGAGGGTACTCCGGCACCTAAAAAATCAGCGGCAAAGAAAAAGCCGTTAGCTAAAAAATAACTTTATAGATTCCCTCTCCTATGCGACTTTGCAGGGAGGGGGAATTTTTTAAATATTTGGATAATAGTAGAAAAGGCAAAAAGATTTTTTAAGATTGTGCATTGAATTTTAAAACACATTTCAAAATTTGAAATTCTTAATGCCACCCCTATTAAAAATTCTTGACAAGGAATGTTGGTTTTTGTTATGTTGGCGGTATAACAAAATTTTTTTAACTTAAAGGCGACAATAATGAAAAAAACACAATTGAAAAACGAGTTTGACAAAGATTTAGCACAAAAGCTAAAGGGCGGTGTCATTATGGATGTCACGAGTGCGGAGCAGGCAAAGATTGCCCAAAAGGCTGGCGCATGTTCTGTTATGGCGCTAGAAAGAATTCCTGCAGATATTCGTGCGGTGGGCGGAGTATCGCGTATGAGTGACCCCAAGCTTATAAAAGAGATTCAAAGCGCGGTTACCGTTCCTGTAATGGCTAAAGTGCGTATTGGACATTTTGTCGAGGCGCAAATTTTAGAGGCTTTAGGGATTGATTATATTGACGAAAGCGAAGTTCTTTCTCCTGCAGACGATGTATATCATATCAATAAGCGCAAGTTTGCTGTGCCGTTTGTTTGCGGCGCGACTGATTTAGGTGAGGCGCTGCGAAGAATCACCGAGGGCGCAATGATGATTCGCAGTAAGGGTGAGGCAGGAACAGGCGATGTTGTGCAGGCGGTTAGGCATATGCGAAAAATGCGAAGCGAAATTCGTAAGGTTGCTTGTATGGACGAAGACGAATTGTATAATGCCGCAAAAGAAATGCAAGTGCCGTATGAGCTTTTAGCAAAGGTTGCAAAGGATAAAAAACTTCCTGTGGTTACTTTTTCGGCTGGCGGTGTTGCGACTCCTGCTGATGCGGCGCTTATGATGCAATTAGGCGCGGAGGGTGTTTTTGTAGGAAGCGGCATATTTAAATCAGGCAATCCAGAAAAACGCGCTAGCGCGATTGTCAAAGCTGTTAAAAACTATAAAGACGCAAAGCTGATTGCCGAATTGTCTGAGGACTTGGGCGAGGCAATGGTTGGCATTAACGAGAGTGAAATAGAGATTTTAATGGCAGAAAGAGGCAAGTAATAAACGGTTTTAAACCGTTTGCAGGCACATCGCATTTGTGCAAATTTGAAAGTAAACTTTCTATTTGCACAAACATGCTACTTGATAAAACTTTGAGAAAGCTGATGCACTTTGTGTATCAGCTTTCTTTCTTTTTCCATACGATTTTCTTTTAAGATGCAATTCACAACTTTTCGCCAAGTGCTTTACTTTTGATTTTTATCGTGTTAGAATGGATATATTAATTAGGAGGTGCGGCATTATGCGCATTGAATTTGTCAGTAAAAATTTTGTGGCCAGAGATAGGCTGAAAAACATTGTTGAAGAAAAAGTGGCTCGTTTGGCGAGGTATTTTTCGGACGATGTTGTTTTGAAAGTCATGTTAAAAGCGACCGGTGATATCCATACTATGGAACTTACCATTATCGAGGGCGGCGTTGTTATGCGCAGTGAATATTCGTCTAGCAATATGTACGAAAATATTGATGTAACTTTGCCCAAATTAGAAAAACAAATCGTCAAATACCGCAAAAAGCTTTCAGCTAAAAGTAAAAAAATTAGCATCAAAGAGCTTGACCTTAGTTATGTTCCAGAAATTCATGATGCCGAAAAACCGCATAAGGTTGTGAAAACCAAGTGCTTTGAATTGCGTCCTATGTCTGTAGATGATGCAATTGTAGAGCTTGAATTATTAGGGCATGAGTGGTATGTGTTTTTAGATAAAGCGACTAAACACACGAGTGTGTTGTATCGTAGGCGCGACGGCGAGTACGGAATTTTAGAAACAGTAGTGTTGGAAAGATAAAGGAAGCTCCGATTAAATCGTTTCATAAGAGATAAAAAACAGCAAAATTACTATTATAATAAAAATTAAAAATAATTTCATAAGGAAAATAATAAACAAAATGTCAAACATTAAACTAGACTACAACAACATGATGCAAGAGGCGATAGGTAAGCATGGTTTTACAAAAGAGCAAATTGCAAAAGAAAAAAATTCTATGGCTAAGGCTTTGGAAACGGTTTTAAATAGCCGTGGTAAAGGCTGGCAGGAATGGACGGAATTACCGTACCAAAAGGACAAGGATTTAGACGATTTAATTACTTACTGTAATGGTGTCAGAGAAAAAGCCGACAGCTTCGTTATCTTAGGTATCGGCGGTTCGGCATTAGGACCTCTTTCGGTGTTAAACGCGCTTTTACATTTGCGCCATAATGAGTTGCCTAAAAAACAACGCAATGCGCCGAGATATTATGTCGAAGATAATATTGACCCAGAAAGAATGAGTGCGCTATTAGATTGCATTGACCTTAAAACCTCGTATTTTAATGTCATTACAAAATCTGGCGAAACTTCCGAAACTTTGGCGCAATTTTTGATTCTGTATGATTTACTTAAGAAAAAATTGGGTGTAAAAACTGCAAAAGAACGCATTATTGTCACCACTACCATAGGCAAAGGCAGGCTGTTTGAAATCGCCAGCGCGGAAGGCTTTAAAATTTTTGGTGTCGGCGAAGGTGTCGGCGGCAGATTTTCGGTTTTCTCTTCCGTTGGGTTAGTGCCGCTTGCAGTGTGCGGTGTGGATATTAAAGCCATGCTAAAGGGCGCGACTAATATGGCAACAAGCTGTATGGAAAGCGAGTATAGCAAAAACCCTGCTTTGCTTTCGGCTTTCTTGCAGGTAAAGTCTATGGAAAACGGCAAAAACATAAGTATAATGATGCCGTATGCAGATTCGCTTAAATTTATGGCGGATTTTTACGGTCAATTATGGGGTGAGTCTTTAGGTAAAGCTGTAAACAATAACGGCAAAGAGGTTTTTGTCGGTCAAACACCTGCAAAGGCTTTAGGTGTTACAGACCAGCACAGCCAAATTCAATTGTATGTTGAAGGACCTTTTGATAAGGTGGTTACCTTTATCGCCGTTGATAAATTCAGAAAAACAGAAATGATTGCAGATGATAGCACAATTACAGGCTGCTGTTTCCTAAAGGGTCAAACCTTAAATGACCTACTCAACTTTGAAAGAGTTGCTACAGAATTTGCTTTGCGCAAAGCCGGCAGACCCAACTTTACTATTATTCTTTCCGAAGTCAATGCCGATACTGTGGGCGGGCTATTAATGTACTTTATGTATCAAACGGCTTTTGCAGGTGCGTTATTAAACATTGATACCTACAATCAGCTGGGGGTTGAAGAGGGTAAAAAAGCCACCTTTGCACTATTAGGCAGAAAAGGCTATGAAGAAAAAATGACGGAAATTAAGTCGGCTAAAAAGAGCGATGATTATGTGATTTAGTGATTGCTAGCAACAATCGCTTACAACTGAATGAAACTAGGTTTATCCACAAATTCATTTTTCAACCGCATTAATACCGAGTCGTCTTTCGATATTATTCGGCAGATGCATATTGATACGGTTGAAGTAAACCTCGCGACTTTTTCAGAATACGAGCCGCGATTTTTAGAAGCCCTTCAAGCAAAAAAGGGCAATCTTTTGACGCACTCTGTTCAGCCGGAAGGGTCGCAGTTTGAACCTCAATTATTTTCTACTAACGCACGAGTACGCGGTGATGCGGAGATTCTATTTAAAAAGGTGTGTTAT
>Ga0131853_10027899_pt1 | contig 10119 bp, 4 predicted proteins | sample TergutLab28metaG_FD_92764 | JGI IMG/M metagenome (GOLD analysis project Ga0131853, IMG submission 92764) | Labiotermes labralis P1 segment gut microbial communities from Petit-Saut dam, French Guiana - Lab288 P1 (version 2) (version 2) | ecosystem: Host-associated > Arthropoda: Insects >... | reverse complement strand
ATTATATGTAACATGTCACTAAATTATATGTAACATGTCACTAAATTATATGTAACATGTCACTAAACTATATGTGACACGGCACTCAATTAAATGTAACATATCACTAAATTATATGTAACAGGTCACTAAATGGAATGTAACATGTCGCTAAATTATATGTAACGTGTCACTAAATTATATGTAACATGTCACTAAATTATATGTAACATGTCACTAAATGGAATGTAACATATCACTAAATTATATGTAACGTGTCACTAAATTATATGTAACATGTCACTAAATTATATGTAACATGTCACTAAATTATATGTAACATGTCACTAAACTATATGCGACACGGCACTCAATTAAATGTAACATATCACTAAATTATATGTAACAGGTCACTAAATGGAATGTAACATGTCGCTAAATTATATGTGACATGCTACTCAGTTTTCTTATCTGGAACTGAACTGTCAATGAAAATCTGGTACATTTCATTATAAAAGTGAAGCCTCTTGTTTTCTACCTAACTGTAACGAGTTCATATACAGGACATTCATCACCTCTGCAGTCGCGTCAATTGCAAAATTCTATATTAATTATTTACAAACAAGAACTTAATAGTATTTGTTTGCAATATTGCTGCAATCAATGATCATGCACTCGACATATAACAATAGCAGTCGAAATGGAGATTTCATAAAACCGTTTCAATATTAAACGATATGAAATATTTAATTATTATTAGTATTATCATTTACTGGACGAATCTAATTCTGGTAGAAATTGCGACGTCTGACACCACGTTTGTGCAGTACGTAGCCCCTATATATCTAGTGTGAATGACGATATCATCCACAAAAGAATCGTTTCTCTATTACAATCACCTCACTTCTTCCTAATCCACTCGTATTACCATAATTCCGAATCTATCTCCCCATTTACAGCACTGCTTCTATAATAATTTTCCTATACTTCTCAAGTCAGCAGTTTTCGTAATTATCACTGTTTTCTTGTATGCCACTTATTCATGAATACTGAGCCATTTGTAACCTAATAATTAGCCTTTTGCTTCTTCATTTCTGAATACATTCTGTTCCTTCCTATACAAAGGGAACAGTGTTTAATACAGTGTGTGTTATGACTTTTTACAAATTTATTTACGTACTAACTAACAGTAATTCCTTTGGTATTTCTCACCAAATGTACAGAATTTAAAGCCAAAAATCTTCTCAGAAAAGGCTTCTGTACATACGCAAAATTGAAAGTAAATTTATTCACAATGTCTTCTTGATCAGCTCAGATGATACAGCAACATATTTAACAATATAGCAGACCGGACAGAATAAATATATGCACTACATGATGCTCGTATCTACAGGTTAACTTTGAAGTGTTTACGGAAAAGGTGAAGTCCGTAGTGCGAATTGCAGCATTGTATCATCCGTTGGTGACTTTTGTCTTATGCTGCTCCTATCCACAAATTTGCTGGTTCCAAATGAAGAAATTTATGAGGTTTTTGGTATGCTGCTAGCAGATATATCCGTTCTTCACCAGGACTATGTTTTGCTTCTTTGCCAATAAATTTATTTAAATATGAAGCACATGGAACTTTACAGGTGGAGCAATGTTCAAATTTTTGTTGTAATAGTACAGACTTTTAATTACCACTCAAGTTAGACTCATCGCACTGAGTTACCAACCCACAAGCACCAACACACATCATTTTTCATTTTTCTTTCCTTTCTCCTTTCCACAGAACCCATAAGCTAACACTTGACGTTAGACATCGAAGATGGATCGACAATAAGCCGGAATCCCGCGTAGGACAGCTGCAACGAAAATAGTCAGCACAATAGCCACATTACAAAACACCCCCCCCCCCAGCCACGTCTCTTTTGATAGCAGTAATAATCAAAACCACAGATGATGAGATCTCACCATCGTTACATAACCGCATAAATCTAATAATAACTAATACTTTTTCGGATGTAAACCTGATGATGGCCGGAATAGGCCGAAACATGTAGTTGTTATCATCCTCTAATGGAATAGGCCGAAACATGTAGTTGTTATCATCCTATAATAAACATCACTAGAAATATTTGTTGTGTTATTGACTAAATACCTGTACCTATGCACCTATCTGTTGTAATAAAATAAGACAGGACGTGTCCGCTGTGTGTGACAGTCCTGGGACTTTCTCTCTACTATTTTTTTTTTATAAATTTTAAATCCAAGATTCTTTGCAAGAATACAACTGATGGTGCAAGTACCCAAAATTCCACTTCCCACCTTCTATGCGAGACACGCCGTATATTTTCTCTATGTCTGAGCAACAGTTTTATAGTCGGTTATAAAAGATATCTCGGAAACGGTAAGAAATCAATCTTGCGAGATTCAAATTTCGCTCATTTTTTCTCTGACCTCAACTCATACATCACAGGGAAGAGTGCCTGTCACAATTATAAAGATTAGTTAAGGCGAGGTACTTTAAAACTAGACCCCACGTGGGTCTTCTTATAAAAATCTGATATTTTTTCTAATTTTTAAGCAAAACGGTATTGCACCAACAAACTTGAATAAAATCACCAACATGAAAATTCATAAAAATATGTCATGAGGGAGTCCCTTTGTAACACAAGGAGAGGCGGACGGACATGAGGGCGGACAGCCATGACGGGGCTAACAGTCTCTTAGTCTAATTGCAATACGAAAGCGCCCAAATTGGGAAAGTGTTTTAAACTTGAAGAAACTGCGTACCGCAATTCTTGCGTTTCGCTCTGATATTCCTGACTGCCACATACGTGTCCTATCTTTGGAGTTTCCCTGTTAGATCTGCCATATAAAACTAGGAAAATACTAGAAATTTCCATTTTTGGTACATCACAGACAGAAAGCAAGCGAGTACGTGTGGGCGGTTATGTGTTGAATTTTGTGATTCCAACCAGTCGCTGTCAGTTCAAACTCTTGTCTTCGTGTGTCAGTTGCTGATATCCTCCTCACACCAGGTGCAACGCTCATACCTATGGGTCGTGAAGGCTGGAATTAGGCAGTGGCGTGCCTTACATTTCAGATGTAAGGACTGTAACATCGTAAATCGCCTTTTCACATTATGTGAAACAATAACATTACAGACCTGGACAGGCCCAGAGGGTTCCAGGAGGTTGACGCTCCCAGATTTCAAGACAATCGGCACATGAAGGTGGTAAGTTTGTCAGTCCTACGCACCGGCCGTCTTTACCCCCCAGGAAACATTCCTGGTTGCTGAGCCAACCCCAGGGCCTTAGTGCGGACGGAAGGATTATGTCAATGAAAAATTCCAGTGATATCATCGTGATTTTACATTATATAACTTATTCTTTGTACAAGCGGCAATGAGGCTACCAAAAGGGATTATTTGGAGCGTTTTGAGTGCGAATCACGCAATTGAGTTTGCTATTATTAAGTATAAACTGAAGTCAGTCTGTAGTTGACAAACAGGCAGCCAGTTAGTCCGTCAGTCTGTCAGTGTCTCTGTTCTCTTTGGTATCAATAACCGGAGGGACTTTTGACTAGATTTCTGTAAGTTGGAACATTGCTATCATGGTCGACTTGAACTGTCTTGTGTCCACTGAGTTGGTCTTTGCCAAGTATGCTTATTCAAGCATTTATGTTTTGAGGGGACTAAGCAAGTGAATTAAAAGTTGCAGTGGTATGTTTGTCCTCGTCGCAGTGGCCGTGCGGTCTGAGGCGTAGGTCTGCGGCCGTTCGTCTGCTGAGATTGTTGGTTCAAATCCCACCTGGGTCATGGATGTTTGTTGTGAATGTTGTGTGTTGCCAGGTAGAGGTCTCTGTGACAAGCTGATCACTCGTCCAGAGGAGTCCTACCGACTATGTTGCGTCGTTGTGTGCAATCTAGAAACCTTGAGAATGAGGAGGTCCTGGCCCACTGGGGGTTGTTGCGCCAAAAACAAACAAAGAAACAAACAATGGTACGTTTGCACAGCACATTACAAGGCATCTGTCAATACAGACTTTTCAAAGCAGATCATGACGCATAACGACAAAAGCTTAAATGGTCTTAGCTCAAATCGCCACCGGTTTAACGTACGTGCATCTGAATTGTACAGAAACAATCCTTGCGTGCGTCATATAAAGACATCCGCGTGTTGTTTCCATGAAAAAGACGAACTAGTTAATATTTTATGGTGAAAATTTTCTTTTTTTGTGTGTGGAAAATATGCGAAAGGATCAAATACAATCCATGGGCAAAATGCAGAGAACTTTCATATTAAAGCAGATGGCACATACAGTAAAAATTAAATATAAAAGGGTTAATGTGGACCAAGTTACACACAACACAGCAGTCTAACATAATTACAACTGCGACAACGAAAGTTTTAATTAAATGAGGGTTTACTCCAATCTGCATGTTCCATGTCTACAGTAAAGACAGACGTAGCGTTATCTACACATGGTGCTCTTCGGTCAGTAGGCTAGTTACTTGGGGGTTGGGGGTTATATTGCCCACTTGGCATGTGACCAGGACAATGCTGCCACCTGCTGTAGTTAATACGAACGATACACAATACCCGGACCACCCAGAGGGGTCATCAGCTATTCCTATATACTCAGCCTCATTATACAAAAACAATCGACTGTGGACATAATTACACCCGGTGACCGGAAGTGGACATTTGCAAAGCGTAATGCGTATTAATTATTTGTTAACCCTCTCCCTTGTCATCATGGTAAATGGATTTGTTTAATTGCGATTCATGAATCAGCATTATACATGTATTTCACAGGCTGAAATTGCCAAAAATGAAGGACGCTCTGTATCTCTCAATTTGCTAATTATGTCTCTAAAATTAACTGGCTTTTTAATTATCTGGGTTTTTTTTAGAGGTTGTGGATAGGCACTAAATTCTTTCACTTCCTAAAGACAGGATGTACAAGTGAAAGTCGTCTTCGTATTTTTATAACATTGTTGTTACTTCGTTTTGTGACGAACTCCTGATTTCAACAGAGAATCTCTACACAATAAATTTGACTTTAAAATATCGCGGTTTTCTTATATTGTAATTGCTAACTTACAGGAATAATTTCGTAAAACTTTTAGCATCATTATTACTATTTAACTCGTTGCTAAATTTCACACGCTTTAATCTAATGGACCCTTATTTACCTCCAGAAGAGTGAAACACGTAACAATTTCGCAAATAGACACTTAATATTACATGTTATAGGAAATTAAACAGTACTAGATGAATTTAATACGAGCCATCTCGTTATTTGTAATAATACAGTGATATTTATTACCGTCTAAAACCAAAACACATGATAAAAAACATGACAAAAGTTTGTCGTTTGCTTTTAGGTAAAATGTTAAGGCTGTAAAACAGCCATCATCAGGCCAAAGTAGGGCACAGTCCAGGTACATAGAAAGCGTGCACTCTATGGGATCCCATATCGTTTACAATGGTATATTAACACTTTAAACTCTGAATTAAACCCCATCCGCCATTTGCTGGCTTTATTAGGAGCTCACCATATACTCCACGTTAACAGGGTAAGCGTTAAAGCAGTATATTGCTAGTAGTTAAAATTAAATTAGTAGCCTGAAATAAAGTACGTTGGTAAAATACATATGTAGGTATAGGATACCTACCTACCTACCTACCTACCTACGTACTGTATTTTACCAACATACTTTATTTTAGCCCACTAATTTAATTTCAACTACGAGTAATACGAGGGTGAATCAAAAAGTTAAAGCAATATTTAAATTACGCGGTAACCGGCACAGAGAGGAGCTGCCGCACTGCGCAGTGTTGACAGTGCCTGTTGAAGAGTTCAGCCATGTGCAGTACAGCGCTGTGCCTTCAGTCGAGTGGCAGCAACGAGGGCGAAAACATAGACCCTCCTTTGCAAGATTGCACCATCGAAGAACAACGTGGCGTAGTGCGGTTTGTTTGGGCAGAAGGGGCGAAATCTGTGGAAATTCACCGTCGTATGCTGGCTCAGTATGGACAGAGCACCATGAGTCAACGAAAAGTTTAGGAGTGGGTATTACGCCCATGTAGAAAGAGACATAGGCTGCCTAAGAAGAAGATGGAGAAACGGGCTCAACTGGAAACGAATGAGTTACATAGGACAGGACCTACAGCCCTAAAATTACAAAGCTCACGATGACGACGACTACGACGACGACGATGAAAATTTTAGGTTCCGGTGTATAACAAGTGCCTGTCACTCTGTAACCTACGTGCAACTTGACAAATGTTGATTTCGTTCTTCTGGGGTATGAAGCTGCTTCAATGGGTAATCCGATCCCGAAGCAAGTGCCCTCACGTTCAAGGGGTAAAATGACCAATGTTAATTTAATTTACCCTTCGAACGTGAGGACACTATATTGTCTCGAAATGTTAGAATCGAAGGACAGATGAAGCTCAAGATCGCCAAACTACTTATTTAAGATACACTTTAGTCTTATACTCCAATCTACCTACAAATATCCCAAATGGTAGTTTTCCGTTTGTTGTTGTCTTCAGACTCAGCATTTCTCGTCTCTTCCTCGTGCGCCAGAAGCCCCAAAACCCATGTCATCCTACTTCATTTGGTCATCGTAATATTACTTGGCGAGGGTTACAAATTTACAGAATCATTAACTCCGCATGAATCCCTGGCGTTCTACCTTTCTGCCCCTCCTCAGCCACAGATATTCTCCCTAGTTTCCTGTTCTCAGATATCCTCAGTCTATAATCTTTTTTTACTATACGAGGAAAATTTTACAACTATAAATAATAGGAAAACCTTGCGGTGCTTAAATTAGGAAGTGACAAGGAAACCCAAATTGCTTTACTTGTTAACACTTCCACTATGTTTTGTTGTGCAGAGATATTTCTGTTCCGATGTTTTTTTTTTAAATTTTCATGAAGATGGAGAGTAGTTTCCTGTCCGAAAAGTTAGAAGATATGCCTACCAAAATGCATGGCGCAATCTCAGAATTGTAGAGTAAATTTGCTGGATAAATATTTTCTAAGAGTTCCTGATTTTGGCACTCTAAATAGATGAACAGTCAGCTTTGAGCTCCGACCACTTTATATCTTGAAATGCAATAGACGTGGACCTCATAGGTCGGTGTGGCGGAGATAAATGTCCATGAATTTCCCATCAAGTAGAATGTAACTTTACCAGCTGAGCTGCTGCAATTCTCCAGCATGTCAGTAGGATGTTTAATATTTGCAGATATGATAAATACAAGACACTGTTACAGGAAACTGTACATATTGAAATATAAAACTATGTTGGGTGGCGAAAGCAAAGTATATTCAGCCAACGAAGAGGAATCTTGAATCAAGTCCCGGTGAGCAGATTAGAATCGGCAACCTCTTTATTACATTCTTCCTTCTAACTTTTCATATGCTCCCTCGCTTGTCTTCTCCTGCATTCCATCCACTGGATGTGTCTTTCAACTTGGTTGAACTTCAACAACACAGCCCTTGCTATATGCCATTTGTCTTTCTCGACGCCAGTCTGAACTTTCTTTTGCCGAGAAGTATAAGTTTTTTTCCCCTTATATGTCTCACTCGTCTCCTTACCAAGTTTTGTGCTCGCCTTCTGACTTAAAAGAATAAATCCGCTTTCTTCTCGTCAAAAAGTTTTCAATTTCCCAGCGACAAAGAGAGAATCTCATTGACGATAATACTGTAATTTTATCATGTTAGTGCCCTCTTCCCTACATAAAGTGCATTAATAAGAGTACAGCCATATTGAGTGAACGGGCACGAATTGTTTGTCTCTTCCATAACGTCGCATAAAATGGCAAAATCAGCTTATCCTTTCTCAAGGATAAAATACTAACAATCAAGGATTTCTCATAGGAGTCACATAACGGTGAAAAACCTAATATTCACTGAGAGCTAAGCGGAGAACTGCATAAAGAGAAACTTCCGGAAATAAAAAATTTAACGATTTTCATCATCATCATCATAATCACGTTTATGAAGGGTTAGGCGTGTTTCCTGTTCCTTAATCCTCAAGATGAAGTTGGTCCCTCCATCTCTTCCTCGGTTGTCCTATGTTCCTTCGTCCTTTCTTTGATATTGTAGTGCTTGTTTTGGTATTCTATTTGTGTCCATCCTCTGTAGGTGTTGTAGCCACTTTTCCTGATACTGTTTTATTTCCTTTGTTATATTCTGTGTTCCTGTTTTTTTCTTAATACCTTGATTCTTTTCTTTATTTAGTTTTGTTATTCGAAGTAAGTGTCTCAACAATCTAATCTGTTCTGCTTCTAAACGTCGTTCCTCTATTTAATTCAACGATTTTTGCGCCGGTATTCGTTCAAAGAAATAATTATGTATTACCAGACCTAAATTTAAATTGTAACGTACAATGTCTAATGAAAAAGCTTAATAACGTCCACTACTAAATACTGAAGTCTGAGTGAAGGTTTTCTAAATTAGTCGTACAAAAATGGGGAGGTAATTTGACGTTGTTTCTTTGCGAAATTAAACACTCTTGTATGAAAGGTATTAATACCACACATTGGTAGAGATGGAGGTTGGTGGTAAGCTTCATACCCCGGCCATTATATTTCTGCGAAATATAGATATGGATATCGTTGAATGCAGGGCTGGGCAGAACACCAAACGCCACTGCCTGGAAGCGATATTGAATGAAATATACATAGTACTGTCATCGCAAAATTAACCGCAATTCTCCTGCAGTCCAGTGGATACTTACAGTATGCCGATTTAAACAAGACCAAACAGCCAGTCTTCTAACAAAGTAGTCTAGAAATATTTAGGAATATAAGAACATACAAGAAATTAAATATAAAAATGAGGTTTTTGAGGGTTGTTTGACCGTGCATCTTCTTCACGAAATAAAGTGAAATGCCAGCTTAATGTAACTAGGTTATTTTATTGATGTATTCTTAGTTCGACATGTTTCGGGTACATACGCCCATCATCAGGAGCATTAGATGTTGAGTTGCAGCGTATGGTTTTCTGTACCGAGTTTTGGATGGGTGATGGTCTTGAGAGCCGCTGCGTAGGTCGTGTGTGCGGTGCGGAGTCGTGCCGTGCGTTACACTTTACATGATGCCAATTTCAATCTACTTTTCACCCTCAAAACTATCTTTTAAATTAATGTTATTATGTTTCCACCTCTTCTTCTTCTTCTTCTTCTTCTTCTTCTTCTTGGTCTTACAAATAACTGCCTTCCAAGAAGTTTCTCTCCGTACCTTAACAGCGTGCCACATTATAACATTAACCCATAATCTGTAGGAAATACCGAATCCTTCGTCGCTCAACAAATCCCCTTCTTTATTGTCTTCATCATCATCGTTAGTTCCAAACAGTTTTCTTAGCACTTTGCTTCCAGACACCAAGTTTATATAAAAGTCCTAGTAATGGGGGTGGCAATTTGAACTTCTCTATCCCGCGGCAGTTCATTGGATATACGAGATGGGATTTTCTCTACGCCTGTCGCGAAATTTACAGCACGTAAACGCGTGATTGATTTATTGGTTCATTTAATACTATGTGAGAAGCTACGTTACTTCTAGAAAAGATGCTTGGAAGGCTCAAAGTGTGAAATCCATCCTTGATAACTCATATTTATTTCATCATAAGCCGTGTCTGGTTCATCAAACTTTGTACCGACAATTTATCAATGTCATTTAAAGAGCAGTTACGGATCGCTGTAATGATTAAAAGGAAACTTCTGACAGTAAATCATTATATTTAATTTCTGAATCTTAAAGTACGGTAGTTGGTGCTTGTTTCTGAGGGATTCAATATTTCTGCAGAAGCAGCTCCGTTCCAGAGAAAGAAATAAGCAGCGGATGAGAAAAGGAGAAGAATGAATGGACAGATTGAGTACAAAAAACTAATGTGTGTGTGTGTGTATACACACACACACACACATATATATATATATATTATAGAGAGAAACAAATACTATGATGAACTAGAGTGTAAAAGGAAATAAACAGGAAAAATATACAAAAGAGAAAGCGATGAAGGAAAAACGAAAAAGAAAATCAAGAGAAGAAAAGCGAGTATTTATGAATACATTGTTCAGGGCTACAGTACTTCACCATCTTCTTCTTCTTCTTCTTCTTCTTCTTCTTCTTCT
>Ga0131853_10027897_pt1 | contig 10120 bp, 9 predicted proteins | sample TergutLab28metaG_FD_92764 | JGI IMG/M metagenome (GOLD analysis project Ga0131853, IMG submission 92764) | Labiotermes labralis P1 segment gut microbial communities from Petit-Saut dam, French Guiana - Lab288 P1 (version 2) (version 2) | ecosystem: Host-associated > Arthropoda: Insects >... | reverse complement strand
TGCCGTTTCACATTATTGCAATAGGTATGCCATTCCGTGGCGACTTTACGCCGGTAATGCTTTTTAGTGGCTTAAACATCATGTTTACCATTGCACTTAGCATTGGTGTTTTGGTTTTGTACGACAAAATCAAGAGCCGTGCCGCATTTTGGCTGTTGTTCATTTTAGTCATCCTCCCATTGTCCATGTTTTTTGTCGAATGGGCACCTCATGGTGTAGTGATGGTTTTACTGTTCTATATCATAAAAAATGAAAAAGCCCGTAGAATATTACCGCCTATTTTGGCAGTGGTTATCAGTTTTGCTGTTTCTTTTGTTATCACTACAGTCAAAATTGCATCCTTGTACGTGCAAGGGCTATCTATTGATGACTTAACACTTCCGGGGCTACAAGCATATCCGGAATTTGCGACCGTTAGCTTGACTTTCCTTGTTGGTATGATTGCTGCTTCCTTTGTACTGCTGACATATAACAACGAGCGTGGGAAAAGTATGAAATGGTTATTCTATACTTTTTACCCTGCACATTTGGCGATATTAGCGATTGGAAAACTGATATTCGGTTTTTAAACCTAGCAGGAGAATATTATTTATGAGAATTTATTTAGTACGCCATGGGCAAACCGAATGGAACGCCGTTGGCAGATGGCAAGGCACAATAGACATAGCGCTGGACGAAACCGGCTTGCAACAAGCGGCAAAATTGGCAGAAAAGATGACGCAGTACCCGCTTTCGGCAATTTACTCCAGCCCGCTAAAGCGAGCAGCGATAACGGCACAAGGCGTAGCGATGCAGAAAAATTTGCCCATAACCTACGTTAAGGCGCTGGAAGAAATTCGCCTTGGCAAATTAGAAGGCTTAACCTACGAAGAAATTGTTGAAAAACATGCTGACAAATTTGATATATGGGAAAACAGCACCGAAGAGCAAACAGACCTTGGCATAGAGACAAACTTTGAGCTGCAACGCAGAGCATGGGCTGCATTTGAAGAGATTTGCCAAAACGAAAACGGCGACGTGCTGATAGTTTCGCATGGGGCGTGGATAAACAGGCTGATGTGCAAACTGCTGCACATACCCGTGCAACACCGTATGTTACTTGATGTAAGTAATGTGGGCTTGAGTATTGTGGAATGCAATAAAGCCGGCAACGAGCGGAAATACAAGGTTTTAACCGTAAACGATTTTTCACATTTGTGATAAAAAAGGCATAAGATACACTAATCTTGAATTAGGAGTATCCTATGCCTTTATTTGTTAGGCGTCCGCCGCAATATAAACCTTCAGAGAATCCTACCCCGTCCGGAATACATGATTTTATAGGTAAGAAGGAACGAGTGGTTGAACCGCTGAGTGCACCATTCACTGCAACGCCGCAAATGCCTGCGCTCGTGCAAAACCCATTGGCGCAACATTTACCACAACATAGACAACAGCAGCGTTTTCCCCAGCGGCTTCCGCAGCCGCAGCAACCACCGCCACAAATGGCATCCCCTGTACCGCCGTCGCAGCAGCCTACTCCACCACCGTCACCCGAAAACGCCGCCGACCATTTCCGCCGTTTGAACAAAAGCCTGCCCGACGGCGTAATGTACGAGCCTGTGGATAAGGATATACTGCGCCTGCTAAAAGAAAATTCCCAAACACCTCCGGATTCACCACCGCAAACAATATCGGAACAACCACCTGTTCCACCTACACAGCCGAGCCCGGTAGCACTTGCATCCGAAATTGCCGATATATTGGAATCCCTGGCGCAAGACGAACGCAATGCACAAATCTTCTATTCGCACATAGCAGAAGCCGCCCCGGAAGAAAGGCAAAAAAAATCCCTCACCGTCTTGGCTAAGGGATGCGAAGCACGCTTGCTAAACTACAAAGTAATGCTTAACACAAGCTTTGAACGGGAATTTTCTCCCAAAGAAACGGAGATAAACATCAAACTGGAATTTACCGCTGCAATCCAGCTTGCAATAACCGAAGAAAACAAAGCCCTCACAACGCTTAGCGACCTGTTGGATCAAGTTGCCGAAACTGCACTGGAAAAACAAGTTTTGCGGCTTTTGAATAAAAAAATTATAACACAGCAGATGCTGCTGGCACTTTAGCCATCCCCTCCCCCCGATTGACTACTCCCGGCCGCCATGTACAATAAAGGCGGGAGTGATTTTGCATGATAAAATGGAGTAAACGAGTTCCGCAAAAATTAATTACACAGCTTTATAACCAAAGTATTTCCGGCATTTGTGATGACGAACTTGCAGACGAAGTTGGCTGCGCTTTGTACGCCCGCTGCGAAAGCATTATTTCCGCCACCTACGGATTCGAGCGGAAAATTTTGATATGCCCCAGCTTATGCGGTGCAGAAATACCGCTGATGGACAATACTTTTACATGTACCTGCGGATTTACCGCCACATGGGAGCAATTTAAAAAATCGTACAAGGGCAAGCAGCTATATGCTGCCAACGCCTTACCGATTTTTTTAGCATTCCATAAAAATTTCCCCAAGGCAAAAGCCTATGGGGAAAAGTTAATCTGCATAGATATTTTAATACATTCGTTCCATATTAAAAATTCATACCACAAGGAACTCAACTGCTACGACATAGAAGATGAGGCGGTTGCATTAAACCGCCCCACTGCTGCAAATCTTATTGAAGGGCAACTTAAAGAAGTGATACTGTTTCTTGATGCGCTTTCTGCTCTGCCTGATTCAAAAGAAAAGGCACGCTGGCAAAAAGTTATAGGCAGAGCCAATGGAGGAGAAATTCTATCGTGACCAACCGAGCAACTCCGTAGCCTTCTTCACATATCCGTTTTGCATGTACAATTCCTGCGGCATCCCGCTTAGGTAGTTCTCCAGCATTACAATGCTAATGCCTTTGTCTATGCCAATGCAGAAGTCGCATATCCAGCTTTTATCCAAGTTATAAGCATCGTTTAAACCGTATTTACCGGTGAGGCCCGGAATGGTAGCGTAGTGCGCCATTGCGTCCAGCACAATGTCTGGCGTAAAAATAATTGAGCCGATTGCACCGCACGGCGGCACTGTGCCATCGTTGCAGTCGGTAATATTTGGGTGGAACGGCGGCGTACCAAAGCCACGATAGCCTTCGGGGCCTTCGCTGGCGGTCAAGCCCCATGCGTTTTCGTTATAGGTTTTAAGCCCATGCGGGTTGATAATCGAATACTGCCGTGCCGCTAAAGTAGCCTTAACGGAATTATCGAACCAATTTATGCCGTCTCTGTCGGTCACACCTTTAAAATCATACCATGCGTGGGAGAACTGATGCGTAAACAGCGACCCGCCCGGTGAATTGTAGAATTCGTAACCGCCGTACTCACCAAAATCTCTACGGAAGCCATCGTAAATTTTTGGCGGTACGGCAAATGTTGGTGATGATACGCCCAAAATATACTGCATCAACTGCTCGGCATACATATCCCACTGCCCAAATCCGCCTGTTTCCTCGTGATAGCCCATGAAGAAATAGTTACGTTTTTCGTCGTAATACTTTTGCCAATCCACTTTTGCGTACAGTTGTTCGAACAGCTCTGCCACTTCGCCTTTAAAATATTCTGATGCAGTTAATGCGCCGTTTAGCAAAATGGATGTGTCGATAATGGATGCACAATCGTGGAATTTTTCATATTTTTGCGCTGTTTTCATATCCAAAAAGTGATATAAAAACCCATGCGCTTGGGCGGCGTTGTTTAGGCAAGTTTTTAACGTACCTATAACACGCGCTTGCGCCTCTGCCTTGGAAACAAAGCCACGTTCCGCCCCAATAACAATAGCCGTAAGCCCAAACCCAACGGAAGCGATACTTGCCATAAGCTCGCTTCCTTTTTTGTTTTTATCACGTACTAAGCCGTAACCGGAGCTGTTTTTGTCCGAATTCGCTTCGTTCCAAAAAAAATCGAAACAGCCTTTTAATTCGTTGTTAATTAAATTGTTGTGCATAAAAATTCTCCTTTTATTTTACTATCCCCACGTAGCTCTCTGTATTGTTGGGCATTATCATTTGCCCGTTGACGGCATGTTTATTAAAACACTCCGTCAGCTCAGATATATAAGCGGGATAACTCTCGTCACTTTCTTTAAGCGCATAAGAACCGGAAAGCGTGCGCCCGATAAAACCGTCTAAATCAAAAGTAAGGTCGTTTTGAAAAGCCCTTGATTCGTATTTTCCGGTGAAAAAACCTGCAAAATTGTTTTCAAAGCTATCTACTCCACCACTGAACCCTTTAAAATTTGGACAATATTTTCTGTTTATTTCATCGCTGTCTTTTACCGATTGAACATTTAAATCACGGCTGTTCCATACAAGAATTACCTTGCCGGTCGGCTTGAGAATACGGTTACACTCTGCCTTAAATTTAACCCTGTCAAACCAGTGGAAGGCTTGCGCAACAGTAATAAAATTAATACTGTTGTCTTGGAGAGTAGTGCTTTCGGCAGTACCATTTACAGAAACAAAATTTTTATAACCGCTTAAATCATTTTCTGCAACCGTCCGCATATCGGCGTTTGGCTCGACAGCAAAAACTTTTTCACATAAATCAAGCAACTGTTTTGTTAGTATTCCGGTCCCCGAGCCAACATCAGCAACTACGCTTTCTTTACCAATACCGACATGAGAATGAAGATATTCTATAAACGCTTGCGGATACGTTGGGCGAAATTTTGCATAAACCTCCCCCATTTTATCAAACTTCGATTCATTCATTTTTTCGCTACAACCTTCCCAAATTGTGTGATGTAAAATGCGGCAAGAGATAAACCATATACATAAACTACGATTTCAAATATTGCATTTAACGTCATCGCCTGCAAGTAGCCGGTATAAAAGCCAAACATTAACCCGTTTAATGCATGGAAAATTAAGCCCCCTGCATTTAATAACCCTACCAATACCGCCAATACATGAGATTTTTTTAGCAACGAATACACCAAAAGCCATGCTAACAAAGTAAAAACAATATTAGGCAATGCGAATGACATAAACCACGGCACATATCCGTAAACGACCGGTTCAGGCGAAAGCACACCAAAAAACCGAACCAAATACAATGTATTCACCGCCGCATGGAATACACTCAACACAATAAGCAATCTACGATGTGGCATAGCAATACCGCCTTTCACAAAAAAAACAAAATTTATATTTTCCGGGGAACTTGCCTACTCCCCTGCAATCCCCGATTTATCTACGCTTTCTACAAACCACCGCTGCATCACAAAATACATAACCAACAACGGCAAGGTAGTCAATAACGTACCTGCCATTTCTAACCCCTCGTTTACATTCACATCAGGCTGGCGGGCAAACAATTCGTTAAACGACTCTACAAAACGCTGTAGCTGCAATGGCAATGTGGTTAGCGCATTTTGAAAATATATCGCCGCAAGGAATGTCTCGTTCCAATACCATACAAACGAGAACAGGAACGCCACAATGGCAGCACTGCCCGCAAGCGGCAAGCCCACACTAAAGAAAATCCTCAAATGCCCTGCGCCGTCTAGCTGTGCAGCTTCTTCCAACGCCTTAGGAATAAGACGGAATGTTTGGTAAAAAATCAGAATAAAAATCGCAGAGTTAATACCTTGCCCAAGCGCAGCAGGCAGCGCATACGCCATGATACTTTCTAAAATGCCAAGGTCGTTAAACAGTATAAAGCGAGGAATAACCAGCACCTGCGGCGGGATTATAAACGTAGCAAGCACAATAGCAAGCAAAAGCTTTTTACCAAAAAAGTTAAACCTGGCAAAACCGTAACCGATAATCGCCGCAATAGCCGTTTGCAATAGCGAAGGTACAACAGCGATATAAAACGTTTCAAGCAAACGAGGGAAAAAATTTATCACTTCAAAATACCGCTGATAATTGCCAAGGTAAAGAGACGTTGGCACAAGATTAACGGTAAAGTTAAGCAAATCTTCCAAGCTTTTAAAGCTGTACGTTAGCATGTAAATAAGCGGGAACAGGAAAACAAAACCCACACCAATAAGCGTTAGGTAGATATAGCTTTTAACAAGAAAGCCGTCCGTACCAAGCATTCGCTTTTTAAATTTTGTCATGTCGCCACCTCTCTACGTTAACGATTTTTTGCTGAATAGCGCAAACACACCAACCAGCACCAGCATTATCAATGTGATAACCACAAAGTACAACCATGCCAACGCAGATGCATATCCAAAACCTGTGGTGACGTTAAACATATTGCCGGAAATATGCGCTATCACCGGATTAAACGTGGTTTGTGCAAACATAACCGTAGTGTATACGATATTTACCAAAATTAAGGATGATAAACTTGGCAGCGTAATCTTCCAAAAAATTTCCCAAGGCGAAGCACCATCTACACGTGCGGCTTCTACTGTTTGTTTGTCCAGCTTTTGAAGCCCCGCCAAAAATACCAGTAACTGCACGCCCGACAACCAAAGGAACATGATTATGCTATCCAACACCAGCAACGCCGCCGTTGCAAAAATATTGTCAAACCCCACCAACACCCAATAAAACGTATACTCTTGCAATGTTGGGATGGTGGTAACACCCATATCTATGAGTTTATCCATAACCGGACCGCTGGCTATGATAACGGGCAAAAAGAAAATAGTCCTAAAAATGCCCCGTGCTTTTAGCGGGAAGTTTAGCAATATAGCCATTACCAAAGCTAAAATTACAATCATTGGAATAGCAACAACACTTACAATCGAAAACCCACCAACATCCCGTATAAATGAAATGTCAGTACTTATGGCTTCTCTAAAATTCTCTATGCCTATAAACTCACGAGCCACGCCGTCACCGGTGATGGTAGCCTGCTGAAAACCCAGCATAAACGAAGTGAAAATAGGATAGGCTGTGAACACTGCAAAGCCGATAATCCACGGCAGTACAAACAAATAACCTGTTTTTTGACCTAGAAAGCGGCTTTGCCGATTTCTTACCACAGTTTGCGAAGCACTTTTCTGGCGCATTAGTTAGCCCCCCTTACCAAGAAGTCTTCGGCAGGAACAACAAGCCCGTTATAGTCAAAAGGCATTGGCGTGTAGTTTACAAATATCTCTACGCCGTTGGCGTAAGTTACTTTAACCACGCCCGTTGCAAGCATTTCCCTACCGACAATCGGTTGGTTGCGCACCGGTTCAAGCGCACCGGCAACACGATTGTAGAACAAAATAACCATATCCTCCCAAATGTCAAACATAGAAGAATATATATAATATGCAGCCGTGCGGTACAGCAAATGCGCAGGCTCGCTGGTTAGCAAAAACGAAGGATACGCACCAAATTCTACAAGGCGCAGCAAATCCCTGTTCCAGTTGGCGGAGAAGTTTGCAAACGGCGCATAGTATGCCATATGTCCACGCAACACAATTTGCAAAAATGGCACAGTGTCCGTCACAAACAAATGGCGGGAGGATGACATGGGTACGTCGAAATATAAGTCTGTTAGCTGCCAAGCATAAACATTCGGCTGATACAAAGCCAATTGTACCGGATTTAGCACGTCCACAAGCTCATCTAACATGTCCCGAACATCATCACGAGTGGTGATTTCACCACCGTTAAATACGGAATGCAAACTAGACGCCGTAGTTTGCAATGCCAAATTTTGAATACCAAAACGCTCAAACGTATTTACATCCCTGCGGGCTTGGTCCAACGCCACTTGCGGCGTTAGGTAAAAGAAGTCTTGCCACTGCACAGTACGTGAGAACAATCGCCCGTTTATCCCCAATGACAAATCAGACCGTCCAAACAGCCCGCCGCTAACATATGCACGGGAATAATCTGTATGGAAAAACATTGGCACGCCGCTACGTTCCAATGCTTCTACCGTATTGCGAACATCTGCGGCACTACCAAGCCTGCGGTCTACCGGAAAACGGTTTGGAAATGATATAGAACCACCACGTGCAAAGCTGCGGTAAACAGCTAACATATTATACATACCCTGTGTTTGTAAGCGAGCAATGTATCCCGGAATATCTTCGACATGCGTCATAACAAGGTATTGGCTAAAAATTGTACCCGGCGCAACTTCTCCGCCAAAAAATTCAAGGCGCATTTGCGGTGCAGGTTCTGTCATAGGTGTAAGCCAACCACGGCTTACCAAATATTCTTGATACGTAAGCGCCATGCCTACATAGCTTGCATCGTCACCATTCAAAAACCTAAACCGCAAGCCGATATCAAAAATATTAGGCGCTTGCTGTAACCTGTGTACCGACGGCGCACGGGTTTCGTCCCGTGTTGTGGGCTGCGCATAGGTATACCGATACGTGAACAGTGCATGTATCCAGTTAAACTCGGTAATAAGCCCAGCGGTGTGGGCAATAATTTCTGCATAGTTGTCGCCGCCTTCTATGATTACAAGGAAGGCATTGTTGCCATGCACCTTGCCCCATACAGGCATGGTGGTATTAAACGGTGGCTCTATATGCGAAACCGTACCCTGCCCAAGCCCCATATTAAAACCGTACACAGGCGAACTCCATGGGGAAACCATCGTGTTACGCAAGTCGCCATAACGTATAAGTGCACCCGACCCATCGGGGATAAACATATACCCCGGTACATCCCCCTCTTTGGTTGCACCAAAGAATGGATATGCATGTAGCGCAATAATTTGCACACCTTCGGGTTCGATAATGCTTTCTTGCGGAACTTGCACAAGCAAATCCCGCCCTTCCAGCGTTACAATAAGTTCTACGCCAATGCCGGATTCGCCAAAAGTTACAAGCCCAACAAATCCGTTTTCTATCAAGCGGAAATCTACCGCAGAATCGTTAATGGTCAAACTTTCCCATTGGGCAACCCCGCCCGTAGAGAAATCTATCGTTAATGCAGAATTAACACGGTTGCGCCAAATATTGTTTAACCTGTGGTCTTCCATGGTGTCCAACGTGGAACTGAAAATATATCCTGTCGCACGGTTTACCACTTTAATCGCCAGCGAATATGGGGCTACATACAGTTGAAGAAATTCGTTTTCCGCCGCAAGCGTAAACCCGGTAAGAGACGGATTGGGGCTTTGCACCTCGCCAAACGGCTCTACATATTGGGTAAACAAGTTAGACGTGAATACAATGGATTCGTCGGAAATCCTGTTTAAGTTTTGCCTTTCGTCCGGTGTGGTCAAAACCGTGCCGGAACATGCAGCCAAAAATAATAACGCAAATACAATCAACACTTTACCCACGAGTTCCCACCTCCATTACAAACGCCTGTAAAAATTCCCAAACCTGTTGCAGCAGCAAATATTGCACAAAAACCACCAGCACAATAACCGTACCGGTAAACAAGGTGAGCAAAATATTTTTTATAACATCTCTCATTTCGTAGTCGTGAATTTCTTTAATCATGATAAATTGCAGCACAAGCGACCAACCCACCGCCACATAGAACAGAAATTGGTACACAAATTCTTCGCTAAACGTTAGCACATGTGACAGCAGTGTGATAGGCATGGCAAGCAAAATAAACGGCGTTGCAGCGTAAGCCGTACCAATATACACGTTGCGGAAACTGCCTTCGCCCTCGTTAATAGCAGCGATAAGGAAGTTAACCACTACAAATAACGCTATCGCCAGCACAAAAATTAACATCATAATCGGTATGCTAAACCACAACTGCCAACGGAAAATATAGGCTGTGGCAATGATGGCAATGAAAAACGAGGCAACAAGTGCAATATACAAAACCGTTGCCGACTTAACAGAAGCCTTTCCATGGAAGCGGATTTCGTAATAAGCGTCCGCCGGGTTAACGAGTATTTTTCTTACATGACCCAACTCGCGGAATATTTGGCTCTTTGGCGTCGGCAACCGCAGTCCACGCTTGCGAGCAAACTTCCACACTTGCGAAAGCGCAATGAAAACTACAATACCGATAACAATTAAAAGCGAATTTTCTTGTAGCCAAATGCTGCGTATCTCCCAAAACGCTTCGGAATAACCGGTTCTGTCCCCGGCTAAGTAAAACCGCTGACGTGCTTGGTGGAATTCTTCCTGCAAAAACATTGCCTGCCCTATCGCATAATGCGCTAATGGAAAAGCGGCATGAAGACGCAAAACTTCTTCCCAGTACGCCATACTTTGCAC